>Ga0065707_10001137_pt1 | contig 15827 bp, 21 predicted proteins | sample SwiRhicommuniRL3_FD_59094 | JGI IMG/M metagenome (GOLD analysis project Ga0065707, IMG submission 59094) | Switchgrass rhizosphere bacterial communities from Rose Lake, Michigan, USA - RL3 v2 (version 2) | ecosystem: Host-associated > Plants > Roots > Rhizosphere > Soil | place: East Lansing...
TTCTTCGCTAGAATGACATGATAGAAAACATTACTGAATTTCGAAACAGTCTATTAGACGCAGAATTGCAGAACAGGGATTATTTATTATGAAGCGAGTCACTGGCATTGGCGGCATCTTCTTCAAAGCCAAAGACGCGCCGGTACTACAGGCTTGGTACAAGCGGCACCTCGGTATCGATGTCCAAGAATGGGGCGGAGTTGCCTTCGATTGGACCGACGCCGAAGGCAAGCCGCTTGCAGGCACAACTGCCTGGTTGATCGATCCGGAAGAAAGTGATCACTTTGCTCCGAGCTCTGCAACTTTCATGGTCAATTATCGAGTGGAGGATCTCGACGCCCTGGTTAAAGTCTTACGCGAAGAAGGCTGCAACGTTCTCGATAAGATCGACGATTCCGGGTACGGGAAGTTTGCCTGGGTCATCGATCCAGAAGGAAACAAGGTAGAACTTTGGCAACCGCCTCAAGGCCAATGAGCAGGCTCGTTGGTCACGGCTGCGAACTGCGGCTTAACACTTCCTTCAACCGGACGCAAGTCGCAGGTTAACTCGAACGTTGGGCAATAACGCTTTGCACTAATTGTGGCGTGGTGTCCTAAGACCCTGATTATTCAATCATGTAAAATGTAACACCTGTGGCACATTATTTGCTTACGCAAATCCCGACAGATTTTAAAGTCATCGGCGGACTGTCCGAGTTGAAATAATTTGAAAGATTAACGCTAAAATACCAGGTATGTATGAAAAATTCCAACACACACAATCAACGTATCGCAAAAATGACCTTCGCCTCAGTCTATCCGATGTATCTCGAAAAAGTGGAGAAGAAAGGCAGAACCAAAGAAGAATTGCATCAGGTCATCGAGTGGTTAACAGACTTCGATAATAAGAAGCTTCAGGAACTAATAAAAGAAAATGCAACTTTTGAAATATTTTTCCAACAAGCCTCGCTAAACCCCAATGCGCACCTCATCACCGGGGTAATCTGTGGGTATCGTGTGGAGGAAATCGAGGATACTTTGACCCAGCAGGTTAGGTATTTGGATAAGTTGGTGGATGAGTTAGCGAAGGGCAGGAAGATGGAGAAGATTTTGCGTGGCTCGTAAGGTGTTGTGAAGCTTCATGAAATTGATCTCTTGAGCATAAAAAATCAATTGGATTCAATCTAGAATTTGCGAGCAGTGCATATATCGGCGACTCATCCACAACACCACCGCCCAACAAAGCGTCCAGCATGAGCACCGGGATAACCCTGGCACCGCCTGCCAGGGCAGGTGTAATGCACCGGATGCTGGGGATTCTGCCGCACGCTGCGCGTCAAGCAGTTTTCCACGCCTCAGCCTTTTCTCGCTCGGATGGCTTCGCGCCGTCCGCCCCAGTGCCAGTAACCCCAACCGTTGGGCAGATACAAGAAGGACAGGTGTAGCCATGATTCTCCCCAAGGACCGCGACCCTCGTTTCATCACTATCCGCCGCGGCGGGACGCTCACGGATTTGGACCATCAGCTTCTCGCCTTGTGGGCGGCCGCGTGCGCAGAGCACGTTCTGCACCACTTCGAGTCGGCGCAGCCCTCGGACCCGCGGCCCCGCCAGGCGATCGAGCAGACGCGGGCATGGGCGCGCGGCGAGATCAAGATGTCTCAGGCCCGCGATTCGGCTGGCCATGCCCAAGCTGCGGCAAGAGAGCTGAGCGGGGCCGCTCGGCACGCCGCATATGCTGCCGGGCAGGCCGCGGCGGTAGCGCATGTCGCCGCCCACGAACTCGGTGCCGCGGCCTACGCGATCAAGGCCGCGCGGGCGGCTGCCTCTACAGATGAGGGAGAGAGTGCTGGCCGGCTCGAGTGCCAGTGGCAGCGCGCACAGCTGCCGGAGGCGATTCGCGAGCTTGTTCTGGACGACCAGCGGCTCCGAAACGATATCTGCTGGTCGGTGTTCGACTGCTGACATGCTGACAAGCAGTCCGCGCACGCCGGCNCTGCCCAACAAGCGGATCGAGCTGACGGCGTCAGTCGTCGGCTANCATGGAAGTCGTTGACCGCAGCTCATCNGCTGCTCCGTTGGGCGAAAGAATGTGCGCAACAAAAGAAAGAAGAAAGTTTATGGGAGAAGAACTAATCACAGATGCCGTCCGTAAAATGGTCGATGATGGCAGTCTTGCTGGTGCAGCAACCCTGGTTTGGCAGGATGGCAAGGTAATACAGGCTGCGGGGGTAGGCTGGAGGGATATAGAACTCAAGCTGCCAATCGAGAGGAATACATTGTTCCGCATCGCCTCAATGACAAAGCCGATTACATCTACGGTGGCACTTATGCTATTTGATGAAGGTCGGTTCGCGTTGAACGATCCGATTACACGTTGGGCCCCTGAGTTTTCGCAGATGCGTGTCTTGCGCTCGTCTACAGGCACGCTCGATCAGACTGACCCGGCAGACCGACTAATTACCTTTGAAGACTTGCTGACTCACCGTTCAGGCTTAACCTATGGGGACTTTCATTCTGGTCCCATTGCAAAGGCATACAAAGAGGCATTGGGCGGCGCTATCGACACTGAAGTGCTCACGGATGATTGGCTTGCCAGACTCGCCGCACTGCCTTTGATTGATCAACCGGGAGCCGCATTTCACTATGGTCACTCAACCGATCTCCTGGGCTTGCTCATGGCACGTATGGAAAATGCGCCACTGGGCGACGTACTCAAACGCCGAATCTTCGACCCGCTTGGAATGAATGACACCAGCTTTACCATTCCTTTTGAGAAGCAACAGCGGCGAGCTGGGGCGTACGGATTTGACGAGGCTGGGCAACTATGTAAGCGTCTCACTGGTCCGGGTGACTCGTTCCTGCCTGAACGGCCTGAAGGGATGGCTTATGTCTCTGGTGGACAAGGGCTTTGGTCAACAGTGGACGATTATCTTACTTTCGCNCGGATGTTCTTAAATGCAGGTACTGTGAATGNTTTCCNATTATTGCGGCCTGAGACCTTCAAACGAATGGTGACCAACTGCCTGAGNGAGAACCAACGGACAAACGCCAGGTCAATGCTGGACGCTGGTCATGGATTCGGGCTGGGCGTCGCAATGGTACTTGATCCCCTGAAAGCGGGGCCACAGCCTTGTGGCGGTGGGATGGGTGCTGTTGGCTGGCCTGGAGCCTTCGGAGGCTGGTGGCGAGCCGATCCCAGCAATAACTCTGTGTTAATCTTCCTGGCGCAGAATATGCTTGAGCTGGAACAGCTCCTGGATGGCATCGGTCTTGGTGCTTTTGAGGCAATCACACAGTTTCAAGCCCAAACTTCATCCTTGCTACGATAAAAAACAGGCGGCATCCTATGAACAATATGATATTCATCACAGGAATGGCTGGTTCAGGGAAAAGCACTGTCGGATATCTGGTAGCCAGGCATTTTCCCAAAGGCCTCTTTATTCAAGTTGATGAACTGAACGGAAAGATGGTGAAAGGGTATTCAAGACCGGAAGGTGGTGTTTTTGCGGAAGAAGCGATACAACAATTCCAGATGGCGCGACCCAGTGCAATCTATATGGCGCCCTTATATGCCAATCAGGGCGTGGATGTTGTCATTGATGACGTCTGCGCCCCACCCATTTTTGTTGAGCAGTATGCGGCGCTTTTTGAAATTCCAGAAGTTCAACGTGTTTTGCTATACCCCAAAGCGTCTGTTGTGATCGAACGAATCAAACAACGAGGTGGGCCCTTGGAGCATATTAATTACGTGCCTGCNATCTATAACTTCCTCGACTCGATGCCGAAAGAGGGCTGGATTGTATTGGACTCANGCGAATGGACGATTGAGCAGACAGTTAATGAAGTNCTATCCAATATTGCTCCAGTTCTTGGCAATGTCGCAAGTTAACACACACGTTCATAGCAATAAATGCGCCCAACAAAGCGTCCCGCACGAGCACCGGGGTAACCCTGGCACCGCCCGCCAGGGCAGGTGTAATGCACTGGACGCTGGGGACCGCCGTCCGTACCCTGATCAGGGCGCTTCGCAGGGGACGGCGTGCGGCATCTACGGCAAGCATTTCGCTTTGCGTGGCTTCGGATTTTTCCTGCTCCCAAACGGAATCCACGCCCGCCCCAGCGCCACAATGCCCGGAGGGCAAGTCCGCGACCCACAGGGCGCTGACGCAAACAGTTGTGCGGCTGAGAAAGTTGGCTTATGTGAAGATGATTAGATTCAGGGCTAAAATCGAAATCATTGGTGTCAATCCCTTTGTGTTTCTACCGGATTGGGTGTTATATGAAGTTTTCATGCAAGCTGGAAAAAGCAAAGGGAAAATTCCTGTGAAGATGAAAATAGATGGGCATGAATTTGTGCAAACTCTCATAAAATGGAGCGGTTCCTGGCGGTTGTATCTCAATACTCCCATGCGAAAAGCGGCTAATAAAGAGGTTGGGGATATGGCAGATTTTGAGATTGCGTATGACCCGATCGAGCGAGTTTTTCCGATGCACCCCAAATTTGCAAAGGCATTGCAAGAAAATGAAGAAGCAAAGAAAGTTTTTTACAGATTACGCCCTTCCTTGCAACTCGAAATCAACCGATATTTTAGTTTTCTGAAAAATGAAGCATCGGTTGACAGAAACGTGATCAAGGCAATTAAGTTTTTATTGGGCAACGGAAGGTTCGTCGCAAGAGATAAACCGGAGTAGGTAAAAGAAAGTGATACGATATATTTTGCCTGTGTGCCTAGCCAGTGATCGGCTTGTGAGTAAAGAAAACAGAAAGAGCATCGCTTGCAAAAAACGCGGCCCAACACAGCCCCGCAGCGCGGGATACCCTGCGGGCACGATGTCTCCGACGTGCACCCGATCCCGACAAGTGGGACTGCTGTCCGTACCCTTATCAGGGCGCTGCGCAGGGGTGCTACGCAAATGCCAACCGTTGGACATAGTTTTCTCTCCACAAACTGCGCCTTAATTATGCCCGTTTTCGTGTCTACATTTCCTTATGCACTAAACGGAGATACTACGATGAAAATCGATGAAATCAAGCTGCTGTATGATTACAATGACTGGGCTGATGCGCGCATCCTAGCCGCCTGCGCTAGGGTGAGTCCGGAGCAGTACGCCGCATCAACCTCCTACGGGCGCGGAGGGCTGCGCGCCACGATGGTCCACATGCTGGACAACATCTGGCAGCAGCGGATCACACTCCAGGGGTATTACCAGGAACCTCTGGCAGACGAGGCGGCCTATGACGCGACCGAGCTTTACGAAGACGCCTTTCCGACACTCGCCGTGCTGAGAGAGCGCTGGATGATAGAACAACAGGAGATGCGGGCTTATCTCGATACATTGACCGAGGAAACGCTGAACGCCACGATCCGCTATGTCATCCCAGGTGCGATGCGCGAGCATGTCGTGTGGCACATCCTGCTGGATGCTTTCATCATCCATGCCACGCAGCACCGCAGCGAGGCCGCCGCGCTGCTAACCGGCTATGGTCAGTCGCCGGGCGACTTCGACTTCACCATGTTCCTTAATGAGCGCGCTTAAGGAAAATCCTGATCTGTTTCAACCCTGCACTAGAGATTAGCTCTTCTCTACGTCAGAATTATGAATTCCGAGAAAGGCAATTTTGTTTGCGAACCCGAATGGGTTGATTATGATCACCCTGCCGCACCTACGACAAGCATTTCGATTTGCGTGGCTTTGAGTTTTTTCTGCTCCCAAAACAGAGTCCACGTCCGCCTCAGCGCCACAATGCCCGGAGGGCAGGCACTTGATCCAAGGAGAGAAAATGTCAACAGTCGATATCAACCACGATTTTGATTTCGAGATCGGCACGTGGAAGACCCATGTGAGACGCCTGCTGCATCCCTTAACAGGCTCCACCACATGGGTCGAAATGGAAGGCGTTACGACCGTCAAGAAAGTATGGGGGGGCCGTGCCAGCCTTGTCGAGCTCGTGGCCGATGAGCCAGGTGGACATTTCGAAGGCTTGAGCCTTCGGCTTTATAACCCCGACACCCATAAATGGAGTCTCAATTTCGCAAGCTCCAGCGATGGCACCCTGACCCCGCCGACCATCGGTGAGTTCAAAAATGGCCGTGGCGAGTTCTACAGCCACGAGACTTTGAATGGTCGCCCTATACTTGTCAGGTTTGTAATTTCGGATATTACGTCAATCTCATGCAGATTCGAGCAGGCATTTTCCGCCGACGAAGGCAAGACATGGGAAGTCAACTGGATTGCCACTGACACCCGAATACCCGACGCAGTATGATCACACAACGCCAAGTGCTGGAGCACACTGCCCAACACAGCCCCGCAGCGCGGGATACCCTGCGGGCACGATGTCCACGACATGCAGCCGACCCCTGGGAGAGCACCAGGACTGTCGTGGTGGGACTGCCGCCCGTACCCTTGCGCGCTTCGTAGGGGACGGCGTGCGAGGCATAACGCCAACCATTAGGTGGCTGATTTAGGATAATTGTTGATATGAATCTAAACAAAATGCAACTGCCAGGTAATCATCAGGATATCGTAGACCGATTTGTGGCGGCCTGTCAGGCAGATGAGCGTATTGTGGCTGCGTTTTTGGGTGGCTCCCATGCGAAAGACAAGGCTGATAAATTCTCTGACCTTGATCTCTTCTTTATCACTACTGATGAGGCTTATGAGGACTTCCTTGCCGAGCGTGAAAGCTTTATTCGCCTGCTTGGCGAACCGCTAGTTCTAGAGGACTTTGGCGCGACTCATGGGTACTTCGCCCTCTTTGCCAATGGAACTGAAGCTGAAATTTGGTTCGGCAGTGAGAGCAAATTTAAAGACATCTACGAGGGGCCCTACAGGGTACTACTCGATAAAAAAGATATTCTGGCTAGGGAAGTTTTTCCTCTACACGTAGCAGACCCGGCCAAACAATCAGAGATATTGCGCGAACAGATCAGTTGGTTCTGGCATGAATTGTCCCATTTCATTAAAGCTATGGGGCGTGGGCAACTTTGGTTCGCTTATGGTCAGCTCGAGGTAATGCGTCAGATCTGTGTCAATCTAGCACGTTTGAGATATAACTTCTTAGATCCCTATGTGGGAGAGGAACCTTATTTTAAGGTTGAGCAAGCTCTTCCCATTGAGCAGCTATCGCCCTTACAGACCACGTATTGTGCCATGGAGTATGAACCAATGTTGCGGGCCGCCCATGTTATGTGCCACTTTTACCAGGACGCAGCTCCCAGCCTGGCCAGGGCACATAACCTAACCTATCAGACCGATCTCGAACAAATAATAATGAGTCAATTGAAAGAACTTGACGATGTTCGTTTGAGCTGATATCGAGGGCAATGATTGTCAAAAGTCTGTTCCAATTTCAAGAGTCACCTAACACAGCCCCGCAGCGCGGGATACCTTGCGGGCACGATGTCTCTGACGTACACTCGACCCTTCCCTTCGGGAGAGCACCGAGAGCTCCCTGGCACCGCACGGTGCCAGGGAGTGCCGCGGCGTGCGCGTTTTCAGACAGTCTGTGTTGCTCAGCCCGGTTCCGGCAAAGTGGCGTGATCTCGTCCCGCCCACCAGCCCTCATCAGGGTACTCCGCAATACCCCGCAGAACTGCCGCCCGTACCCTTATCAGGGCGCTTCCAGGGGACGGCGTGCGGGGCATAGCGCAAGCCTTTGGGCCGCTGACTGGTAAGAGTTATCGTTACAAGCATTGAGTTAGAAGTAAAATGAGTACTGTCAAAACTTAGTGATGCTTAGAGAGAGGGTACAAAAATGAATAGCCAAGATTGTTCTAAACTGCCCGAAGAGGGTANGACGCCAAGTCAGCTCGCCCTGGATCGCTGCGATTGCTTGATACAACAGTATCTNAATTGGAAAAAGGAGAACCACCAGAGGAGTAATATAGCTCAGGGTGTTGCCCTTGTCTTCACCGCTTTTATACCAGTCATACTCCTCGTGCCGTGGGAACATGTGAATATTATTGGCGCTGCTTTCTCGACANTAGCTGCGATCGCGACGGGTTTACTNGCAATCAACGGCTGGCGGGAAAACTTCATCCGGTATGGTTATATCTATCATATGCTACAAGTTGAGAAATACCTTTATAAAACACAAGCGACTAAAGAGTATCCTGATAACGATCCCCAAAAAGCTACCCGAAATTTTGTCAAACGCATTGAGGGACTGGTGACGTTGGATGTTACCGAATGGCGAACTGAAATGCAACGTATTGATGAACGGAGCCAATGATCACCCTTAGCAAAACCCGCTGCGCTTCCCTTGATAGTATTGCATCCGGCATCAATATTTGATCCTAGCATGCCATAAAGCTTGAATCCGGGGGCGGCCCAACAAAGCCTGCCCCGGACAGCTGAGCGCTTCGCGGCAGTCCGTTCCCGAGCCTTTCTCTCCCCAGCCGCCGGTATCCCACACGGGACCCCGTGGATGGGCAGGCGAACACCCTCGGGGACGATGTCCCACTCCGCTACGCTGCGGGGATGGTAACGCAGACCGTTGGCTGGCACTTGGTACAATAGTAGGAGTATTTAAAGGTAATCTTCATGATTCCAGATGTTCAGTTAAGCAAACGCGAAAAAGAAGTGGTCAATCTTGTTCTCCAGGGTAAAAGCAATAAGCAGATTGCCTTGTCGCTTGATATATCGATTCGCACAGTTGAATTTCATTTGAAAAATATTTATGCTAAATTTCAGGTGAGCTCTAGAATAGAACTGATTTTGAAACTAGGGCATACCACAGGTTCCGCGAAAATCGAAGAACTGGGGTCTTCCGCAGTTGATCGAATGGGGGAAAACACTGAAAATAGAGGCAAGCTCAATCCGCAAATGGATTGGACTACATTTAGAAGTGCCGTCTCTATAATCGGTAAGGAGCTGATAATGAAAGTCATATTGAAAAATCCGAGCGCTTTTCTTCCATTGGCAATGTCGTTCGGCGCCTTCGCCACGGTGATTATTTATGTTGCCATCTTCGGGACTGCCCGCCAGACCGACGAAGGAACCGCGGCTCACATCTGGCAAATGCTTATGGCGGGACAAATACCGATCATCATGTTCTTCGCCATCAAGTGGCTGCCGCGGACTCCCAAGGAGGCATTGCTTGTATTGGTGCTGCAAGGCAGCGCGGTGCTTATGGCACTTGCGCCTGTTTACCTTCTCAGGTTTTAACGTCTTTGTGTAAAGCCAGCCAAGACAGCCCCGCAGCACGGGATCTCTGATGTGCACCGGACCCCTCCCTTCGGGCGAGCACCGGGGTCGTGATGGTGGGACTCGCCGTGATTTCATGACGATGAGGAAAATTTCTGGAATGAATCATGGGACTAGGTCACTATTCATCATTTCAGCCTTGAAGCTTTATTCTCTAATCAATTGATGTAGAAACATGATCTTTACGATTGAACACAGACTGTCTGACTCGCCTTTTGTCGAAAGGATCTGGCGCGCGGAGAGCGAGCGTACGGGCTCTCTTCGCTCGATTGCCATGAGTGGTTGGGAAATGGTTGTATCAAGATACCAGGACAAGACGTACATGACAGTACGGGGACCGGAGACTAGTGCGACGCTTTTGCCCGTGACTATTGTAGGCACAGAGTTTTTCGGCATTCGGTTTAAGGTGGGTACGGTTATGCCCCATCTTCCTGCAAGCCGTCTCGTGGATGATGATGTAAACCTGCCTGACGCGTCAAGCAAATCCTTCTGGCTGAATGGCTCTGCCTTGCAATTTCCTAATTACGATGATGCAGACACATTTGTGGATCGTCTCGTGCGAAAAGGTCTAATGGCGCGCAACCCCGTCATAGAGACTGCCTTACAAGGTCAACTGAAAGACTTGTCTGTACGTACCGCACGGCGACATTTCCTGCGAACGACCGGACTGCGGCAAAGCACTATTCGTAAAATCGAACGCGCCCGCTGTGCTGCGGTTCTCTTGCAGGGAGGTATGTCAATCCTAGATGTCGTTTACGAGGCGGGCTATTACGACCAGCCACATTTGACTAGATCGCTCAAATACTATATCGGGCAAACGCCGGCCCAAATCATGCAGAAAAACGGATCTGAGCAGTTGTCCCTTTTATACAAGACAGAGCCCCTTCGCTGAACTATACTCCTTACCACTGAGCCTAACAGAGAAGGAGAACTCAATATGAGAAAAATAATTGTAGAAGCTGAAGTATCTGTTGATGGAGTGATGGGGCAAGGTCCAGATTTTTGGAATCAGATCTTCCAATTCCACAGTCAGGACGTTCAGGCGTATCTCTCTGAACTGCTGTTCATGCCGGACGCACTCCTGATCGGACAGAAAACCTATGAGGGCTTCGCCCAGGTTTGGCCGACCAGGCATGGGAAAGACGCAGACAGGATAAACAGCATGCCCAAGTACGTTGCGTCACGAACCCTAAAGGAGCCGCTTAAATGGAACGCTACGCTTATAAAAGGTGATGTCCCTGAGGAAATCAGGAAACTCAAAGAAGCGCCGGGCGAGTGTTTGGTGCAATACGGCGTGGGCGAGCTGACGCATACGATGCTCAAGCATGGTCTTATAGATGAGTTCCGTATTCTCGTGTTTCCGCTTACAGTTGGAGAGGGACCGCGGATTTTCGAGCGAATGGGCATCAATACTCTAAAGCTTTTCGACACCAAGACGTTCAGTTCAGGGGTTGTGGCGCTCATTTACCAGCCTGCAAACAAATAGGCGAGGGTAATCTCATTGGTACTACTTTTCTAACTGCCCTATTTGCTCTGTGTGCCGCGGCTGCCTGGGGATCGGGTGACTTCACTGGCGGGATCGTCGCTCGCCGTCTTGGAACTTTCCACACCATGCTCATCCCCTACGTTATCTCGTTCATCATTCTGGTGAGCACGGCGCTCCTGCGCCGCGAGCAATTCTCACAACCAACCGACTTGATGTGGGGTGCGCTAGCCGGGATTTTGGTCATGGTTGGCTATGGGTTCCTGTTGCGCGGTTTTTCCAGTGGGCGTATGGGCATCGTGGCGCCGGTCTCAGGCGTATTGGCAACCGCTATCCCGGTTATCTTCGCTGCCTTCACAGAAGGTTTGCCTCATGGGTTGCAGTTGCTGGGATTCGGGCTGGCATTAGTCAGTATTTGGATGCTTTCACGTCCCGAGAAATTCGGCAGTCGCCCTGCCGGGCTTGGTCTGGCATTGCTGGCGGGTGCGGGATTCGGAGGCTTCTTTACTGCTCTGGACCAGGTGGGGGAAAATGCGGTCTTCTGGCCGCTGGCGGCCGGGCGCCTAACCGCCTGTGTGGTGATGGTGGTATTTGCCTTTTCCACACGACGTTCACTCATTCCGCAGGGCCCGCCGCTGGTGCTCCTGGCCCTGCTTGGCTTGCTGGATGTAGGCGGCAACCTGTTCTTCCTGCTGGCAGTTCAGGTCGGGCGGCTGGATGTCGCCGCCGTATTGGCGTCACTCTATCCGGCTATGACAACTATCTTAGCCTGGTTGATTGCTAAAGAACATATGTCCCGCCTTCAAGTCATTGGTGCGGCAGTAGCAGTTTTGGCCATTGCTTTGATCACAATATAGCGGTTTAATAAACAATGCTCAATGTAGAGGATTGAGGTAGTATTTTAACGCCCAAAGCCTGGAACGATGCGCCTCACACGGCCCCACTCGGGAAGAGCGCCCTGGGGGAGCTTCGCGACGTGCGCTGGACGCTGGGGACTGCCGCCCGAAGGGACGGCGTGCGCGTTTTACAGGCACTTTTATGGCTTCAAGTTTTTTCTGCTCCCAAGCAGATTCCAACCCCGCTCACCAGCCCTCATCAGGGTGCTACGAAAAGCACACTGTTAGTTGGTTTCGGTGGAACAAACGAAGACAAGTATGCGCAGAGACGAGACGAAGTGATAAGGAAAAAATGACAATGAGAAAATTAAAATTACAATTTGCACACATTCCTGAAGGTTTCGCTCCAACAAACAGTGATCCCACAAATTATTGCGATGAAGAATTCAGAAATTTCTCTATTGCAAACCTTGAACAAGTTGACTGCATTATTCTTGGTCGCAAAACTGCCCTAGGTTTCATCCCTTATTGGGCGGCTGTGGCGGAAAATCCTAACGACCCTGATTTCCTTCTTGGAAAGAAACTGACTGATACACCAAAAGTTGTTTTCTCGAAGACACTTGAAAATTCTGAATGGGCAAATACGATATTGGCTAAAGGAGAAATCGTTGATGAAATAAACAAACTAAAAAATCAGGCAGGTAATCACATCATGGTTTATGGCGGTGACAGTTTTGTCTCGTCATTAATAAAGCATGATCTGATCGACGAATATTATCTGGCTGTAAATCCTGTTGACATTGATAGCGAATTGCCAATTCTCAAAGAACTTGAGGGTAAACAAAATATAGCTTTGCTAAGATCTAAAACTTTTGACTGCGGTATGGTGGTTTTGCTTCAGTATGAACCAAAAAACAATTAGGATTCTGCAAACAATAAACCAACAGAACTTCGGACGAACCGTATGTCAGCGCCCAACACCGCGTGCACTGGACAGGTAGGACTGCCGCCCGTAGGGACAGCGTGCGCGTTTTCAGGCAGTTTCTTGAGCTCAAGCCAGTTCCGTCAAAGCGGTGTTATCTCGTCCCACCGGTTCTCGCAAAGGTGCTTCGCAACCTAAATTATTCAGTACATGAAGAATAGGCGATACAAACTATGACTGAAAGACAATCCTACGAAATCCCCTATCCATCCAGCAGGCAGCTGACCTTCGACGTGGGGAAGATTGGGCTGGGGAAGCATTACGTGAGGGCACTGCTTGAAGTGGATGTTACGGAAGCGCGCAGGCTCATCAAGCAGAGTCGGCACACCGGTAACAAGATCTCGTTTACGGCCTGGCTGATCAAGGCAATCGCGGATTGTGTTGCTCTCCATCCACCGATTGCGGGGGTTAACGATGCGAAGCGCAATAAAGTGCTGGTGTTCGAGGATGTGGATATCTCGATTGTCGTCGAAAAGACTGTAGAAGGAGCGCGAGTTCCACTTCCCTACGTTATCCGTCGAGCGGACAAGAAGACGCTGTGCCAGATCCAGGATGAAATCGAATCGGCAAAATCTCAACCTGTCGAGAGTGAAGGCAACTATGTGCTTGGGGAGCAACAAAGCACACTGGGAATGAAATTATTCGTCCGCCTTCCACAGTGGTTGAGATTGACCCTGATGCGCCTGTTGGTACTCAACCATCCCCAGCGAGTAAAAGACATGATGGGGACTGTGATGATCACCACTGCAGGCATGATTGGGCACACGCGCGGCTGGATCATGCCCTTTGGTATGCATCCGCTCTGCCTGGCGTTCGGGTCCCTGAATGAACAGGCCGCGGTGTATCGAGGCGAGATCCAAAAACGGGAAATCCTGCATTTGACTGTATTGATCGATCATGATGTGATCGATGGTGTCCCAGCAGCCAGATTTGTCGACGATCTTGTCAAAAAGCTCCAGGCTGGTTTTGGATTACAGACAGAAAATNCNAAGGTAGANAAGCGCCAGCTATTTGCCTGAGCAAGCCCATATCCATTAAAATTCAACAACAAGTTATCTCAAAAATGTGTTCCTGAGCGAAGCGAAGGNTTTCTACCATGGAAAATACGAGACTCTCACCGCACCTGCGGTNGGTGCAGGTGTCGGTCACAAAGACCGCTCCCTCACATCNTCCCGGCGCCCTTGCGGGAGACTGACATGGTATTTTTGAGNCGAGTTCTAAATAACCCCAAGAAGGAGATTGAAAATGAGTGATGAAAAATATCCGTATGTAAATCACATGAATATTCTTTATGGTCCTTTGCAGCTCATTGATATTCAGTCATTGGTGGATCAGTGTACCGATCAGTGGTACAACCAGACATTATCTCAGGTCAACGACTCGGTGGTACGGCTTGGAATATTTCTCGGAGAGTATCATTGGCACAAGCACGACAAGGAAGATGAATTCTTCTTTACCCTGGAAGGAAAGCTGATCATCGATCTAGAGGGAGAGGAATCGGTTGAGTTGCATCCACATCAAGGTTATGTAATTCCCAAGGGTGTAGTTCATAAAACAAGAGCGCCAAAAAAAACGGTCGTCTTAATGATCGAGACAGCAGGTATCGTACCAACAGGCGATGCATAACAACAGCTTTGAAACAGGAGAAATCAATCTATGACCATGACGATTCAGCAAGCCATTGACAGGATCATCTCTGCTGTACCGGGAGCTCCATTTTCAGACACCGTCGATACGATTAAGGTGGGGGATCCATCACAAGAAATGACTGGGATCCTCGTAACGTTCCTGGCAACCTGCGAAGCCATCGAGCAGGCCGTTCAACTCGGCGCCAATCTGATCATCGCCCATGAACCGACCTTCTACAATCATCTGGACACAACGGATTGGCTCAGCCAGCATCCCAGCTACACAGCCAAACGCAGATTGATTGACGAAAGCAGAGTGGTCATCTGGCGTTTCCATGATTATTTGCATAGTTTGCCGCCGGATAGCACCTTCATGGGTCTGCTAAAAGAGTTGAATTGGGAGGCCAATGGATCGCCCGAACAGCCATACATATGTTCCATCCATCCAGTGACGCTTCTTGAGGTTGGGCAATGGGTCAAGAACCGGTTGGGGCTACAGACCATACGTATTGTAGGTGATTTAACGTCACGGTGTCAGCGGGTTGCGCTACTGCCAGGATTTCCGCCGGCAGAGTTTCAAATGGGCAGCCTGGGCGAGGCTGGCGCGGATGTGCTGATTACCGGGGAAATACACGAATGGGAAGTCAGTGAATATGTGCGCGATGCCACCCATCTGGGATACAAAAAAGGTCTGATCGTAATTGGACACGCGGCGAGCGAAGAGCCCGGCCTGAGATTGATCATTCCATGGCTCGAAGAGCGGTTGCCAGGCGTAGCGATTCGCTTTGTACCCACGGGCACTCCGTTTCAGCAGTTGTAGCCGTCCCAAGGATCGCGTGCAGCTTTTCGCTTCGGTCAGGCGGTTGGATTGCTACAAGGATATAACCATAATGAGGGTTCAGCATGTTTAGTGTTAGCGATCGTAATCGCATTCAGGACCATGTGCTCCAACTGGCCGCATCCGACGCGCGGGTCGTTGCTGGCGCGGTCGTTGGCTCGCTAGCGCTGGAGGATGGAGATCGCTGGTCAGATCTCGACCTGACCTTCGCGGTTGCGGAGGATGTGCCTGTTCTTACAGTTCTCGAAGACTGGACGCGCAATCTTGTTGAAGAGTTGGATGCAGCTCACTTGTTCGACCTGCCAAGGGGGGCGTCCATCTATCGCGTGTTTTTGCTTCCGGGTTGCTTACAGTTCGACCTCTCATTCACGCCCGCCTCCAAATTTGGGGCCGCAGGTCCGAAATTTAAGCTGCTCTTCGGCACTTCAGTTGAAAGGCCTTACACTGCACCACCATCTGCGCACGAACTCTTTGGATATGCAGTGCATCACGCGTTGCGAGCGCGCTTTTGCATCGAACGCGGCCGTTTCTGGCAGGCTGAGTACTGGATCAGCAGTATGCGCGATTGTGCCCTGAGCCTGGCTTGTCGTCGCCGCGGCCTCCCTGCCTATTACGGCCGAGGCTTTGATGATCTTCCTGCTGATGTGCGTGAGGCGTTCAACAGTACACTGGTTACTTCGCTGGAGCGGGATGAATTACTGCGCGCGCTTCGTCCCACGATTGAGGGATTATTGCGTGAAGCAGAAGAGGTTCGGAAATTGGCAGTAAAAGTCGAACCACATTTGCGAATGCTGACGGTTGAATGGGAACGCTAACTCCAGAATGACTGAACAAACCAAAGATAGGATTGCAGGCATTCTCGCCTTCCTG
>Ga0065707_10000997_pt1 | contig 15808 bp, 43 predicted proteins | sample SwiRhicommuniRL3_FD_59094 | JGI IMG/M metagenome (GOLD analysis project Ga0065707, IMG submission 59094) | Switchgrass rhizosphere bacterial communities from Rose Lake, Michigan, USA - RL3 v2 (version 2) | ecosystem: Host-associated > Plants > Roots > Rhizosphere > Soil | place: East Lansing...
AAGGCGGTGACCGTGACCGGCCTGTCGCAGGTGGTGGCGTTCGCGGAGGCTGCTCTCCCCATCGTCCGCAAGGTGTCGGCAACCGTGTCCGAGGCTGACAAGGCGGAGGCGCGGAAGGCGCTGGAGGCCCTGCTGGCTCACCTTCAGTGAGCAACGGGGTGGGACCCGGGTACCGAGTAGGTGGGTACCCGGGTCCTTCCCATGCCTAGGACGGCGCTGTATGCGGGGTTCGATTCCCTGCCTGGGCACTCTGGCCGACCGGCCACCCCTAAAACCCGGGTTTCACCGGGGGATGGGATCACTGAAGATCATGGAAGGAACATGGGTCATGGCACGACGGCATCACATGAAAGATGCAACGGTCTACGCGCTCGGTGCGCTGGTCATGGCATTTGCCAGCGCATGCATGTTCTTGTTCATCATGGTCACGGCTTGACGAGGAGGAGTAATGCAGATCGACATGCACCCTGGCCTGATCCTGTCCAAGGAGGAGGGTCGCAAGACACGGGAGATGATCTACGACGCCCGGGATCGCGGTGATCTGGACACGGTCACGGCGTTCGAGATGTCGTTCGATGTGCTCATGCGAACGGTGCCGAGCGCATGAGCACTGACCCCAACACCAACGGTGGTCTCGGGTGTGGTGGCGCGATCATCATCATCGTTGCGCTGTTCATCCTCATGGGACTGGCAGGGCTGGGTAGTGACACCAGTTCATGGGACTGCCCTGGTGAGCAGACACCATGTCAGGAGGAGAAGTGAAGCGACTACTGAAGGCGATCATCATCTCGGCCGCGTGCTTCGTCATGATGGTGTGGGTGAGCGACAAGCCGCTCTGGGTGCAGTGGCTGGTCATCATCCCGGCGTACGGCTTCGGCGCCTACTACCTGCGTGAACTCATGGACATCATCGAGGTAGCGGTGCGGGCGCGTATCGATGCAGCGCTGTCGCGCAGGGATGACGCGTAGCCCGCTGAGCAAGATCGCGCAGGGCGCGTTCGAGGTAGACACGTGCCCTGTTGAGGACTGCGACTACGTTGTGCAGTCCTACGCGGCGTTCGTGATCCACATGTGGAACGTCCACAAGGAAGACGTACGAGACAGGGGAGAAGAGTGAAGACGATCAGTCACATCAAGGGACTCAAGGGATGTGAGCACAAGGGTGAGACGTGGGGTATCGCGCTGGCCCTGGCGATGTCATGCCTCGGGGCGGCGGCTTCCATCCCGGAAGAGGTGGAGATCGTGAACAGCCTCGCGATGGACAAGGCCGTGTGGCACCGGGGTGTCCTGCTCACGGGGTGGTCACGATGAGGGCGCGGGCACGCTGGCGTGACTTCTCGGACCCGTCATGGAACGGCCTGGTCTCGCGCATCGTCGCGGCCTACGGGGTGAGCACGACATGGCAGGAGCGGGTCCAGGCCGCGCGTGACCTGGAGGACGGCAAGAAGACCACCATCGCAGGGGTCACGATAACGCCGCTGTGAGCGCCGCATAGAACACCGCTGTCCAGATACACCAGGGCAGCGGTGTTCGTGCGCTCACGGGGCACACAGCACCGAATCCAACGACGCAAGGGAGACAGCAATGATCGTTGACAGCGAGCCCATCATCACGAAGGCCAACGGCGGCGAGTACAGCACGATCGTCCGCCCCGACAAGCTGGTCGAGACCGTCTGGTTCGAGAGCCCGACCGCAGTCGGTGTTGTCGTGGGCATCTCGGACATCCGCGCCATCGCAACGAAGCACGTTCAGGCCCACCAGGGCTGAGCAAAACCCAGGTTTCAAGGAGGAACCATGAGCACAACGCCAGAGTGGGAAGCCGTCGATCGTGCCGTGAACGGCACGCAGGGCTGGATGTGGGTTGACATCGAGACCTCAGACAGCAACGGGAAGTTCCGCGCCGAGCGGATCATCGCCAAGAAGCGCAAGCGGATCATCGTGCGCTCTGCCCTCGCGGTTATCAGCGCGGTCATCGGCTTCGGCACGGCAGCCCTGGTCAACACGGCCATGGCACCGGAGTCCGACGCGGTCACCCAGACCACGATCAACCAGTACATCCGCACCAACGGTGGCATCCCCCCATGCAAGGAGGAGGACGGCTCCGGTCAGCCCGGCAAGTGCTACTGGGATGCCGCGCACCGTGGTGACGGCAACGGTCACCCCGCTGTTCTGGTCCCCGTGCCTGGTCACCCGGGTGCGGACAAGACCGTCGTGTGGCTCGACACGCACAGCGACTGATGGGTGTCATCGAGGATCTTCTTGAGGCGAACCGTCTCTCTGCGCAGCGGCAGAGGCGGTACGAGACGCTCGCCTACCAGTGGCACCTCCAGCGCAGATGGCGCCTGCAAGGGCGCATCACGGACGAGGAGTGGCTGGACTGGGCGTACGAGTACGCGGCTGCCATGGATAACGACACATGGCGGCAGTGGTGCTACTGGCAGATCAACAGGGTGAAGCACACACAGGGGTGAGAGGTATGGACAGCAGGCAGGCACTGGAAGTTGTCAACGACGCACAGCAGCGCATGGCCATGACGAAACGCGGCAGCGCTGAGTACGACCAGGCGCACGCCGAGTACCGGGATGCGAAGAAGGAGTACCACGACATCCTCTTCGCAGAGTTCCTGCGCGACTAGTAGGACATCAGCCTCACCCCGTGGTGGGTGCTGGTGTCGTGCCCATCGCACGGTAAAACCCAGGTTTCAACAAGGAGGAATCATGCAGAAGATCACGTACGAGATGGCGCTGCGAGCGCTGAACGAGGCGGTCAAGGCCAACGGCTACGACCACGTCTACAAGCGGTCCCAGGTTACCGCTGGGTGCTACAACGTCACCCTCGCAGGCGAGCCCGACTGCATCGTGGGCTGGTCGCTGATCTGGCTCGGCATCCCGGCCGAGTGGTTCCTGGGCAAGGATGAGGGGCACCTCAGCAACCGACGCGGCGCCGGGTCGGACTTGGTGTGCAGCATGCTCAAGAAGGCGGAGATGTTCGAGGTCGACGGCGACGCACGGTACCTGTTCCGCTTCGCCCAGGAATACCAGGACAGCGGCATGGCGTGGGGTGCTGCGGTCACGCAGGCTCACCTCGGCAGCGACTGGTTCCACTCGCTGGCTGCGCGATGAGTTATCTGCCTGGGTGGACGAACGTCCGGCTGCGTGGCACGGACATCGGCTTCGTCTACAAGGCCCCGTCCGGTGTGTGGGTCGCCGTCGTCGAACGCAACGGCGAGACCGGCAAGGACGTGGGGCACGCCGTCACCAAAGAAGGCGCGATCAAGATGGTCAAGGCCGCCTACCTACGCTCCTGAGGGGGGCACATGAGCATCAGAAAGAACGCAGAAGTGCACGTCAGCACGACGATCGACGGGAGCAAGAAGGTGAAGATGCGTCAGCCGGGTGAGCGGCGTGCCGTGCAGACGGTGAACAACCGCAAGATCCACGAGGACGTGCTGAAGGCAGCGCTCAAGATCGCGGACGGTGACATCCACCGTCTCGACTGGAAGGACGCCAAGGTGGCGGATGGGGTCATCGTGGAGATCCGCGTCCTGAACAGGGGGAAGTGACATGTGGGAAGTGGGTGTGCACATGCTCCCCCGGACGCCGGGCTCGGCCACGAGCGACTGGGTGTACAGCGACATGGACCTGGCGCTGAACAGGTTCATGAACGAGGTCGCGGCAACGGTCAAGCACGCGGCTGGCCACGCTCCGGCCTCCGGCCCGCTGGCTGGGATGTACCAGGAGTTCGTCATCGACCGCTCCGAGACGGAGGCGGGGTTCCGCGACTACCTCATCGGTGACGCGGACAGGTGCATCCCCCCGGCGCTGATCCTGAAGGAGGTCGTGCAGACGGGCCTCGCAACCTGGCTGCACACCATGGTGAAGGTGGAGGAGGACGAGTGAACGAGGACACCGGCCAGGATATCGAGTGGGAGGTGCAGGAGCGCGGCTTCCTCGGCTCCTGGGACTGGCTCAGGGAAGTCAAGTCACAGGAGATGGGCGAGAAGATCGTCGGCAACAACCCGAACCTGCGCCTCGTGAAGCGCACTGTCGTCACGACAACGGAGGCATCTGAGTGAACGCGCTCAAGAAGTTCGGTCGCGACCTGGGTCGCATGGCATGGAGCAAGGACTGGTTCGACTGGTTCCTGCTCGGCACGTACACAGTGCTCGGGGTCCTCGGTGGCCTCGTGGCAACGATCCTCGGGAGGGAGTTCCAGTGAGCAAGAGAGAGCACACCATCGCATGGGGATACGGAGACCCCCACTAAAACCCAGGTTTCATGAGGGGTAAATCGGACACTCTTGACATATGCCACATAATGTGGTAAGATGTAGTAAGAAATGAGAGGAGGAAGCATGGTCCACATCAGTCAGGAAGCGATCGACGAGATCGCAGCGATGTCAGAAGTGCAGCGCCCGAAGAAGCGGACGTTCGAACTGGTCATCGACCTCAGCAGCGAGGCATTCGGTGACGACACGTGGGACCGCGAGATGGAGGTGGCCCGCATCCTGCGCGCAGTCAGCGAGGCGCTGTACGGCAACACCGTGGCGGCATCCTTCGCCGCACTGAAGGACCGCAACGGTGTCGTCGTCGGCACCTACCAGTTCAAGGAGGGCTGAGTGACGACGTGGTACGAGGACATCCTCGCTGCCACCGAGCAGTAAAACCTAGGTTTCAACAGCAAGGCCGGGGCGTTCACCCCGGCCTTTGTCGTACAAGGAGGAAGCAATGCCGACAGAGATCATCGACCTCGCTAACTTCTGCGGATGCGGTGGGTGTCAGGGCGCACTCACCACAGCGCAGCGCGCTGAGTGGGAGCGGCTCAGGGGGGAGCGTCTCGCAGAGGAAGAGCGCGAGGGCGCGAGAGCGCGGGAGCGGCGTCGCATCGAGCGTGAGGAGGAGCAGCGTCGGCTGGAACAGCCGTTCACCTGCGCCGAGTGCGACGGCGAGGACATCGTCCGAAACTCCCTGACCGTGGGCACGAGTGGCGACATCGTGTGCACGTCGTGCGCCCGTCCGTGCTCGGCGTGCTCCAGCCCGGTGCTGCGGGACGAGATGAACACGATCAGCCGCTCATGGGGGGCGACCCAGTACCTGTGCGACTCATGCACCTACGAGTGCTACGAGTGCGGTGACCAGAACGCACGCAACGACATGTACTCGATCGGCGGGGACTACTACTGCGCTGGCTGCTCGAACAACTGCGAGTACTGCGGGGATCGGTACGTCAGCGAGTGCGAGAACGAGGACTGCACGCAGCGGGTTCGTGGCCTGTCGTCGTACGGCAAGACGCACGCGAACCGCTGGCTCGGTGGGCCGGTGCGCCGGTCTGCCGTGGAGAAGGACAAGGGGTACTACCTCGGGTTCGAACTGGAGATCACCGCTAACACGGGGAACGTCCAGCCGGTCTACGACTGGGCTGAGGCGCACCTCGGGTACGTCGACGCGGTGGACTGCAAGGAGGACTCGTCGGTGGAGGGGTTCGAGATCGCCACGCAGCCGATGACCCCGGCATTCTTCGAGTCAGTCAACTGGGAGTCGTTCTTCGACATGCTGAACGAGAACTTCCCGCTGCCCTCACGTCGGCGTGGTGAGGAGCCGGTGGATCACGGGCTGCACGTGCACATCGGACGGGTGGCGTTCGACAAGGACGACATCGCGATGGCTGCGTTCTGCTACCTCATCGGGCAGGGCGACCACCTGGTGCGGGTGGGTCGGCGGCAGCCAACGACGTACTGCAAGAAGGTGGACAAGCCGGTGTCGTCCGCAATCAAGTCGGAGTACCAGCGCATGGGGACGCACCAGAAGCAGGCCAACAAGCCTGTGGCGCGCAGCCTGTACCTGGGGCGGGACGCGATCAACCTGAGCAACAACTCGACCATCGAGATCCGTGCGTTCCGGTCGACGCGCAAGGCGGACGACCTGCGGGACGCGATGCGGCTGGTGTACGTGGCGGCTGAGTACATCCGGTCGCTGCGCGCTGGCAAGGGCAGCGTGTCGCCGAAGGCCCTGCACTGGGCGACGTTCGCCGCATGGGTGGGCGTGAACCACCCCGAGGCGTTCGCTTCGATCGCGGGGATCACGGACAAGAAGGTCGTCAAGGGCTGACGCCCTGTACTAAAACCTGGGTTTCAACAAGGAGGAATCAGACAGATGTGTATGATCACGTACGCAGCGGGTGGAGTGGACATCCCGGTGCGCGGTATCACCAACGGCTCGATCATCAACAACGACGGGCACGGCTGGGCGGTGGCCGCTGGCGACACGCTCCTGGTCGGCAAGTCGATGATCTTCGAGGAGGCGCTGGAGGGGTTCCTCGAAGCGCGCACCGACCTGGGCCAGGGCTCGGTAGCCATGTTCCACTCCCGCTTCGGCACCCACGGGGAGGAGGGGGAGTACAACATCCACCCCTTCCACTTCGCTGAGGACTCGGTCATGGCGCACAACGGCATCCTCCCGGCCAAGTTCCACCCGAACTACCGGGACCGGCGTTCGGACACCCGCATCTTCGTGGACCGGCACGCACGGTTCGTCGACAACCCGAACGGCGTCCCGTCACGGCGCGGTGCTGCGGTGCTCGGTCGTCGCATCGGTACCGGCAACAAGTTGGTGTTCATCTCGACGCGCTCCGGCACGCCGAAGGTGCGCATCGTGAACGCCGACTCGGGGATCCAGACGGGCGGCCTGTGGTACTCGAACTCGGGGTACCTCACGGACTACTCGTGGTACGGGACCAGCGTCCGTCGCCCCATGGACCGGTACGACTGGGCTGAGACGACGGCGGACCGGGAGGCGCGCGCTGGCTGGGCCGAGTACACGGACGAAGGCAAGGAACTGGTGCCGTACGTTCCGTCGCCGTGTGGTGAGTGCAGGTCGACCGACCTGGACGAGGAGATCGGCATGTGCAACTCGTGCACGACCTGCCTCGACTGCCACGACAACTTCGCGTACTGCATGTGCTGGCGTCCGGCCGGGTCGCGTGGCCTGGAGTACATCCCGACGATCGGCTGACGTGACTACGTTCGTCTGCGAGCACGGTGTCGTCTGCTATGTGCAGAACGAGGTCCCCATCGTGGAGATGGGGTTCGAGCACACCCTGGTGAGCATCAAGTTCGCTTGCACCGAGTGTCCCGTGTCGGTGTTGTTGGATCAACAGATCGAGGTCGACTAGCGCGAGGGGTCAGGGAAACCTGGCCCCTCGCCTACCTGGAGGGATCGAGAGATGAGTGACGAAGAACTGATTCGACGGTCGGAGTGGGCGCTGACTCACGCCATCCTGCCTGAGGTGAAGGAGCGCGCTATGCGCTCGTCCACGTTCAAGGCCATCGCCTCGCTGGAAGAGGTGCCACCAGAGCAGTGGGACGAGGGCCTGTTGGACGAGGTCATCGAGGACGTGGTCGCGGTGGACAGGGTGCGCTGGTTCGAGCGTGCGGTGTGGCTGTTCGTCGCGCTCACGTTGGCGGTGGGTGGCTACCTACTGGGCTGGTCCATGAAGCCCGAGCCGCACCAGGAGAACGTGCAGTGGGACTGCACCGTCGTGTTCGACACCAAGGCTGGCGACAAGGTCGACTGCCAGGGGGTGCAGTGATGGGGGCACACCACGAGTACCAGGTGATCACCGTGATCCCCGAGGACGACGAGTGGGAGGCGCAGGAACTGGTCTCCCCTGCGCGTGACAAGGAGGCGGCCATCGCAATGCAGAACGCTCCCATCTCGGGCACCCTCCCGCATGGCACCTCGCGCTACATCGAGGTCAGGACGCACACGGACTGGGAACGCTTGTGAGGCAGGAGTTAGACCCGAACTCGGTCAAGGGTGCGCTGCGCGATGTGGTGAAGGATGCCCTGGAGTTCGGGTGGACGGCGAAGCGTGGCAAGAGGGGGTACCGGCTGCGCTCGCCTGAGGGTACGCAGTGGATGCACCTGACCCCTGCGACGAGTCAGCCTGAGCAGCAGGCAAGGATCCTGCGGTCGAAGATCAGGAAGGCGCTGGAGTCCGAGCGCTACACGGAGGACCTGATCGAGCGCCTGGATGACCCGAACTCCAACGTGAATCTGGAGTGCCCGGTATGCGGTCTGGAGTTCGTGACCATGACTGGCTTCCAGTCGGACAGGCACCCCTGCTGGGCACGTCGTGGCGAGACGTCAGCGGGCGAGCGTGATGCGGTCAAGGCAATCACCCCGGTGGAGGTGGTCGAGCCGTCAGAGGGGCACACAGAGCCTCAGCAGTTGGTTGATTCCGAATTGGTCGACACGCCCGATTCGAGTAAGATGAGCAACAAGGAGGAAGACATCGTGGTGGAGAACAAGCGTGGCCCCTACCGCAGGCGCAAGGCCGTGCAGCCAGGACTCGCACGCGACCTGTACCAGGCGATGCGGGCGCGCTCGCAGCACAGGGACGAGGCGCTGTCCGTCTACGCCAACACGTTGGCGGAGATGATGGCCGACGCGGGCTTCGAGTACCAGGAGGTCATCCTGTCCGACGCCGAGGCGAAGATCGCCAAGGTGTTCGACGTTCTCGGCATCGATGTCGAGATGCTCACCAAGGGAGCAGCCCTTCGTGAGGAGAACGAGCAGTTGCGCAGCGATCTCACGACGCTCAAGGAACTGCTCGGTAAGTACTGAGGGGAGGGGCATTAGTGGACAACGAACACGCAACGGATCGGCTCATCAAGCCAGGTGAGGTGGCGGCGCTCGCAGGAGTTGACCCCAAGACGGTCACCCGATGGGCGCGGACAGGGGCGCTGCCATACACGACGACGCTTGGCGGTCACCGCCGCTATCGGGAGTCGGTCGTCCGGGAACTCCTCGGCCTGCCGAAGGTCGAGGAGGAAGCGTGACCTTCGAGGACATCCCGACCGTCACGGGGACAGCATCATCGGACGACGGCCTCGGGTCGGGCTCGACGGTCGAGGTGCGCACCAACCCGAAGTCAGGGCAGCCGTTCAGTGAGGCGATGGATGACATCTGGCGGAACGTGCAAGGCGCTATGCGTAGCGCTGGATACCACTGGACTGACGAATCCATGAACGCATGGATCGACAACAAGGCGTGGGAGAACCGCGCTGAGAAGGAGGGCATCTGATGGCAGGCGAGGTGCAGGTCACTGTTGTCGGCACGCTGACCGCGGATCCGGAACTTCGGTTCCTCGGATCCGGGAAGGCGGTCGCCAACTTCACGGTGGCGCAGAACCCACGCGTGAAGGACGGCAACGAGTGGAAGGACGGGGAGCCGACGTTCTTCAAGTGCAACGCCTGGGAGGGCATGGCCGAGAACGTCGTCGAGTCTCTGCACAAGGGTGACCGCGTCATCGTGCAGGGCGGCATGTACTCCCGCGCATGGGAGGACAAGGAGGGCAACAAGCGCACGTCGCTGGAACTGCGCATCGAGGCGGTGGGTCCCGACCTGCGCTACGCCACCGCTGCGGTGACCAAGATCCGTAAGGGTGGCGGCGGGTTCCAGCAGGCTGCACCTGCGGCTGACCCGTGGGCTACGCCTGCGGTTACCGACCCGCCTTTTTAGAGGGTTGTTCTAAGGTAGGCTCTGATGCATGGAGCCAACGCCTGCCGCAGTCATCGAGCGGCTGATGAACAGGATCGAAGTTACTGAGTCGGGATGCTGGATCAGCCTCTACTCCACCGGATCACACGGGTACTCGCAGATCGGATGGACGTGTCGACAGCCCGAGGTGTGTGGAACACGCCTTCACATGCGCCTCGGGCATCGGCTCTCCTGGGAGCATCGCAACGGCTCCATCCCAGACCTCATGACGATCGACCATGTCTGTCGCACTAGGCGCTGCATTAACCCCGAACACCTGCGCCTGCTGTCGAACCTGGCAAATGCAAGTGATACACGTGTGGCGGCTGGTGATCCGGTTGTCATCGGCAAGAAGTGTGGGAAGGGGCTACACGAACTGCTGCGCTACCCGTCTGGGGCGGTGGCCTGCCGGGAGTGCGCTCAAGAGCGATCCCGCAAGAAGGAGGCGAAGAACACCACGTGCACCATATGTGGCGTCGAGTTCGCTTCGTCTCGCACACGAAGGGCTCACGTGCAGAAGATGCACTAGCCGAAGCGAAACCTGGGTTTCAAGGAGGAAGCATGAAGCGTTACAAGTACACGACCATCGTCTTCTGCATCGTCGTGGTTGCGCTTGTCGTGATAGCCGCACGGCAGGGAGAGTGGTCGTGATGCAGTTCTGCATCACGGTGCAGTCCACACCACACCAGCGCTACCGCGAGGACGGCGGTGTGTGGCGCAACCAGATGGAGTCCATCCTCAGTGAACACTGCGCTTGGGATGACATCGGTGGTGGGTCTGGTGGTGACATCGCGGACAACGACTACGAGGTCACGGTGGACAACATCCTCGGCGAGCACCGACTGCTCATGGTGCTGGAGCGGGCTGGTTACAAGGTCCGCAAGTGGGGCACCCCGCAGTCGTAGCCGTAGCGGCACGTAGGGGTGTGACCGTCGAGCAACTGGTTGCTGCGCTTCGTGTAGTCGAAGCGCAGCACCTGGCTAACCGTGACCTGTGCGACTGGTGCGAGACGGAACTACCCGAGAAGCGCAGGCGAGACAAGCGCACATGTTCGGCTGCGTGCCGCACGGCTGCGGCTACAGAGAGGAGGAAGTATGGGTAACGACGACTGGGTTGCTGGCTACCGCGCGGCGGTCGCTCGCCTGCTGGAGAAGGATGGCGAGTTCGTACGCCTGAACGCGTACGACGACGAGCCGGGTTGGGGTGTCCAGGAGGGCGACTACGACAGCATCAACATCAACTACGGGTGGAGCGGTGGCTACGAGTGGCTCAAGCATGTCGAAGGGGGCTGCGCGGGCATCGCATCCTGGGATCACGGGTCCCTCCGGGAGAGGTCTCTGATCCTCTTTCAGGACACGTTCACGGGAAGCGAGAGCGAGTCTGGGCTGGAGATGAAGGCAACCTGCAAGTGCGGTGAGTACACCGACAAGTGGGTGCGCTGGACAGGCACCGTGACCGAGGCCCTGGAGGTGCTTCTCCGTGGCGGAGAGCAAGCCGAAGCGTGAGGACTACCCGGATACGCCTGAGGGCCTACACATGTGGGCGCTGGACGTGCAGCGGTGGAACCACAAGGAGGGCGTCACGTCTGACGCCCTGGTCAAGCAGTGGAACGACGAGAGGAAGCAGTCCTGATGGCTGGCAACAAGGAAGCACAGGCAGCGCGTAACGCAGCGGACCGTCGACTGCGGGAGAAGTACCCGGAGGACTTCGCTGGGTTCATGCACGACGAGCACGAGGCTCGGGGCCTGACCTGGAACCGGCGCGCTACCGCCGAGGAGCGCGCTGAGCGTGAGCGTCTGGACCGCAAGGCGAAGGCGCGGGCTCGCATCGAGGCCGAGGCCAGCAAGGCGGGCCTGGAGGTCACGTTCTGGGAGCCGGGTTCCCCCGTCGAGATCGAGGGCCCGGACCTGGAAGATCCGGCGTACCGCTGATGGGCGGCATCACGCCTGCCGCCATGGCTGAGCACATCGCGGGCATCCTCGACGGCGACTACGACGATGGGCTTGAGGTGGCCGTCTCCGCCCACGCGGTGGACAACGTCATGCACATCAGCCTGTACGACGAAGAGGGCAGCGCCATCACGGTGTTCAGCGCGACGTTCAAGTAGATCTGACACGAGGGAGGGCCGGTCACTACCGGCCCTCCCTTCCCATGAGGAGAGACATGAAGGCTGACGTATTCCGTGAGGAAGAGGACGGTCTCTGGCACATCCACTGCGGTGACTGTGCGCTGAAACGAGAGCCACGCGTCAACTGGTGCGTAGGGAAGTACAGCGACCGCGAGGCTGCCATGTCCAACGCCGCTGCGCATGTCCGTAGCAAGCACGAGCAGAACGGAGAGACGTGGTGAGCATGGACGAACTGATGGTGGTGTCGTTCATGGCGGTGTTTGCAGGGGGCTACATCGGCCTGCTCTTGCTGGTCGAGCGAACGGTCCGCTGGGTGCTGGATAGCGGACTGTTCTGGTACGTCGCGACACCTGTCGTGACGCTCATCTGGATGGCTCACCTGAGCACCTGACAAGGAGGAAGTATGCGTGTGTATGCGGGCCACATCTGTGGGGCCAAGCATCACAGTGAGGAGTTCGCGTCGACCGGCCTCGGCAAGGGAAACTACGCGGTCTATATCTGCGACAAGAGGCCTGGCCACGTGGGTATGCACGACGACAGCACCGTTCACAAGTCCTGGAACTAAGGAGGAAGCATGACAACGATCAACCTGGGTGACGACATCAACGCGACCATCGTCGCCGCTGTCAACGCCCGCATCACGGCCGAGACGTTCGCTGCGCTGAGCAACGACGAGGTACTCGGCAAGTTCGTGCAGGCTGCGCTGTACCAGCCCGTCGAGGTGGACCGGTACTCATCCAAGAAGGCGGTGTGGATCGAGCAGGTCCTCAAGAACGCTGTCCAGGCCGCGACCAAGGAGGCCGTCTCGCAGTGGGTCGCGGACAACAAGGGGGCGATCAAGGCCAGTGTCGAAGCGGCGCTGACCAGCAACATGGACGGCATCGCCGCTGCGATGGTCGATTCCATGGTGAAGTCCACCGACAGCGGCTACTCCACCAAGGTCAGCGTGGCGTTCGAGAAGCGGATGTTCGACTGATGGTGAAGAAGCACATCCGCATCACAGACGACAGCGTCGAGTCATTCCAGGAGAATGACCGGATCGTCGCTGTATACCTGGGCTCTGAGCCTGACGAGGGACAGCACATCATCGTTGAGCGTGAGTTCCCTGACGAGCCCGCTTACGAGCCGGGCACCGCAGGTGTCGCCACCATCGAGAACAACTACGGCGTGGCCATCCCCAACCAGGCTGGCGTGTGGGTCTCTCGTGGGGAGGGGCCGCAGTTCGTCCTGTTCTACACGAATGCAGGGCGACGGGCCATGTACCCGGCGTCCATGGTGAGCGACTTCGTACCCGAGAAGACGATGCAGGAGGTACACGAGGAACTCACCAAGAGGTTGCGGGACGCTCGGGCAGAGGCGAACCGACAGCGGGGCAAGTTCAACCGAGCGGACTACGCGCTGCGGGATCTCGTCGCTGACCTGCACTGCATCCAGCAGGACATGGGGCGCACGTCGGCCATGCGTACATCAGCAGGAGCGACCTTGCTGGGCTGGCTACGACAGAAGGAGGAGCGGTGAAGCGGACCCTGGCCCAGGTTCTTACGGGACGAGGCAACGACGGGCTCACTAAGCGTGAGCGCGAGGCGCTGGCGGAGGACTACATCCGCAAGGCTGGCAGGCGCCTGACCGATCAGGAGAAGGAAGCGTTCGCCGCATGGCGGGAGCGCAGGATGGAGGAGAACTGATGGCTACCTGCCCGACCTGTGGTCAGAAGTCGAAGGGCTGGTTCAAGGCCTGCGACTCATGCGCCATGGCGAACACCATCGCGACGAACCTGAAGGCGGAGAAGAAGAACCCCAAGCGCCCGATCCCGAAGCAGGATGACGAGTGACCACGTTCAAGGTGGGCGACAAGGTCGCTGCCGCAGTCAAGTCGAACAACAACGCTGCGCTGCGCGTGGGGCGGGTGGAGAGGATCCATCAGCGAACCAGCATGATCCCTGAGACCCGCATGACCATCCGCATGGACGATGGCCGGGCCTGCATCGTGTCGGCCGCTCGCTCTGTCCTCATCGAGGCTGACGAGCACCACACGATGGACGAACTGTACGAGTACCGCATGGTCTACAACGCGTGGGCGGCCAAGTACTTCACGAGCATGGGGCGGGCCGTGAAGTCGTGGCGTCACCACGATGGGGAACTGTGCTTCGGTGGTGGATGGTTCATCATCTGCCTCTTCACGCTCGACGGGTGGGTGACCAACCACTACAAGGCTGAGTACTGGGACATGTTCGACGCGACAGAGGTAGAGACCGCCCCGGAGTGGGACGGGCACACGCCAGCCATAGCGCTGGAACGACTGCGCAACGCGCTGTAGGGGGAGAGATGGCAGGGAAGCGCGACAAGGACAAGTCACGGCTGGTGGCTGACATCACGACTCAGAACGGTCGTACGTCGAGGATCGATGTGACGACCCAGCCGTGGAACTACGACGCTGACCTCGCGAAACTGCGAGAGATATGGGGAGAGCAGAGCGTGAAGGAGATCGTCCAGTGGAAGCAGCAGCAGTGAACTGGCACATCACGGTCAAGCCGACCAGCGATGCGCTGACCGAGTGGAAGTGGATAGCCGAGGGCGACGATGGCGAGAGCGTCCTGGCTGAGGCATCCACGTACTCGACCTGGGAGGCGGCGATGGACAAGGCAAAGGAGAGGGTGCTAGCCGAGGCGGCGCGCCGTCAGACCATCTCGGACGCCACCAAGGAGGAGGACTACACGCCTTCGCAGGCTGAGATTCTGGCTGTGCCATGAGGGTCGCGCTGATCCCGTGCGATACGGGTGCGTGCTGCTTCAACCGCGTTGCGTGGCCAGGCCAGGCGGTGATGCAGGAGATGGACTGGAAGGTCGAGTTATACCGGCCCGAACAGGTCCACATAGGCATCGAGAAGGGTGACATGGTTCTGGGTGGCATCAAGAACCCAGAGGCCCTGGACCTTGTGGTCCTCCAGCGCCTGGTGTCACCCATGCAGGTGGAGTTCATCAGCGCTCTACAGCGCATGGGTGTCGCCGTAGTGGTGGATGTTGACGATGCGCTGTGGCGTATCCACCCGGACAACGGGGCGTACGCACGGTGGGTCGAGCCTGTTGCTGGCATTCCCCGGTTTGAACTGCTGGATGCTGCGTGCGCTCTGGCGGACATGGTGACGGTGTCTACTCCTGCGCTGGCCAAGCGTTACGGGCTGCATGGTCGGGTGCGGGTGCTGCGTAACGGTCTACCAAATGCGGCATTTGCACCAGATGCGAAACCTGGGTTTCAGGACCGCATCAAGATCGGGTGGGCTGGGTCACTCGACTCCCACCCAAACGACCTCCAGGTCATGGGTGACGCTGTCGCTCGTGTCATCGCGGAGAACGACGACGTGGACCTGCATATCGTGGGAGACGCCGAGCCGGTAGCCAACCTGCTGGGCGTACCGATGGACCGGGCGACCGGCACCGGCTGGGTCCCACTGCACGAGTACCACGAAGCGCTGCGCGACATCGACATCATGCTCGTGCCCCTGGCGGACACCGCGTTCAACCGGGCCAAGAGCGCGCTGAAGGCCCAGGAAGGGGCTGCGGCTGGCGCAGTGGTACTTGCGTCCGCTACGCCAGAGAACGAGCGCCTGTTCGGCCTAGAGGGCTTCTCAGGGGGCATCGTCCGGGAGGGCGCCTGGCATCAGGCGCTGAGCGATGTCGTCGCTATCACCCGAAGCGGCGGCTGGGTAGGTGCAGGACCTGAGCAGGCGCGGTTCCTCGCCTACGACAAGCGAGGCGATCAGTGGGCCGAGGCGTGGGGCGAAGCTATCACCCGACGCAAGGGCCTGCACGGCTAACAAGGAGGAAGCATGGAAACGGACACAATGCAGAACATCTGCATCATCGTGATGGCACTGGCGATCATCATCACGAACGCGAGCCTTCGATGACAGTGCGCATCCTGAGCGACGAGGAGATCGGAGAGGCCATGGAGTACACGAGCAGCGGGCGCAGGGTCTACGGGCGGTTCGTCGACTGGGCCGGGTACGTCGTCCGCGTGGAGCAGTCGACGCTCGCAACAGTGGACGCGGTGACGCTCGTCCCTGACGAAGGCGGTGGGTGCCTGGAGATCGAGCGTGACCAGGTGCGGATGCTGGTCAGCGCGCTGACCTCGTTCCTGGCCGACAC
>Ga0065707_10082385_pt1 | contig 15798 bp, 8 predicted proteins | sample SwiRhicommuniRL3_FD_59094 | JGI IMG/M metagenome (GOLD analysis project Ga0065707, IMG submission 59094) | Switchgrass rhizosphere bacterial communities from Rose Lake, Michigan, USA - RL3 v2 (version 2) | ecosystem: Host-associated > Plants > Roots > Rhizosphere > Soil | place: East Lansing, MI...
TTTGCCTATTGCTTTAGCAACTGGTGCTGATGCATATGTTGGTTTCAACCGTTGTAACAGTTACTTGAGTGCTGAGGAATATGATGAAAGCGTCGACACCAAGTTGAGTGGTTCCAATCAATACTTTATTGGTACTGACTTGGCCAACTCGTTATCTGGTGAAGAAAGTGACTCCAACGTTATTGAGGTTCGCCATGCAGACTTTGTGTGGGAATCGTACCACGATGAATTGGACTCCACACTTTGGGACTTGAGTGATGATGCAAAGAAGGAAAGGAAACAAAGAAAGAAGGAAGAGAAGGAGAAGAACAAGCTCAGAATGAGGGAACTCCAAGCAGCCTCTGGAAAGAGGGAAGGCGAAACTTCTTCTAGAATTTCTAACGACACCTATTTCAGCAACTCTTCAGATTCTTCTTCCGCTCAAGCTCAGTTCCCTGGATTGATCGACGTCAATTTATCTATCAAGAAGGAAGAATTCGTTATCATTACTGGTGTGATTGGTTCAGGTAAGAGTTCTCTTTTGAGTGCTCTTGCCGGTTTCATGAAATTAAACAATCCTGAAAGAGCCAAATTGCATATCAAGGAAGATTTGTTATTGTGTGCAACGCCATGGATCCAAAATGCAACTGTTCGTGCTAATATCTTGTTTGGTAAGCCATACGAGCCTGCTCACTACAGAAGAGTTTTACATGCCTGTGCATTGGAAGAGGATATTGCCATCTTACCAGCAGGAGATCATACCGAGATTGGTGAGAGAGGTATCACATTATCTGGAGGTCAAAAGGCCAGAATCAACTTGGCCAGGGCTTGTTATTCCCATGCCGAAATCTTTTTGTTTGACGATGTAATCAGTGCAGTGGATGCCAGAGTCGGAAGACATATTGTCAACAATTTGTTCAAAGGTTTATTAAAAGGCAAGACTATTGTATTGGCTACCCATCAGTTGGGAATCTTAGAAGCTGCTGATAAGGTTGTCTTTTTGAATGGTGACGGTTCAATTGATGTTGGTACTGTTCCTGAATTATTGGCAAGAAATGAAATCTTCCAAAGATTGGTTGAGTACACTCGTGAGACCAACAACTTGGAAGATGAAGAAGACTCCGAGAATGAAAAGTCTCATGAGATCGAATTGAACTTGATTCGCAAACAATCGGTCCTTGAAGTTGAAGATAATGGACTTGGAAAAACAACAATTGTCGAAGAGCTGGCTACCAATGCTATATCTTGGGCTATCTACAAGAAATATATTCACTTGGGATCTGGAATCTTTGGTTACCTTGCGGCACCAGTATTTCTCTTGTTGGTGAGTTTGGGGACTTTCTGTCAATTGTTCACGAATACCTGGTTAACATTTTGGACAGAAAAGAAGTTTAAGGGTAGAGATGATAACTTCTACGTTACATACTATGTTTTGTTTGCCTGTCTTACAGTTGTATTCACTGCCATAGAATTCACGATGTTGGCCTATATGAACAATGTTTCAGCTGAGTTATTGAATGTCAAGGCCGTTGAAAAGATCTTGCATGCACCAATGAGTTTATTGGACACTACACCTATTGGAAGAATTTTAAATAGATTCACTAAAGATACCGATTCCTTGGATAACGAGATTGGTGAACAATTGAGATTATTCATTTTCCCTTTGGCCACCATCATCGGGATCATCATTTTATGTATTTGTTACTTGCCATGGTTTGCGCTTGCTGTTCCTTTCTTGGGTTTTGGATTTCTTGTACTTTCCAACTTTTACCAGGGTTCTTCCCGTGAAATCAAGAGATTGGAAGCTACTCAAAGATCGTTGGTTTACAACAATTTCAATGAAACATTGGCTGGTATGAATACTATCCAGGCCTTCTGTGCCGAAGATGAATTCATCAAGAAGAACGATAAGTACTTGAACAACATGAATGAAGCATACTACTTGTCCATTGCCACGCAGAGATGGTTATGTGTCCAATTAGATGTCATTGCTAGTATTTTTGCCTTGATCATCTGTTTGATGTGTATCTGTGAAGTATTTGAAATTAGTGCCTCCGCAACTGGATTGTTGTTGAACTATGTGATTCAGATTGTTGGTTTATTATCGTTGACGGTAAGAGCAATGACACTGGTTGAGAACGAAATGAATTCTGTCGAAAGATTGCATGAATACTCGTTCCATTTACCGCAAGAAGCTGCATACACTAAATCTGAATTTACTCCACCCCAGGAATGGCCTTCTTCTGGTTACATTGAGTTTAAGGATGTTTCTTTAAGATATAGAGCTAACTTGCCCACTGTTTTAAAGGATATGAACCTCAGTGTTTATCCTGGAGAAAAGGTTGGAATTTGTGGAAGAACTGGTGCTGGTAAGTCTTCTATCATGACCGCTTTGTACAGATTGACTGAGTTGGAAAAAGGTTCCATTGAAATTGACGGGTTGGATATCAGCAACATGGGATTGTACGATTTAAGATCCAAGTTATCGATTATTCCACAAGACCCCGTCCTTTTCCAAGGTACTGTCAGAAAGAATTTGGATCCATTTGGCAATTACAATGATGATTTATTGTGGGACACTTTAAGAAGAACGGGTTTGATCGATGATATGCTTCTCAAACGAGTCATGAACACCAAGTATGATCCTAAGAACGACGTCACCTACGAAAACTTACATAAATTCCACTTGGACCAAATTGTCGACGATGACGGATCCAACTTTTCGTTGGGTGAACGTCAATTAATTGCATTGGCAAGATCCATGGTGAGAAACTCCAAGATTTTGATTCTTGACGAAGCCACGTCTTCGGTTGATTTCGAGACCGACTCGATGATTCAAGAAACTATCACTAATGAGTTTTCCAGCTGTACAATTTTGTGCATCGCCCACAGATTGAAAACTATCTTGAAATATGACAGAATAATTGTCATGGATCAAGGAAGAATCGTTGAAAAAGGTGCTCCTTGGGCATTGTATAATTCTGGCGGACCCTTTAGAAAGATGTGTGATAAAGCAAACCTTTCTTCAGAAGATTTTGAATAAAAATGTACTATAGAATTTTATTATATCTCTGAAATACACTAATATTTATTTCAAGTTGCAAATATGTAGAATAAATGAAGTGAAACGGCGGTAATCTTTGATACTCTGTTTTCTTTGATGTTCTCTTATTCTTCGATTCTCTGTGATTCTTCGATTCTCTTTCATTCTTCAATTCTCTTCCATTCTTCAATTTTCCACCACTCTGAGCTCTAGGCCCTTTATTCTCAGTAATTCTCGACTATTAGCCTCGTGAAATAAGGATTTTCAAAGGAACTGCAACTTTTAACGAAAAATAGCCGTTTTAGGATGGTTTGTACTAAAAGCTAACCTGGTAAAGAATTGCAACTTGTGGCTTGCCTCTTTCAGTTCATATTCGGCCTACAATTTTAACAAACTTGTTACAATTTTATATATTACATACGAGAGTTAGAGCATGAAAAAGATTACCCATGAATTTTTAGTACTAACACTTCATCAAGAGTCTGGCTAGAGTCAAGATGTTCCTTACTTGTATCTGTATGAATAAAGATAGACTTGATAACTTAGTCTAGTCGGAATAGTTTTATATTTCCCCGACATATCCTATCTGAAATTCTTGTAGAAAAGACACATTATGGAGACAACCTCGTCAGAGCTTTTAGATTCTGGTGAATTTGCCCATTATATCCAAATTTGTCTTTGTGGAAGTGTTTAAACACTGAGCAGTGGCTATTCATGATAGTTTATCTAAAAAATTTCGATCAACTTAGGTACTAAATGGTGACTTTTCTAGATCTTGTGAGTTATGTAAAATAAAAGATATGCGTTGGTGTTGGTGACTTCTTCTTGTGAGATTAATGAAATGACACTGTCATCGAATTTGAACCATTGGCCGTAACCATCTTTGACAAGAACAATATAGTGGCCAGTGTTTACAGAGCCTGCATGGCAAACTACTGCAAACAATTCATAGACCTTGTTTCCGTCGGTTTCACCGTCACTTGGATCATGGTCGTGGGCATATTTGGTCAAATTAAGGAATAGTGGAGTCTTGACGGGAGTTTCTATTTTTGATGCGGTGTCACTCATTAGACTATGTTTAAATCTCTTAAGCTGGATTGATAGTACCGGGGGGATGGTGCTGAGGAGCAATGACTTGACTGCCTTTGATTTCTCTCCGCAATACTTGCAAGTATACATGACGTCCAATTTTTCTTCCAGTGTATACAAATCGAGGCAGTCATACAATGTAATTTCAGACTTGCCCACGGTATCCTTTAGGTGGTTGATTTCCAATGAGATATCCATCATGGGATCAATGGTTTTTGTGATAGAGTTGCACAGAGCACATTTGATTGAACTTTGGAGTTCACCAGCAAACGTGGTGTGTGTGATACATTGACAGTTGCGATGAGACTCAATTGGAGTACTGGAGCGAGAGACCTGTTGCCCGTTCGTGCCATTCAACTTGTTTACAATGCGTTCGTAATCCAAGTGAAACTCATTCAACAAAAACTGCCAAAATTCGTGTGCATCCTGTTCTTGAAATCCCGCCAACGACTTTTTCTTATACCACGCTGTGGCAAGTAAGTTCGTCATACCGAACCCTTCGTTCGAGTTTGAAGTATAAAAGCTTTGAAAGATCGTGTCTATGCTACACGACACACATGCATTGGACTCTTCGATCATACCCTCGTTCTTGAGAGCATCTTGGTTCTTTTCACAATTGAAGTAATGGAAATCGTTATTGAAAAAGTGATACTTTAGAATTGGATTATGCACCATTGTCTGCAAAATGGAACTCATAAAACAAGTAGCACCCAAATTGACAAACCCTTTCAATCCACTGATGGCGGAGATCGTCGGTTTGGAGTAGTACAGATCGAGATCCTCGTTGTCAGCAGAATCGGGATGGAATGTCTCGTCTTGCATAACTTCCAGTCTGATTTTTTCCAACTGTTCATGGTTGACATAATTGCCACACAGAAAACAATAGAGCAACCCATTTTGAGAATCAATACAAAATAGATGCTGATTTAGCTTGTAATGATTGTATGCATGTTTGTGATCACCAAAGCATCCTACATGAGGACACTGTAAGCAAATAAAGTTATTTTGGAAATTGTGAGATGAACAGTCCGTGCATCTCAATGCGGCGGATTTTTTGGAGGTTAGCTTATGAAGAGGGATCAAAGTTCCGTCTTTCTTAGATGTGTATACTTTATCTTTCGATAGTACCTGTGAAATCGTGACTGCTTGTCTATAAGTGATGAAAACCGTTTCTTTTGCTTTGGAATCAAGCACCGATTTGATATGGAAACATGGCTGGATAGTACCGTAACTATCTGGAGGAGGGGTTAGTTCTTGTATTGATTTGTGCATCAGCAACAGATCCAAGTCGGATATTGACTTTCCGTACCCCATCTCCACGCCGTTCCTCATGCTGTCGGTCCTTTCCCCTGGAACTGTCTTCCTCGATGACATGAAATGCAAAGTCGATAAACGACAAACTTGAAATTAGAAGTGAAAAAGATCCCTGGTGATTGAGAAGCGTCACCAGAAGTATACCGAATCTCAATAGTACCTTGAAGTGTATTCAACTAAACGTTTGTAGATGTTGGGTACTGCCTAACGTGATGAAATGTGAAAAATGAAGCTTTAGCACAGACAAAGAACGTGAATAAATTTAAACACCAATCCAATGCTGCTCATATATAAAGTTGGCGACCGGTGCTAAGTATAATAACACTAGATCACTTCTCTTTGATGTAGAATAACACGAGATCACTTCCCTTTGATATAACGCTGGGGTGCTGTGAAAGAGTGTCGCAGATAGCTCAGATTTGGAATGCGACGATCTGCGACTTTGTGATCTTGACTGACTACGGCAATGAAATTTTAACTAATAGTATGAGATTGTGTACTGACAAAACATAAATCCCATAGATGATAAAATCATTACTGACTCACGTCGTAATTAACCCATTGCTGTTAGAAGAATGATATCAGAAGAGTATTTATAGAAGAGTATTGAAGAGCATAATGTCAGAATATAAAATACAACTATCAACTAGTACCAAGTATGGTGGAGCTGTCCCAAATAGATTGCGAAATCGGGACCAGCGAATTCCACCTAGCTGTTCCTGGATTAGCTATTTTGAGATTCTTACGTATTACTCTTTCTACAACTAACCTGGTTATGTATTCTTAGTTTTTTCATACTCGGGAACTCCTTTTGAGTTCTGTTCTCCATAGATCATAAGTTGGTTAGGTGACGTACTGCGTATTCACATCGCTCATACTCTAAGATCATCTATAATTATCTATACGATTGAATGGAGGTATAGAGTTCATCTACTATCCACTAATATTATTGGCTCTACTAAGTACTAACTGAGATCTATATAGTATAATTAGCTGATTCACTGTGCATCCATCAAGTTTTCAAATTATGCACTACAGAGTCAGAACTACTATTAAAGATAGCACACAAGATATTGCTTGGGATGTTGAGAGGAATATCATCAAACATATTGTTTGCTAAATTCAATCGTGCAAGCTCAATATCTTGTATGGTGTTGAAGTTAAAATCTTTAAAGAAATTCTCGGACAAGTCGAGGAGATTGAAAACTGTAGGGCTATTGCATTTGAGTCCAAATGACTTAGAATGAAACCTGTTGTTTTTAAATCTAAGCACCTCTAATTTACTTGGAATCAATACATCTAATGTTGAAATGTGACATTGTTGGAGCGAGAGGAATTGCAATTTTTTTGGCCATTGGAAATCATGAGAAATCGTCGCAAACATGTTCTCATCTAAATACAATGTCTCGAGAGTTTCAGGAAGCGATAATGAAGCAATGCTGTCGAATTTGTTATCCAGAAGGTTTAGGAACTTCAATGGAAAGTTGGTGGAAAATGTCTTGAGCTTGTTGTGGGAAAGATCTAATCTCAATGGCTGCGAAAATAAATTAAATTGTTCAATTTGATTATGGGCAAGGTTTATTATTTCAAATTTAGACAGTTTTGAAATGATAAGTTATTCAATTCAGACAAATTGTTGTAGCTGAGGTCAAGTTGTTGTAATTTGGAACCCACTGCAAATTCAAGTTCAAGAACATTTACTTGACAATTTCTCATCTCTAATTTTGCAATATTCGATGGGACCAGTAGAATGATTTCCGAAATGTTGCAGTTGTTCAAGACAAGTTCCTGTAGCCATTCTCCCTGGATTTATGTTTTCAATCCCTTCAAGTTAACTTGCGTCCCGGATAAGTCTATTATTTCAACATTTTTCCCAGCTTGAATCAGTTTCAACTGAGGGTTATTTGCAACATTAATTATCTTCAAATTACTTTCCTCGCTTGCTAATATAATATGTCCAACTAAGTTATTGCTGCTCAAGTTTAGCTCACCTAGTGTTTCTGAGATTGTTTCTGAATCCCACGACTGTAAGTAATTGTTGTTTAACTTGAGGCTCTGTAAACCAGAAGGAAACTTAACTTTACTAATTTCGGTAATATTATTATTTGAAATATCAATATGACGAAGAGTTTCGGCAAACTTCATGTCATCTAAAGATTGTAATTGACATTGGTTTATAGTCAAACTGGTTAATTCCCTTGGCTTGTTGACTTTCTTGACTATATCTGATATGTCAGTCCTTTCGAGAACCAACTCCCGGAGCTTTACATATGTAATTATGCGCTGTTCCTTCCACTTCCCTCCTCTCACAACCAATCTCCTTAATGTTTGGGGGAACGTCACCAAAAGTGATATAAGACAATTTTCAAACACCAAGCATCGTAACATGGGTGGAAATCGCAAGTCTCTAGTTGTTTTGAAATCCAAATCACTTAAAGTTAACGAAAGCAAATTTGAAATGGTTTCTAAATTCGGATACAAAAGGATTTTGGAAGAGAATTTTGCCTCCTTCAACCCTGAAAACCCTACAGGATACTTTTCCGTTCTTCCAAACTTAATAATGTTTAGCTCTTTGTCGAGAGACTGAACGTGGAGTTTCTGGAGGTTTTTGGTAACATTGAACTTGCTCAAGTTGATATCAAGGAACAATAAAAGGCTGCAAATTTTAAAGTTACAGGAAGGAAAAGTCCTTCGTCTAAATTGAAACCATTTGCAATCACCAACTTTTCTGTATTGCATGGCAACTTGAAGTTAGTTGAAGCAATTTCGATATTAGCGTAATCAAAATTACTTTTAGAGTATTCTAGTTGGAACAACCCCAACACTTTGATTTTGTCGTAGAGAAGACCAATGGAATGCAACTTAGCAAAGGCAAACTTTGCGCTTTGTTCACTAGTGAATATCTTGATTTGAATTTCTTTCAAGTTCAATAACTTGGATTCTGCCAGGCTCAAGAAATTTAAGGTTTCTAAGTAAAGTTTGATCGCAAGGGCGCTATTCGACTTGAAATTGAGGTACAAGCTCCGTTGGATTTTAGGTTCTTTCAAATATCTTTTCAATAGCATCACTGGGCTAGAAATTGAAGAAGCCAAATATATTTGTTTTTGATTTATAGGCTCTTGTTCTTCATCCTCGATCAAAAGCTTTGAGAGTCTTTCTGCTTCTTGCTCATCAATCTTCTCAAATAAATGTTCTTCATCAAACTTCAACCATGATGGACTCTTGTAGATGCTTTCTTTCTTTTCTTCTGGAGGAAGCAGTGGATTTAGATTATGCTTACGCAGAATTCTAAGTTTTTTAATTATAGGCTCGAGCTTCAAATCTTCATGAACAGGGTTAACAAGGCTTTGGTCATCATTCAAAATCACGGTCGTTTCTGCGAAATCTTCCATACTAATAACTGGATGGTTGCTCAATGGGTACAGATCGTCGATTGGTTCTACTGGCTTGGAAGCTTAAGATACGCTCTCCATCGATCGGGCAACTACTTCCAAGGGAGTTTCTTTGAGCTCTGCTACTTTGGACTCTGCTTCACTCTTTATTGACTCTGTTAATAAAGTCATGGCTTCATTCTCCGTTGATTTTGTTAAATCAGCAATTTCTTCATTCTCTTTCGATTCTGTAGAGTCTTCTTCAGTGGACTTGATTCCATCCTCACTCAACGTTTCATTTGTACTCTCTATTTTGTTACCAACAATACTCTGGGAGTCCTCTTCAATAGGAGTTATATTTTCATTAACAGCTTCATTTGTGCGAGATTTTATCAGTTCGATACCACTTCCCTTTACTTCAGATACTTCCTGAATTTCAATTCTTACTAACGATTCTCTTCCAAGTTCAATTTGGGCTGCAATAAACTCTTCTTCTCCAGTTTCCTCTTCAAATATAGAAGATAAAGGAAGAATATGAGAATTGGAAGTGTCATTTCGGTCTGTAGCAAAGTTTCTTAAGGAATTCTGAATCACCCGATCCACCTCGTCCTCCGAATCTATTTCATCGATAAACGTGGATTCTGAAATGTTTTGTAAATCAATGGGCGTGGGAGGATGATTTGTGCTACGAAGATTTTTACTATTGACTTCACAAAGTATTTCTGCATTAGCCAGGCTTGAATTGTCTGATGAATCGCTTTTTTTGCAGCCATCATTAAATAATTCTTTTAAGGATGGAATCACTTTCGTTTCGTTCGATTTCACATCTTCAACAGTTGTATCAGATTTTGAATCATATCCGTCATTTTCAAATCGGTTCTTGTAAATGTTGGGATTTTGAACAATCGGTGTGGATTGGTTTTCGTAGGAAACTGATGGTTCATTTTGCAGATCCCGTAAATCCGCAGTTTCAACTCTCGATGTAATGATATCTCTCCCTGTACTAACTTCTGGGTTTGAATCGATCTTCATATATTTGTGCTCCTCTGTATGTGGAATCAATGGCTTCGTATTGCAAGAGTCGCTGGGATGGGAGGTGAAGAATTTAGATGTGGGAATTACATATTTGCAACTCTCTGTGCCATTTTTCGTTAAATCTGCTATTTTGTCCACCAATTCTGAAATTTCGTCGCCCGTTGAACTATCTAGTTCGTCATCGGTAGCACTTTCAATTGGAGGCTGTTTGAATCCGCGCGACGCAAAGCTTAACAATTCATCTAGTGGATTCAGTTTTAACTGATACGAATTGTCTCCTGACTCTGCTGCTGCTACAGATGCTCCAAGTCCAACTATGGACTTATCTTGAGACATTGCAACCTAGGAGTTTCAAACTTCACTACGTACTCGAATTGTTTAGTAATTAAATTGCCAATTTAACCACCGCCTGTTTCAGTATTGACATAAACTCACGACAAATAGCCGAATGATGACATAAGAACTACGTACCATTTAATTACGTAGTCGAGCCGGGACTTATTGTTTTTGAGAATGCTCGTGTAATTTGATGGGAAGTACAGACGAATTACTAAAAATGTAAGTATTTTGCCAGTGGATAAACTAGTTGTTACTGAGGAATTCCATGCAAATGTTTATTCATTTTATTTTATCTATACAATGAGTTAATCATAAAAGTCATCATCATCTTCGTCGTCAAGATCGTTACTTCCTCTTAACGATTTCTTCAAAAACCTCAACTTACGTTCTTCCTGCAAATCTTCATCTTGCTGGTTGATGAGCAAACGTTTGTCGTTGACATTCACAGCCTCAAGATCTATCAAAACTTGTTCCAAGTCCTTGAGTTTAGTATCGTTCCCGCCTAATTGAGTCAACGTTATGAATTGCTTTTTGACGTTACCCTTGTGGTATATAATTAAGGTTGGACAGTTAGAATCAGGGTAGTTTTCAATACATCTTTGGCCTGGGATATCACAGAATTTGATTTCAGCAAATTTAGAGGCTAATGTCGTAAAGATAGACGATAAAAGTCTACTTTGTAAACTGGATTGTAATGATAAATGTACAAGAACAAAAGAATCGTTGGAAGCTTTTGTGACTTCACCTTCGTACTCGTTCTTTGACAACGGCAAAACCGATCCAAATTTCTTTGCTTCGGACAACTTCTTCAACTCTTGCATTCTTTGTTGTTTGTAGAAATTCAAGAATTCTTCATCTTCTTCATCTTCTAACTCATCGAGATCATCTAAGTCTTTGGACTCGAGTCTATTTTCGTGTTGTCTCGCCACTGCCTCTTCTAACGCAGCCTCGAGTTCGGCCGTAGGTGACGGTGGTCTTTCCGGTATGATACCTTTTTCTCTCAAAATATCATTCCATTCGGTGTCCTCTGTAGGATCCACCTCCACGGGGATTTTCATATTCTCCATCTTGGTACTTAGTGGTTGAATAGATTGATCGAGTACACCAAATGAACTTTTCAACTTTTTATCTTTTTATCCGGGTAACTTGAACTCGAATCGGTCTGTATTATAGTCCATTGCACAAATGAAGCAATAGAAGAACCTAAAGATGAAGCTTAATAAAGAAGAAAAGGTATGTACATGGTACCTATGTGATCAGATATTTAAGCATAGAAATGGGTAGATAGTCAAATTTAAAGAGAACCTCAAAGGTAATTCGAATGTTGAATTTTTTAGTATTGGGCCAATGTTAGCAAAGATAACAACTAAATATAATAGTTTCTGGCAAATTAAGAATACTAGTTAGTTGCTCGGCATATTTACTATTACCCCATAGCTGCTATAGTATATTTATTTGGCCCCAACTGATTCAAAAAAGAGTAAACCATGCAAGTATTCTAATATGTGTAAATAGGACTACTATACATGATACTGAGAGGTACTCGTATTGCTCGAGACTGAATATCCTGCCAATATCCTATCAATATCCTTGATGGCCGATGAGTGTATGAGGTAGAAAATGAGTAACACTCACTATTTAGCTTATTCTTCTGGTGGTTTGAAATTAGATAATGCTAAATGGAACCTTTAGAAGGATCATCAGATATGAAAGTAAGTAATGTTGTGCTACAGACTGAAGATGACAAGAAAGGTATCATAAACACTCTCTAAAAGTGGGAGGTGTCTACATGAATAATTCGCCGGATCCAATTTTGCACCCATTTACTAGGGCGAAAATCTAACAATTCATCATTCTTCTATAAACCAACCAATCTCGAAGTAATAACTTCACCACTTCAACATAGCTAGAGTTAGAAACACAAATACGTTGTACCGTCGTCTTTCCTCGAGTGGTTAAGAGAAACTGTTCATTACCGAAATAGCAGTTTGCTTGAAACGATTATGAAAATTCTCGATTCAGCAATACTCGTTGTTGCGATGTAATCATGTTTATTGCTTTATTCTACTTTTTACAATTTGCCACTAAAAGGATAATGAAGTTCGCCGTCACTTCTTGAAGCGAGATATTGTATTTATGTACAGAGTATGGAAACCAAATCTAAGTAGGTTTGATGGCACTAGTGGCTAGGCCACCAGTATGAATACTATTAATACATTTAGCCTTGGCTAAAAGTAATTGTATGTAGAATAGAGACTAAGCAGCCAGTTCTACTGGATGACTATAGCTTGTTTACTTAGTGGCATTGGCCAAGTAAGTAATCAAATCGTTTCTGTCCTTTGGTTTCTTTAAACCACCAAAAGCCATCTTGGTACCTGGAATATATTTCTTTGGGTTTTCCAAGTAGTCGGACATGGTTTGTTCGGACCATTCAACACCCTTCTTCTTGTTAGCGTCAGTGTAAGAGTAACCTGGAGCGTTACCGGACTTTCTACCGAAAATACCGCTCAAGTTTGGACCAACCTTGTGTGGACCACCTTGTTCAACGGTGTGACATTGTAAACATCTGGTCTTGAATAAGGTAGCACCCTTCTTTTCTGAACCTTTTTCGAATGGAGCTGGCATGATTATTTATAAATATTTATTGTAATAAATTTATAGTAAAAAACAAGAGAAGAAAAACTTGGAATTCTCCACGCTTATATAAATAATCAGATTTGAGATGTTATATCCAATGGATTTGAAAATTGTTAACAGTGATAATTTTATTGGCTGGATTTTTTCCGTCGAAGTACACGACCTTTTGTGACCAAATGAAAGGCTGTTAATTACCAACGGATATTACGACGAATATGCTCAATACAATGCTGAGTTAGAGTTGTGAATGTATTCTACCCGAGACCTATTGAGAAATCTCTTTATATTGCGCTTTTGGCTTCACGTTGTCTTTTCAAACTTCAGTTCTGCCGGCCTTTGGTGTCCTGTCACTGTCTGTAAAATGCATTGGCCGCGGAAATTATCAGTTCAAGTTTTGTGTAACTACTTGGGTGGAATACCGATACCTCCGGATACTGAAGAACAGATGAGATAAGAGTTCTGGGGTCTAGAAGCTTCCAAGAAGACGACGTCACAGGGTCCTCCTCGGGCAGTAATGGAATATATTGAGGCTACAGGTAATATCGCTATATGATGGTTCACTAGTTCCTCCATTCGGACTTCCATTCTTCTCTTAGATTGTTTGAACGGGCGATGCCGGAACCTTTTCTGGTCATCTTAAAGGACTGTGTGTGACTATTACATGGTCATGATTCTTCAGGTAGAGGCAGAGTCAGAGTCTGTGTCAGTATTGAGAGTATACAGCAGGAAAGCATAAGTTCCTTCAGATCGTTATGTTGATAGCTTGCCAGTATGGGTGCAAATTGTTGTTAAAAATTACATCAAAGAATGAAAAATTCATGCAAAATTACGATTACCTACTGAGTTCTATTTAAGACTGTTGGATGTAAATGTCGGAGTGTCCTATTGATATACACTTACGGACGCTGGGCGGTTTTAACAGGACTTCGGCTTCTAGAATAACTTCGGCTACGACTTCGACTTCTAGAATAGCTTCGACTACGGCTGCGACTTCTGGAATAACTTACGCTCCGACTTGGTTTATTTCTGACTGGACTTCTCGAGCGATTTCTACCGCGGTCTCTGGAAATACTTGGACTTCTTGAGTAACTTCCGCTTCGACTTCTCGAGTAACTTCCACTTCTACTTCTCGAGTAACTTCCACTTCTACTCCTCGAAAAACTTCTTGATCTCGATTTCGAGTCCCTGGATCTGCTTCTACCTCTAGTCTCAGGCGCAGGCAAGTCTCGTAACACCTCTCTCATCTCTTCTGTCAATACCCCCAACCCAACCGCAGTAAAGAAGTTGATTGAAAATCTGATATCATCAGCATCTCTCCAAGTAACATTGAGTACAGGAAATATACCGTTGATGTGGGGCTTAACATAATCGTCATCAATTAAACGTTCCTTGACTTCTTTGACTCCCAATTCTTCAATCATTTCTTGGAATATGAACTTTAACAAAATCCGCCCGGCAGATGTAGTCTCTTCCTCGGTCAATCGTATCTCGTTCCAACTTTTCTCAATGGACAATTTGTCGGAGGCAAATAAATGGCCAAAAAACTTCCCTATGTTGCGTAGAGCATTGGTTTCAAACTGACTTATTATCCCGTAATATCTCTTAAACAACTGAATGAATATTTCATGCCAATAGTTATTCTTTTGACACAACTTCTCACCAATGACCCCAAAATACTTGGAGTAAGTTTTCTCTTGTGAACAACACTTTACAAGCATATCAGCAAGAATCTCGCTATTTTTTTGTTTGTCTTGCTTAGTTTTACCAAAATTTATACGGAGCAACTTGTGCACTGCTTCGTCCGACGACATGGATGACATGACTGTCAAGTAGATGGTTTTTTGATACTCTAGCAACTCAGAGGCTGTCAAGTCTGTGATTTCCACCTTTATTTCTTCCACCGCCTCTGGTTCTTTAATCTCTTGTTTATCCGTTTCTCCGATTATTTCTTGACGAATCTCTTCGTACTCAGCTTCGTTCTCCTCGTAATTTTCATCATACGTGAATACATTCAACTCGTCTAATGCCTCGATTTTCTCTTCTAGCTCAATAATATGAGTCTCTTGATCTTCTTCTTCCACCAAGTCCAATTCTTTCACGACGGATGCGTATTTTCTAAACTTTTCCTTTCTAATCGCTAGCACATGTTCGATCAAGGACTGGCTCTTTTGTGAAACCCCTTCATGCAAGATGTCGCTTAATCTATTAAACACCATGTTCGAAGCGACTTTGGAACGTTCATTCAAAAATGCTCCGACTATCTTCAAAATCTCACATACAAGCGCAATGCTGTCCTCGGAAGGTTTCTCTAGCAATAGTTGTAACATCTGTAATATAACCACTTCACTAAGCACTTTTTGATTAACCAAATGCCCTATAAACATACTTGAAGAGTACGTCACACGCTTCTTATTCCTGATATAGTTTTTGCGGAATTGTAGTATCACTCGCTTACATATCAATTCACCTACCTCGGGAATCTTGGAGTTTATCACTGCTATCAAACTCGCAAACAACGGAGTAAATCTAGGCTCCTCCATCTGAGACTTCATGATTGTTCGTACAAATATTCCTCTTCCTCGTAATAAGTTCAACTGAAATAGTTCAACAATACTGCTTTGTATATTATGAGTGTCCAAGCTGTAGATGTGTTTATTTATCTCCCTTTTCAAGAGTTTCCACTGTATTTTCTGGTACGCTGGATCTTTAAAAGCTGGGGTTTCATAGGCGACGAGAGGATTTGTTGTACCAGCTTCAGCCTTGAGCTCCGCCAATTTCCTTGTAATGTCATTCCTATTTATTTCGCTCTCGATAACCCCCTGACCAGACATCTCTTTTGGTTTACTTGCAACTAGTTCAAATTTTGGTGATGTTTTGAATTTTCTGGTGAACCTCTAAAACAATCTCATCGCATCAAGTTTTGCAACAACTACTTAAATGTCACTGATGATACGATTTAATGGCAGTCTAGGGTCCAGGAGGCTCTATGCT
>Ga0065707_10082386_pt1 | contig 15797 bp, 18 predicted proteins | sample SwiRhicommuniRL3_FD_59094 | JGI IMG/M metagenome (GOLD analysis project Ga0065707, IMG submission 59094) | Switchgrass rhizosphere bacterial communities from Rose Lake, Michigan, USA - RL3 v2 (version 2) | ecosystem: Host-associated > Plants > Roots > Rhizosphere > Soil | place: East Lansing...
GGCGGCGGCGCCGGCTCGGCCACGGGCTGCACTTTGGGAATCGACTGGCAACCGGCGAGTATCACGCCACCGAGGGCCAGCAAGGTCAGTCGGCTCATTGCGACACGGCGGGCAACAACAGGAGCGACTCGTGCAGAACGCGGGATCGATAGGTTCATGCCGGCATTATTACCAAATCGAGCCCGACGAGGCGAGGGTACACACAGTCAACTGGTCGGAATAGGAAGCCGGTTCCTTCGACCCAACGACCAGTTCACTCTCAGAGCATCACCGGCCGATCGGACAGCTCGTTGCGATCCACTGCCGGGAAATGGCGTGCGATCAATTTACCGACGGCGCGAATGCCTTCGATCATGGCCTGCTGCGGCTGATTCTGTGCGAACAGCTTCTCCATGCTCGCGCACACCGCAGCCCATTCCTCGGCGCTGACGGCGCCATTGAAGCCTCTGTCAGCGACGATCTCCACGTCGCGATCCGCCCAACAGAGATAGATGAGCACGCCGTTGTTCGCTTCGGTATCCCACACACCGAGCTGCGCGAATACCTGCACGGCCCGTTGACGCGGCGTAACGCCTCGCCATAGCTCGGCCGGAGTCATGTTGCCCTCGACGGCTACGCGGATTTCACCGCCCTGCTCCGCTTCGGTTTCGCGAATCGCCTTTTCGATCGCGGTGAGCTCGGCTTCGCTGAATACGCGTCGCACCATCCAAGCGGGAGCGAGCAGATGCTTCAAAGCGCGTGTGAAGTTCATGGCCATCACCAGCGTCCGGAAGCGCCACCGCCACCGAATCCGCCGCCTCCACCACTCCAGCCACCACCGCCTCCGCCGCCGAAACCACCACCACCGAAGCCTCCTCCACCGAACCCGCCGAAGCCGCCTCCAAAGCCGCCGCGCCGGCCACTGCTCCAGCCACCGCCGCCGCCTCCACTGAGCAACGTAAACAGGAATGCGAGCACCGCGGCGATGATGGACATCGTCAGCACGCTGGTGAGGAACCAGACGACCACGCCGGCGATACCGGCAGTCAACGAGGCGCCACCGGCTCGCCCGAACAACTGGCGCAATATGCCGCTGGCGAAGAAGACCACCACCAGCAAGATGGGAAATATCGAGCCCGGCGCGTTGCGCTGATGCTCGAATCGCGCTTCGGGCGCCGGTGCAGGCAACGGTTCACCCTGGAGTACGGCAACGATGCGATCGATCGCCGCATCGATGCCACCGTAAAAATCACCTTCGCGGAAACGCGGCACGATGACCTGTTCGACGATGCGGCTCGCAATCACGTCGGGCAACGCGCCTTCCAGGCCATAGCCGACTTCGATGCGGACAGCGCGATCGTCTTTCGCCACCACCAGCAGCACGCCATCGTCCACCTTTTCGCGTCCGAGTTTGCGGGAAGCGGCGGCGCGCACCGAGTACTGTTCGATCGTCTCGGGCGCCGTAGTCGGCAGGACCAGGATCGCGATGCGAGCGCCTTTGCTCGCATCGAGTCCACGCAGTTTCTGGTCGAGCGCCTGTTGCTGCTGCTGCGACAGCGTGTCGGTGAGATCCGTGACGGGCCGATCGAGCGGCGGCACGGCCACTTCGGCGCGAACGCCGAAGCTGACGCAACACGCTATCAACGAGGCAAGGACGAGGGCGCCGAACCGGAAGATCGGCGCCGGTAGCGCCCATCGTGGCGCTACGTGTGGCGAGGGGCTCAGCATCGCAAGCTGTCGTTCCTGTCTTCGTTCGCAACGAGCGCGCTCAATTCGTTCTCTCGAGTTTCGGCGGCGTCCGCACTGGCTCGGTCGCCGGGGTTCCGAAGTCGACGGTCGGCGGACGCGAGATCTGCGCCTCGTTCTCCACGGTGAAGTTCGGCCGCAGCTGGTGCCCGAACATTTTCGCCGTCAGGTTGGTGGGAAACGAACGCACGGTGGTGTTGTAGGTCTGCACCGCCTCGATGTAGCGCTTGCGGGCCACGGCAATACGATTCTCGGTGCCTTCGAGCTGTGCACGCAGGTCGGCGAAGCCTGAGATCGACTTGAGATCCGGATAGCGTTCGACCACCAGCATCAGGCGCGACAGGGCCGAACTCAACTCACCCTGCGCCGCCTGCCATTTCTGGAACGCAGCGGGATCGTTGATGAGCTCCGGCGTTGCCTGGATGGACGTCGCCTTGGAACGCGCGTTGATGACGCTGTCGAGAATGTCTTTCTCGGCGGCAACGGCGCCTTTCACGGTATTGACGAGGTTCGGCACCAGGTCCGCGCGCCGCTGGTACTGGTTCAGCACCTCGGACCACTGCGCCTTCACCTCTTCATCCTGCTTCTGCAGCGAGTTGTAGCCGCAGCCTGCGAACAGCGACGACACCAGCATCAGCAACACGATACGCACTGCGTACATGGAGAGTATCCCTTTAGATTGAACCTTGGATCGAAGCAGCAACGGCGGCCTTACGGCGCCAGTTCCCAGTGTTGGGGATGTACCGGGTATAGACAAGCGACTTGCCGGTGAATGCACCCCTGGCGCCGGTCAATCCGCCTCAGCTCACTCGCCCGGCTCTCAGGTACAACGGCCAGACTACCGGCAACGCATCCGCCCCGCGCGGCCACACGGCTTGCAGCTGCTTGCGCAATGCCGGCAACGGGTCCTCTCCGAGCGCTTTCTTATACCGCTGCACCGCGGACCAGGTGCCTATGTAGCCGACCAGCGAATCCAGGTCCCATTGCAGGTTCAGGCGAAATGGCGGCGTCTGGATTTCCTGCAGCGGGAAGGGCAAGTCGCGATAAGCGCCCTCGACGTAGCGCCGCTCTGGCGGCCAGTACGGCCCGACTCTATGCGCATAGAAATCGGCGACGACACGATCGACCTCGGGAGCGATCTGCGCCAATCCGTACGTCCACAGCGCCAGCACGCCTTGCGGCTGCAAGATGCGCCGCGCTTCGCGATAGAATTTTTCGTGATCGAACCAATGGGCAGCCTGGGCCGCGGCCAGCAGGTCCACGCTGCCTTGCTTGAACGCAGGTTGCTCGGCGAGATTGGCTACGTACTGCACGCGTCGATGTGCTTGCGCATTGCGAAGCTGTTCGACACTGCCGTCGGTGCCGATCACGCAATCGAAATGCGCCGCGAGACCGACCGCTGCTTGTCCGCTTCCCGTGGCACAGTCGACTGCGAGTTCGCGCTTGTTCGGCAACGTCGCGAGATATTCGTAGAGTTCGGCAGGATAGTCGGGCCGGTATTTCGCGTAGTCGGCGGCGTGACCGGAGAAGTGGTCCTTGAATGCCATGGCGCCTCGCCTGCAGTTGCAGCCACCCATCGTGGCGGCGAGGCACTAGAATACTGCCGCTGCGGGAGACGTGAAAATCGCGGGCAAAAAAAACCCCGGATTTGTGGTCCGGGGCGCAGATGCGGACTTCTGAAGGGAAGTAAAGCCCGCTAGGGGATCGAAGGCAGTACCGGCTTCAGTGCAGGCGCGACCATTGCAGGACCTTGATGTCCCGCGATTCGCATTCGAAGTTGCGCGCCAGCACGGCCGCGGCTTCCTTGACGTCGCCGCGAGGCAGCGTACGGCTGACCTCGACCACGCCGCGGAATTCGCTCATGCCCTTTGGGGTGCGTTCCTGAACCAGGAAGTGCGTGTAGTACTTGATGCTCATGGAGCCACAGACTAGAGATCGACGCTCGCGGCTACCGTGAAGGAATGCACATTTTTTCGGCCATTGGACCTTATCAGGCGTCGCCGTAGAACGGTTTACCAAACGGGATCACATGCGTTATCGCCCACCTGCCCCAAAGGGCTCCCAATTCATCACTCCGCAGGGCGCCGCCAGGCTGAAAGCGGAACTCGATCACCTTTGGAAAGTGCTGCGGCCGCAGGTGACGCAGGCTGTATCCGAAGCTGCGGCGCAAGGCGACCGCTCCGAGAACGCTGAATACATTTACGGCAAGCGGCAGTTGCGCGAGATCGACAGCCGCGTTCGCTTTTTGCGACAGCGGCTCGACGGCATGACTGTCGTCGATGCACCGCCGAGCGACCGATCGCGAGTGTTCTTCGGCGCGTGGGTGACTCTCGAAGACGAAGACGGTACGGTGACGAAAAATCGCATCGTCGGCCCCGACGAATTCGATGCCAAGCTCAACTGGATCAGCATGGACTCACCGCTCGCCCGCGCGTTGATGGGCAAACGACTCGACGACGAAGTGAAAGTCGAAGTGCCGGGCGGAATGCGCAGGGTCACGATCGTCGCGGTCAGCTACGATGAGGCGTGAAGCCAGTCTCGCGGAGATTCTCTTTTCTGCCCCGCGTTCTCCGCGTTCTCCGCGCGATGTATCTTGAAGCCCTTTCAGATTGGCACGCGGGGACGTATTTCCACTATTGAGATGGCGGTACTCACCAATGCTGCGGTAACAGCTCAACGTTCTTAAGATATATCGCGCGGAGAACGCGGAGAACGCGGGGCAGAAAGGAATGGGAAGGACTCATAGGCCGAACAGCGAGAACAGTTTCCGTACCGAGCTGCCGGCTTTATCGAGATCGCGTTGGCGACGTGCGTGCATGCGTGTTTGCAGAATCGCACGCTTCTGTTGGACGTGCTGCTGCACCAGGTCTTCGCGACCGGCACGTCGCGTCCGCTGCGACTCGCGAAACTTGCTGAAGTCACGGAACGCGGCGAGATCGTGTTCCAGGTCGCGGCCGACGAGTTCGATCATGATGGCGTGATCGAGCAATCCCACCGTGGACGGCTGGCCGTTCGCTTCCGGTGGCGCACTGAAACAGGCGAGCGCATTGATGAGCCGCTGCTGGTCCTCGCCGCTCGCTTGCCAGTCGGGATCGGTCGCCATGTCGAGCATGGCACGCAGCCGCGCGAAGCGCTCTTTCACGAACTCCGCGAGATGCGCACGCTCGCCGTTCTCCAGGACTTCACGGGCGGCAGCGATAATGGATTCAGCCGAGCGCTGCTTCGCGAACGAATGAGTCTGCTGCGCCAGTTCTTCGAAATGGCGCAGGTCCGCTTCACGCAGGTCGAAACTGATACGTAGCGACATCGGCGATTATCCTGTTCGACTCGATGTCGCTTGCGTATGTCCCGGTACCGGACGACCCTTACACGAGGATGTTCTTGAACTGCCACGCATCGCTGCGGTCGAGTTCTTCCTTGAACAGGCGTTCGCGATCGACCAGCGGCGTCCAGCGACTGTATTCACCCACCACCGCTCCGAGATACGGCGCGCAGATTTCCAGGTTGCGGCGGAAATCCATTTCATCGGGTTCCACCATGCCTTCCTCGGGATTCTCCATGGCCCAGATCATTCCGGACAGCACCGAGACGCACACCTGCAGGCTGGTCGCGCTGTTGTAAGGAACCAGCTTGCGCGCTTCCTGGATCGACAGTTGCGAACCGTACCAGTACGCGTTCTTTGCATGGCCGGCGAGCAGCACGCCGAGTTCGTCGATGCCATCGATGATCTCATCCAGCAGGATGCGCTTCTTGTCCTGGAACTCCCAGTTGCGGCCGGCGAATTCGTGCACCGACAACACTGCATCGTCGCAAGGGTGATAGGCATAGTGCACGGTGGGCCGGTACACGACCTGGTCTTTTTCGCGATAGGTGAGGTAATCGGAAATCGAGATCGATTCGCCGTGCGTGATCAGGAAGCCGTGGAACGATCCAGCTTTCGGCGTCCACGTGCGCACGCGCGTACCCGCTCCAGGCTGCAACATGTAAATGGCGCTGCCCCTGCCGAAATCGTGACGACGCCCCGCCGGCGGCAATTCCTTCTCGTGCGTGCCCCAGCCCAGCTCGGCCGGTTGCGAGCCTTCGCTCACGAAGCCGTCGACCGACCAGGTGTTCACGAATTCGTTCATGCGCTTGGGGATGTTGGACACCTGCGTATCGCGTTCAGCGATGTGAATCACTTTCACGTCGAGGCGATAAGCCAGCTCGGCCCATTCCTTGCGGTTCTCCGGCTCGGTCACTTTCGCACCGGTGTCGGCGGCGATATTCAACAGCGCCTGCTTCACCAGGTGCGAGACCAGTCCGGGATTCGCACCGTGCGTGATCACGGCGGTCGGACCCTTCGGACGCGAATCGCGCAGCGACAGCGCCTGCTCGCGCAACGCATAGTTCGTCCGGCGCGAGGGCGACAGATTCGGATCGGTGTAACCGCCGGGCCACGGCTCGATACAAGTGTCGAGATACAGCACGCCGATGTCGTGGCACAGCTCCATCAGGGCGATGCTCGAAACGTCGACCGACAGGTTGAGCAGGAAGTCGCCGCGCTTCAGCAGCGAGTTCAGCACTTGACGATAATTCTCCCGGGTCAGCGGGCGATTCACGTGCTTGACGTTGAATTCCGCGGCCTCTTTGATGCCGTCCTCGTCCGCCGCCAGGATGGTGATCCGGTCCGCCGCGATGCCGACGTGCCGCAGGATCAGCGGCAAGACTCCCTGACCGATGCTGCCGAAGCCCACCATGAGGATGCGGCCGGGAAACACGACGTGGACGGGATACTGGGACATTTTTTGGTCACGCTCCTGGGGAGAACAGAAAGGCAGAGTTGCCGTGGCGCAGTCTACTGACTTTTGCGCAGCAGTCTAACCGTGACGTTCGCAGGGGACTGGCTCCGCGGGGGACTGGCTCCGTCCTCGGTGCCTGTCCCCTCTCTTCATCCACGCACTCTGCAATAAATCTGCAATGAAACGCAGCGGCAGAACTGCGCGTGGAAAATCGAGAGACGAAAGAATGGGGACAGGCACCGAGGACGGAGCCAGTCCCCTGCTGCCCTATTCTGTTGCAACAGGGGTCGTCGCGCCCTCGCGCCAATGCGGCGGGTACGTTTTCTCGTATCCCGGCAGCGCTTCGACTCGCTTGATCCACGCATCGATCGCTGGATAGTTCAGATCGAGCGGCAGCCAGCGTGTTCGCAGGTCCTGCGCTTCGCGTCGATCGAGCGCACGCAGCAGCATCTGGATGCCCGGAAAAATCACGATATCGGCGGCGCTGAACTGGTCGCCGACGACGAACTGCGATTGGGCCAGCCGCGCTTCGATGGTCTTGGCCTCGACGCTGACGAAATTCATGGCCCGCGTCACTTCCTCGAGCCGGTTCTCCATGCTCTGGAACAGGATGGCGTAAATGATCTTCTGCAGGTGGTCTTCGACATACGCGGTGTATTCGCTGATCACGCGCGTGATCACACCGCATTCTTCCGCCGTCGCGCCGAAAATCGGCCGCTCCGGATACTTGCGATCCAGGTAGTGCAGGATCGCCAGCGACTCGAAGCACACGTAGTCGCCATCTTTGAGCACCGGCACGCGCCCGCGCGGATTCATCGCCAGCAGCGGCGGCGACTTGTGCTCCTGCTTGGCGAACTGCACCAGGTGCGAGGTATAGGGAAGTCCCTTGAATTCGAGAGCCAGCAGTGCACGCCACGAGTACGGGCTGCCGCTACCCCACCAGAGTTCCAGCGCCATGTGCTCACCGCAGTGATTGGAAGGGCGCGGATTGTATAGGAAGGTGGCGCGAAGGTCGCTCGATCCTGCCTCACACCGTGACAGCAGCCCCCGCCAGCTCGGGATGGGTGCAAAATAGGCCGGGAGCAGGGCCAGAATGACTGCACAATGCCCCTGGAACGGGGCACATGAGTTACCCCCGGCCGTTTCTCGATGGATCCGCCATGCACACGACACTGATTTCCGTGCACGAATTGACGACGCAGCGCACCCCGGACTGGCTGGTCGTCGATTGCCGCTTCGATCTTGCCAATCCCTCCGCGGGCGAACGCGGTTACGCGGAAGGACACATCCCCGGAGCGATCTACGCACATCTCGACCGCGACCTGTCGTCACCGATCACGTCGCAATCCGGCCGGCATCCGTTGCCGTCGCCGGAACGTTTCGCCGCGACCTTGGGTTCATGGGGATTGAGCCGGTCCAAAACACAGGTAGTTGCGTACGACGCCGACAACGGCATGTACGCCTCGCGACTGTGGTGGCTGCTGCGCTGGGCCGGCCACGATGCAGTCGCAGTGCTCGATGGTGGATTCAAGGCATGGACGGCGAGCGGCGGTGCGGCGTCAACCGACATCCCACGCCGGCAGCCAAGCGAATTCCATTTCACTCCACGAGCCGATCTGGCAGTAACCTCTGCCGAAGTGGCCGATCTGGTGAAGCGCGCCGACTGGCGAGTGCTCGATGCCCGGGCGCCAGAACGCTTCAGCGGTAAGGTGGAACCCATTGACCGAGTCGGCGGCCACGTGCCGGGAGCGCGCAATCATCCATTCGCAGGCAACCTGGGTGCTGACGCAAAATTTTTATCCCCCGCGGAATTGTGCGCCCGATTCGAGAAATCGCAGGACGGCGTTGCTGACGAGCGGACCATCGCCATGTGCGGCTCGGGGGTGACCGCCTGTCACCTGCTGCTCGCGCTGGAACATGCAGGCAAGCGTGGAGCGCGCCTGTATACGGGCTCGTGGAGCGAATGGATCCGGGATCCGCAGCGACCGATTGCGACGGACCAGTGAGAAGGCCCAGTGAGAAGGCTCGAACACATGATCGTGCCGACGCTTGATCTACCGTTACGGCACTGGTCCGGTCAGTGCTGGCCCGACTCCCGATCCGCGCTTTGCGCGTGCTATCTTTAGCGGCTTTCACCCTCATCCGATTCTGAGCCCAAGGACACTTCGCCGTGGACAACGCCGCCAAGAAGTTCACGCCGAACTCGCCGTGGAGCATCGACGACTCCGCCGAGCTCTACCAGGTGAATGCCTGGGGCAAGGGTTATTTCAGCATCAATCAGGCGGGCCACGTGGTCGTGCGCCCCGACAGCTCGCCCGACCGCGAGATCGATCTGTACGAAATCGTCGAAGGCCTGCGGGCTCGCGACCTGACCACGCCGGTGGTCGTACGGTTTTCCGACATCCTCAAGCACCGGCTCACCCGGCTGCACGATGCCTTCGCCCAGGCCATCACCGAGAACGACTACCAGGGCGCCTACACCGCCGTGTTCCCTATCAAGGTGAATCAGCAGCGCCTGGTGGTCGAAGAGGTGTATCGCTACGGCAAGGAATTCAATTTCGGACTCGAAGCCGGTTCCAAGCCCGAACTGCTGGCGGTGATGGCGCTGACCGAAGATGCGCCTGGACGCATGATCGTATGCAACGGCTTCAAGGACGACAGCTACATCGAAGCCTGCATTCTCGCCACCAAGCTCGGCCGCACCATCATTCCGGTGGTGGAGAATTTCGAGGAACTCGACCTGGTGCTGAAGAACGCCGAAAAATACCAGGTGAAACCCCGTATTGGCGTGCGGGTGAAGCTGGCCACCGAAGGCGCCGGCCGCTGGCGCGATTCGACCGGCGAGAAATCCAAGTTCGGACTGTTCGTCAGCGAAATCCTCGACATGGTGCGCGTGCTCAAGCAGCACAACATGGTCGATACGCTGGAGCTGGTGCATTGCCACGCGGGCAGCCAGTTGCAGGACATCCGTCGCGTGAAGGATACGATCAACGAGCTGGCGCACGTGTACGCCGAACTCAAGCTGCTGGGCTGCTGCGGACTCAAGTACATCGACATCGGCGGCGGCCTGGGCGTGGACTACGACGGTAGCCGCACCAACTACGAATCGTCGATGAACTACACCATGATCGAATACGCGAGCGACGTGGTGTATCGCATCGCGAGCGTGTGCAACGCGCGGCAGATCGAACATCCCACCATCGTCAGCGAATCCGGACGGGCGACCGCCGCGCATCACAGCGTGCTCGTGTTCAATACGCTGGGATCGTCGGCGCTCGATCAGTTCCGCGTCGCCGGCCGCGTCGAGGAAGATTATTCCGGCGCCGATGAGCTGCCGCAGCCGGTGCTCGATCTGTTCGGCGCCTACCGCGCCGTGGCGGAGCGGCGCCTGGTCGAGTGCTATCACGATGCCCTGCAGGCTCGCGAGCAAGTGCTGCAGATGTTCAATCTCGGCCTGCTGAGCCTGGAATTCCGCGGGCTCGCGGAACGGCTGTACTGGGCAACGTGTGCCCGCATCCGCGACGCCTGCCGCAAACTCGAGGTAGTGCCCGAGGAACTCGAAGGGCTCGAGCTGATTCTGTCGGATACCTACTTCTGCAATTTCTCGGTATTCCAGTCGCTGCCGGACAGCTGGGCCATCGGCCAGCTCTTTCCCATCATGCCCATCCATCGCCTCGACGAGAAGCCGACACGCAATGCGGTGCTCGCCGACATCACCTGCGATTCGGACGGCAAGATCGACCGCTTCGTCAGCCAGCGCGAAGTCAAACGCACGCTCGAATTGCACGAACTGAAGCCGGGCTCGGAGTACTACCTGGCCACCTTCCTGGTCGGCGCGTACCAGGAAACGCTCGGCGACCTGCACAACCTGTTCGGCGACACGCATGTCGTGCACGTCCGCCTGCACGACGAAGGCGGCTGGTGGATCGAAGAGATCGTCAAAGGCGATACGGCGCGAGAAGTGCTGAGTTACATGCAGTACGATGTCGACCAGTTGTTCCCGCGTTTCTCACGCGACTGCGAACGGGCCACGCGCGAAGGCCGCATGACGCTGGCCGAAAGCCAGGCGCTGCGCCGTTTCTATGAAGAGGAATTGAACGGGTATACGTACCTGGAACAGGACTGAGACGAGCGTCGCACTTCTCCATCGCAGTCGTTCGGCGACGCCAACTCGTCGAACGCACTTCATCATTGCGTCACACTGCCCGCAGATACTCGCCGGCGAACGGCTGCTTGCAGTCGCTTCATTGGAGTTTCGCGATGGACTCGTTTACCACTCTGTACGAAAAGCTGCGCGAGCGCGCCCGCCTCGCCCAGTACACCGTACAGAAATTGCCCGCGGACCCGCCCACTCTCGAAGACTGGCTGCGTTACTGGAACGACGCCGACACCGACCTGTCGAACCTGCGCAACCTCGACCATTGGATGTCGCGGACGCGGCCGCAGCGACTCTGAGTCCTACCTTCCTCCCCCGCTCTGCGGGGGAGGACCGAGGTGAGGGCGTCTCGTGGTTGCGTACCTTGCTCTGCTAGTGGCGGCATTCTTGATGCAGGAATTCCCGGCGCCCTGACGCCCCACCCTGGCCCTCCCCCGGCGATGACCAACGGGAATGCCCGAGGGGCACGGGGGAGGGAATGAAGGAAATCAGCTCCCGCAACTCACCACTTATGTAGCTCCCTGCCCGCCACTCGGCTATCTTCGCCGCGATGAAGGCTCTCCTGTCACGGCGACGTTCCGCACTGACCGCCATCGCGACCGCGATGCTGCTGATGGTCGGCGCCCGTGCCGCCGAAGCTCCCGCGCCGGATCCAGCAACAGCCGCCCCCGAAGCATCGGCGGCATTCAAGCAGAAGGGCAGGATCCGCCTGCTGGGAGCCGACGTCGCTCCGGGCACTCGCAAGCGCCTCACCTGGACCAGCGGCACCGCCATCGAGGGGTTCGTAGTTCCGGTGCCGGTCATCGTGGCCAATGGCGCCGGACCGGGGCCGGTGCTGTGCCTGACGGCGGCAGTCCACGGGGATGAACTCAACGGCATCGAGATCGTCCGCCGCGTCCTGGAGAACATTCACGAGGACGACCTCAACGGTGCGGTGATCGGCGTCCCCATCGTCAACATCCAGGGGTTCTATCGCGGCACCCGCTACCTGCCGGACCGGCGCGACCTCAATCGCTATTTTCCCGGCAACAACAAAGGCAGCGCGGCGACTCGCATCGCGCATTCGTTCTTCACGGAAGTCATCCAGCATTGTTCGGCGCTGATCGACCTGCACACCGGATCGCTGAACCGCACCAACCTGCCGCAAGTCCGCGCCGATCTGCGATCGCCAGCCGTCGCCCGCATGACGCAGGGCTTCGGAGCCACGGTGGTCCTGCATGGCGCCGGCGATGCTCATTCGCTGCGTCGCGCAGCGAGCGAAGCCGGCATTCCCTCCGTCACGTTCGAACTGGGGGAGCCGCTGCGCGTGCAATCCGAGCAAGTGGAGCATGGCGCGAAGGCCGTCGAGACCCTGCTCTATACACTGGGCATGACCAAGCAACGCCGTTACTGGGGCGATCCCGAGCCGGTTTATTACGCATCGAAATGGGTGCGGGTCGACAACGGCGGCATCCTGTTTTCCGACGTCGCCCTCGGCGAACGCGTCAGCGAAGGCGAATTGCTCGGCGTGGTCACCGATCCCATTTCGAACCAGCAGCATCGTATCTATGCTCCCACCAGCGGACGAGTGCTCGGCATGGCTCTGAACCAGGTGGTGCTGCCAGGCTTCGCCGCTTATCGCATCGGCACGGCGACCTCGAAGGCCGGCATGCCCAAGCGCTCCAGCGATGGCGATGACGACGAGGCGGCGGACTCCGCCGAAGATGAAGAAGAAGCGCCGGCAACGTCGCGCGAGTGAGGATCCATGGCGGAAAGATTCACAGCGGCTAAATTCGGCATTCGCGCGTTGTTCGCGCTGCTGCTGGTATTGCTGACGTTCAATCCGACCGGCTATTCGTTCGTACACATGGTCGCGCACGATTTTCCGAAGGTCACGCCGGTCGAAGCGGTGTGCGGCATCCTGCTGCTGATCGGCTGGTTCGTCTATCTGAGCGCCACGCTGCGTTCGATCGGCCTCATCGGCATGGTGCTGATGCTGGCGCTGTTCGGCGCAGTCATCTGGATGGTCCTGTCATGGGGATGGATCACGCTGAACGATCGCGCCGCGCTGGCGTGGATCGGACTCGTCGTGCTGTCGTTGATCCTGGCAGTGGGCATCTCCTGGTCGTATCTCTATCAACGCTGGTCGGGACAGGCGACCGTCGACGATACCCGCGGCCCCGGCTGATGAGCAGAATGAGATCGAGATGAGCATCGAATCAATCACCAAGGTTTTCACGGGCCGCGTCATCCAGGTGAACGTGGAGCGCGTGCGGCTGCCCAACGATAGCGTCGCCGACCTGGAGATCATCCATCACCCGGGCGGAGCCGCCGTCGTCGCCATCGACGAGCAGCAGCGCATCTGCCTGCTGCGTCAATTTCGTCATGCGGCGAACGGCTGGTTGTGGGAACTGCCTGCCGGCAAGATAGACCACCGCGAACCGCCGCTGCAGACGGCGCAGCGCGAACTGACGGAAGAAGCGGGTAGAACGGCACAGCACTGGGAAAGCCTCGGTGACGTCGTCTCGTCGCCGGGCGTCTTCACCGAAGTGGTTCACCTGTTTCTCGCAACCGGACTGGTGGCGACCGACACAGCGCACGAAGAACATGAAGTCCTGGAAGTGCACTGGAAGACGCTCAGCGAAGCGGTGGCGATGGCAACCAGCGGCGAACTGCGCGATGGCAAGTCCGTCGTCGGAGTTTTTCGCGCAGCGGCAAAACTGCTGCCGCCCCGATGAACGTTACGTCAAACGCCGCAGCGTTTACCTCTGATTCTCTCGATGTGCATCACACTGTCGGGTCGTGATTTCAGCGCTGTCGCACAGTTAAAGTAACCTCATGGCGGTGCGTGACCTCGCACACAGCGACCTTGCACTTGTCTCAGTAGCATACGACTCGGTAAGCAGAACACAGGATCGACCATTGTGAAGCTGAAGGAACAACTCCAAAAGCTAGGTTTGCAGGTACGCACGCGTCCCAACGCAGACGGCGCGAGCAAGCCTGGAAAAATCGTGTTCGACGAGAAAGGCAATGCCGTTCTCGACTGGGGCGACGATCGCCTCAAGAGCGATAGCGACACAGGCGAGCGCCTGCGCGACCGCGCTCTCTCGCATCCGGGCCTTGCTATCGCCGACGAAGATCCGCAGCCCAACGCCGCGATCCGCCCCAACCCCAAGGGTCTGCGTGTCGGCTACAACCCGTACGAGAGCGGCATGCTCTCGAAGAAAGAGCGGAAGAAAAAAGTCGACCTGGCAGAGCTGTCGCGAGTGATCGAGCTCAAGCGCAAGATGGAGAAGAAGTCGGAAGAGTGAATCATCCGGGACCGGGGACACGCACCTTGCGCTTCGCTACAGGAGCATGTCCCCTAGACCGCGAGTTGCCTTATCTTCTCCTGGTGACTGCAGCGGAAGAAGCGGCGCAGTTCCGACAGCCATGCCTCCGGGCGCAGTTGCCGGCAGCGCAGGAATCTTTCTTCCAACGATCGACAGAAACGCGCGGCGTGGCGATTGGCCTCTTCGTAGCGACGGCGACTCGCCGCATCGAGATGCGGCAGGAAACTGATGCGATCGAACAGGCGCGAATGCAGGCCGCTGGGGAAGCGGCCGGCGTGCTGCCGGGTCATGAGCGTCAGGGCACTGGCGTATTTGTCGACCTCCGCCTGTAATTCGAGTTCGAGCAGCGAGACTTCACGGCCGCGCTGCAGGCTCCAGGCCAGGTAGTGAAAGTGGCTGACACCTTCGAGCGCCGTGCAGAAGTCATGCAGGTTGGCGCCATCCAATGCGACCGTAGGATCCTGATTCGCGAGCCGCGCGATCACGGCGGCGTCGATGTACAGGCCGATGCGAACGCCGTCGCGATCGTGGACGACGAACACCTGCTCGTCGCTCAGCTCATCGTTCAATCCGACGGCCGGACCGTCGGCACGCTCGCCTGCAGCGCCGACGAGTGCGTTGAGTGCATTTCGATCCGTGATCAGGAAATCCTGGGCGTCGTACGCTACCGGCGCGTCGTAGAGACTTGCGAGCAGCGCCTGCAATCGTTGCAGCAGCATGGATCCGCTATAGCCCGGCTTGGTCACCCCGGATTGGTCACTCATAGTCCGCCTGGTCAATGCGATCCGCGAGGCCGCGAGGCGACCGGTTGCACGCCCAGGCGGCGCAGTATGTTGTAAGCACGCGGACTGCCGGTCTTCATCCAGATCTCGTACTGCCGCAGGATGTCTTTATCGCTGTGCGAGTACGCCATCTCGGCGACTTCATTCAGCACATCGACCAGCCGTTGAAACTTCGCTGCCAGTTCGCGGAACACGCTGGCGACCGAATGCCCTCTCATGGTGCCGCGCATGCTCTCAGCCAATGTGCCGTAAGCACGTCCGCCCATGGCGATGTGATAGTCGACGTCGACCAGCTTGCGGGCAAAGCTTTGCGCAAAGAATCCGGCGATGAAGAGCGAGACGTCGCCGAGCCGGCGGAGCGCTTCGTCGCGCTGCGTAGTGGTGGGAGCGTCTGCGGCTTGCGCCAGCATGTGAGCGAGAGGCTTGAGACGAACGCCTTCGGGCGTCGTGTCGTACAGCTCTTCCGACCGAGAAAACATCGTGAGAACGTTCACGACATAGTGTTCAGTGTGATCGTCGACGGCAACCTGCTGCTTGCGCAGCGCCGTCTGCACGGAGTCATGAAAGAACTCGCGCAGATTGTTGACCGCGACGAGAGACCTAGACGGACCATCCTCCATAGCGAAGCACCCCATGTAGCCACTGATGAAGCATCAACCGCGAAACCTCTGTTCCAGATTCGTTGCCATTACCGCTCGGACTCAATCGGACTTACAAGTTTCATACCAGACGTTCGTCGCCTTGCATCGTAGTACGGACCTGCAGCCGTACCGTTCAAAACCACACGTCTGTCAGTAATAACTTGTCAGCGTTCGCTGCGGTTCCCATAACCTGGCCCTACCAATCTCGCGATTTACGATTCATCGCCGTGCGCGCCGTCGCAATTCGCCAAGATTTTGTCCTGTTGGCAGACGGTATAGACGAGTGCCAGATGCCCGGGGGACACTGCTCGCGGCAGCGAGCAGTGTCCCCCAAGAAAAGAAGACCCCGCGGCACTTACGCACCGCGGGGTCTTTTATCTACATCTACTGCAATTGCAGTGTGG
>Ga0065707_10082388_pt1 | contig 15766 bp, 18 predicted proteins | sample SwiRhicommuniRL3_FD_59094 | JGI IMG/M metagenome (GOLD analysis project Ga0065707, IMG submission 59094) | Switchgrass rhizosphere bacterial communities from Rose Lake, Michigan, USA - RL3 v2 (version 2) | ecosystem: Host-associated > Plants > Roots > Rhizosphere > Soil | place: East Lansing...
CCAGCGATCATCGCATTGTGGCTCCGGCAGCTGCCTTACTGGGCGGAACGCTGCTGGCGGCGGCCGACGTCGTAGCGAGGATTGCGGCGAGCCCGCGTCAGTTGCCGGTGGGGGCGGTCATGGCGCTGGTCGGGGCGCCGTTGTTCATCGCGCTATTGCGGCAAAGATCGCGAGGCTCGTAGGTTGGGCTGAATCTTCGAAGCCCAACCTACGACACCACATTGGGCGATACGTCGATGCGATTGCGGCCGGCGCTTTTCGCGCGATACAGCGCGGCATCGGCCTCGGCGATCAAACGATCCGCCAGCACCCGATAATCGCGTGCATTTTGCGCTGGAGCAGCGGCGGCCACGCCGATGGACAGCGTGACTTTCTCCGTGACCGTTGGGCTAATCACGACGCCTTCGCTGCGCACTGCATTCAACACGCGGCCAGCGACTTTCTCACCATCCGCAATGCTGCCTTGAGGCAGGACGATCGCAAATTCGTCACCGCCAAAGCGCGCGCCTGTGTCGCTGACTCGCATCTGGATGTCGATGCGGCGCGCCACCTCACGCAAAACCGTATCCCCGGCGAGATGGCCATGCTGATCGTTGATGCGCTTGAAATGATCGACGTCGATCATCAGGCAGGCGATGGGCTGCTTGGAGCGCTGCGCCCGCGCCAGTTCTTCACGCAGGCGCGCGTTCAAGTAGCGGCGGTTGTGAAAGCCGGTGAGAAAATCCGTGAAGCCACTGCGCAGCAGCCGCGCACGATTCACCGCATTTTCGAGGCAAAACGCGGCCACCAGGCCAAGATGCCCCAGGAAATCGCTCGCGAGTTGCGGCATGAAACGGCGCGGGTCGACGCTTGCAAACACCAGCACGCCATCCAGCTGGTCGCTGCGCCTTAAGGGAACCAGCGCAATGCTGCCGCGCTCCGGCGCGCGGGGCGCTAACCGCCCATGCTCAGCGCGGTTGTACGGCCCAAGCCAGGGCCGATCCAGATTGGCGATCTGCGGCGCCAGGCCCACCAGCGCATCTACAAATTGAATTTCCCGCAGCTCGCTCGGCATCGGCCCGTCGCCGGCGAGCAGATGGCGGATTTCATGTTGCGGATCGTGCAGCGCGAGGCCGACGAAATCGAGCTGATGCGAAACCTGCAAGCCATGGATCAGGCGATCGAGCAGCTCGGGCAATGAGCGGGTGCGCAGCAACTCGAGCTCGCGCTCCTGAGTTTTGCGCAACACGGCGTCGTTGCGGGCGGCTTCATCGGTAAGTCTGGAAAGCTGAGCCTGCAGCCGGCGGTTTTCGACGGCGAGGTCTTCAGGCCCGGTAGGGCTCTGGCGCGGCTCCGTGAAGGATCGGTTCATCGGCTTGGGCTTTTCCCCTTCTCCCAAAAGGTCCATGCCTGGCGCGGGCATAATCACCTTCGCAGCACATTAACGCAACCCGTTTGTGTAGAGTTCCCGCCATGAGCGCGGCGAATGAATTGCTTCCAAGCCCTTTGCCGGCGGAGCCGATGACCACTCTGGTGCAGTGGCTGGCCTTCGCGGCGGAGCGGCGCCTGCAACCCAATCCGAATGCGATGGTACTTGCCACCACGACGCGTGACGGCCGGCCATCGGCGCGGGTGGTGCTCTGTAAAGCTGTCGTGGCGGAGCTCGGGTATATCGTTTTCTACACAAACTATCGGTCACGCAAGGGCGGCGAGCTTTTGGACAATCCGCGCGCCGCGGCGGTGATTCATTGGGATCACCTGCGCCGCCAGGTTCGCATTGAAGGCGTGGTTGCGCGCGCGCCGGCGGAGGAAAGCGATGCGTATTTTGCTTCGCGTCCCTGGCAGAGTCGTGTCGGGGCCTGGGCCAGCGAGCAGAGCCAGCCGATTGAATCGCGCGAGAAACTGTTGACTGCCGTAGCAGAGGTTACACGGCGTTTTGGCGCACCTGCTAACGTTGTGCCAATCCCTCGTCCGCCGCATTGGGGAGGCTATCGTCTTTGGGCGGATGCGGTGGAGCTATGGGTGGAGGGAGAAGCGCGCGTGCATGACCGCGTGCGCTGGACGAGATCGCTGAGCGACAATGGCGAAGGCTTCGTCGCCGGGCCATGGACAGCGCAGCGCTTGCAGCCGTGAGGACGGCAATGCTCGCCGCGCAAAGCGTGGCGATTCACGGCGGACCGCGCGAGCTGGTCGATGATTTGTCCTTTGAGTTCGCGCCGGGGGAATTCGTCGCCATCCTGGGCCGTAACGGGTCCGGCAAGACGCTGACGTTGCATACGCTAGCGGGGCTCAAACAGCCCGAACACGGCGCAGTGCTGCTTGAAGGAGTTCCGTTTCGCAAGCTGCGGCGGCGCGCCATAGCGCGGCGGCTGGGTTTGTTGATGCAGGATCTGGAAGAAGCCTTCACGACAACGGCGCTGGAAGCGGTGCTGATTGGCCGGCATCCGCATCTGGCGTTGTGGCAATGGGAAAGCGCGGCGGATGAGGCGATTGCGCGCCGGGCGCTGGCGTATGTGGGCCTCGAGAATTTTGCCAGCCGCAATGTGGATACGCTTTCCGGCGGTGAGCAAAGACGCGTGGCGGTCGCCACCTTATTGGCGCAAGAGCCAAAAGTATTTTTGCTGGACGAGCCGACCAATCATCTCGATCCGCAACATCAGTTGCATGTATTGGGTTTGTTTCGCGCACTGGGGGACAGCGGCAATACGGTGATCGCCACATTGCACGATCCCACGCTGGCGGCTCGCTTCGCGGATCGAGTCATTCTTTTATTCGGCGACGGCTGCTGGCGCGCTGGCCCGACAAAGGAAGTGTTGACCAGCGAGACGCTTACTGAGCTTTACACCACGCCAATGCTGGAAGTCGCCGCGCAAGGCCGCCGCGTTTTCGTCAGCGCGTGAGGTTTGTCCCCTCCCCCGCTCCGCGGGGGAGGGCTAGGGTGGGGGCATTCTCAAAGCGTGAAGCACCGCTTCATGCGTCTGGGTGTTGTTTGCCGCCAGCACCGAGGTCGTCTCCAGTCCAACCGCACGCCCCTTCAGATCCGTGAATACGCCACCCGCCTCGCGCACAATCACGGTAAGCGCAGCGATATCGAGAATATTGACGTCGGATTCAATCACGACATCCAGCGAGCCGCGCGCGAGCAGGTGGTAATGGACAAAATCCCCGTAGCCGCGAATGCGGCTGACCTGCTGGATTAAATCGCCGAAGCGTTTCCACTGTGCCGACGCGGCCAGCGTCTTCAGATTCCCGGTGGAAACGATTGCGCTCTTCAACTCGCTCACCGCGCTGACGTGGATCGCACGGCCATCCAGAAACGCGCCGCCCCCCTCCTCCGCCCATGCAAGCTCCCCATAAGCCGGCGCGCTCGACACGCCGAGCGCCAGCCGGCCTTTGCGCATCAGCGCGATCTGGGTGGAAAAGAAAGGACATTCGCGGACAAAGGACTTGGTGCCATCGATGGGATCGACCAGCCAGACGTTCTCCGCCTCCTGGCGATCACGCCCGGTCTCCTCGCCATAAAACCCGTAAGACGGGAATCGCTCGGTCAAAATCGTGCGAATCGCTTCTTCCGCACGCACATCCGCCTCCGTAACAGGCGATCGGTCAGGCTTCATCTGCACGGCGACGCCGCGCTTGTAGTACGAACGAATGATTTCGGCGGCGGCCTTGGCGGCCTCGAGCGCGGCTTGAAGTTCGGTGGATTGCATTGCGGGAGGTATATAGCATTGCAGCCATATCGCGAGGAACCCCCGTTCCATGGGTAATCGTCTCAGCAAGATCTACACGCGCACCGGCGATGACGGCGCCACCGGGCTTGGCGACGGGCGGCGCGTGTCGAAGAACGATGCGCGGGTAGAAGCTTACGGGACGGTGGATGAGCTCAATAGCGCCGTCGGTGTGCTGTTGGCGGTTGCGGGATTGCCCGAAGCGGTGGGCAGCTGTCTAACAGAAGTGCAGCACGAGTTGTTCGATCTCGGTGGGGAGCTTTGCATTCCGGGGCATTGCATCATCAAGGCCGAGCAGATTGCGCGGTTGGAGACGGAGCTGGATGCATTCAACGCGCCGTTGCCGCCGCTGAAGGATTTTATTCTGCCAGGGGGTGGGCCGGCGACGGCTGCGTGTCACCTGGCGCGTGCAATTGCGCGCAGGGCAGAGCGGCGGGTGTGGGCGCTGGTGGAGACCCAGCCGGCAGAGCCTATCAATCCGCAAGCGCCGCAATATTTGAATCGGTTATCGGATTTATTGTTTGTGATTGCGCGGGTGCTGGCGCGGCACGAGCGTGGCGCCGAAGTGTTATGGCGGCACGAACGATAACGAATTTATTTCCGCGGCCGAATCCCGGCTAACGCCAGCACCGCACCTATGAAAACGAATGCCGCCACGAAGTACATGCCGGCGGCGGTCGAGCCGGTAAAATCCTTGAGCCCGCCGACGACATAAGGGCTGACGAACCCGGCGAGATTGCCAAAGGAATTGATGATGGCGATGCCCGCGGCAGCCGCGGCGCCGCGAAGGTAAGCTGTGGGCAGGCTCCAGAACAGAGGCGGCGCAGTCAATATTCCGGAGGTGGCGAGAGTGAGCGCCGCCATGGCAAGAACCACATTCGCCGCGAATACCACGCTCAACAGCAATCCCACAGCGCCCAGCGCCGCGGGGAGGGCCACATGCCAGCGCCGTTCACCGCGCCGGTCGGCGCTGCGCCCTACCAGCACCATGCCGACTGCGGCAACGGCATAGGGAATAGCGCTGAGCAAGCCGATATCCAGCGGACTCTTGATTCCCATGTCCGAAAGAATGGTGGGCAGCCAGAAGCTGACCCCATAGAGACCCGTCACAAAGCAAAAGTAAATCAAACAGGCGAACCATACCCGGCCATCGCGAAGGGCATCCATGAAGGTTCCGGCGGGACTTGCGCCCGCATCCTGCGCAAGATCGGCAGAAAGGCTGGATTTTTCCTCAGCCGTGAGCCACGCAGCCTCCGCAATGCTGTTGTCGAGGCGCAGGAACATGTAAAGCCCGACGAATATTGCCGGCAAGGCCTCGAGCAAAAACAGCCACTGCCAGCCCGCCAAGCCATTCATTCCGTCGAAAGTCTGCATGATCCAGCCAGAGATCACGCTGCCGAGGACGCTGCAAATGGGGATGCCGGTCATGAACAGCGCCATGACCTTGCCGCGGCGGCTCGCGGGATACCATTGCGTGAGATAGAAAATGACGCCGGGGAAAAAGCCGGCTTCCGCTGCGCCGAGTAAAAATCGTAGTGCATAGAACGCGCCCGACGTCTCGACAAACATCATCGCCGCGGAAATCACGCCCCAGGAGATCATGATTCGGGCAAGCCAGACCCGTGCGCCCATGCGGTGCAACAGCAGATTGCTCGGCACCTCGAACAGGAAGTAGCCGATGAAGAAAATGCCGGCCCCAAGGCCGTATACCGTTTGGCTGAACTGCAGATCCTCGAGCATCTGCAGCTTCGCGAAACCTACGTTAACGCGGTCGAGATAGGCCGCGACGTAACCGATGAGCATCAACGGCACGATATGCCGCGATACCTTGGCGTATATCCGATCCACGTCGATTATTTCTTTGCGAGTATCGTCAGCGCCGCAGTGGCCATCGCCTCGGTAGCGGTGGCGATCACCGCATCCGCATCCGGAGCCCAGAATGGGGAATGAAGCGATGGCAGCTTGTTCGTGTCGCCATTGACTTTATTCCATTGGTCTACCGGGACGCCGCCCACCCAAAAGAGCAGACTCTGGATGTTCTTGTCGGCCAGATAGAATTCACTGAAATCCTCGCCGCCCATTACCGGCGCACTTTCAACAACCCGTTCCTTGCCGAATCGCGTCGTGAAGATTTTGCTGATCTCCTCGCTCAGCGGCGTGGTGTTGAAGGTAGCCGAGACGGGATGGTCGTCGATCGCCATTTCCGGCATGCGATCCTCGGGCATACCGGCGGCAATGGCCTCGCCGCGAGCAATCCTTGCGATGCCGTCCAGCAGGAGTTTGCGTGTCTCGGGCGAATAGCTGCGCACAGTGAGTTGCAGCCGGGCCTCGGGAGGAATGATGTTGTGCTTGGTGCCGGCGTGGAAGCTGCCGACCGTGACGACAGCGCCTTCGCGGGGAGTAACCTCCCGTGAGACCAGCGTTTGCAGCGCAGTGATGATTCTTGCGGCCAGAACGATGGGGTCCTTGGTGTTCTGCGGGTATGCGCCATGGCCGCCTACGCCCTTTACGGTGAGATCCACCGAGTCGACATTGGCGAGTACGTAGCCAGGGGCAACACCCATCACTCCAGCCGGCAAAGATGCGGAGTCGTGGAAAGCGACGACGTATTGAGGTTTGGGAAAACGGCTGTACAGCCCTGCGTCGAGCATTGCTTTCGCACCTAACCCCATTTCTTCGGCGGGCTGGGCGATCATTACGAGCGTGCCTGACCATTGGCCCTTCATTTCAGAGAGCCGGCGCGCGGTACCGACCCACGCGGTCATGTGGGTATCATGGCCGCAGGCATGCATCACTGAGGTTTCTCGCCCGTCAGGTGTGGCGCCTTTCGCCTGGCTCGCGAAAGTTAGCCCGGTCTGTTCGGCGACAGGCAGGCCATCCATGTCGGTGCGAATCATCAGCACGGGGCCGGGGCCGTTTTTCAATACGGCAACGACGCCTGTTTGCCCAACGCCGGTCGTAACTTCGAAGCCGAATTTCCTTGCCGTGGCGGCGAGCTTCGCGGAGGTCTGTTTCTCCTGAAAACTCAATTCCGGGTGGGCGTGGAGATCGCGATAAAGCGACATGAGGCCGGGCATGTCTGCTTTTACGGTGTCCCCAAGGGCATCGGCATGGACCGTTCGGGCGAGGACGATGGCGATAACCGAGCAGCTACCGAGAGCGCATCGAGCAAGATTCATTCGAGAAGGCATTGCGTCATTCGAGAAGGCATTGCGACGACTCTAACGAGAAGTTTTATTCGGAGGTGGATTCTCAGAGGATTGCTTGATGGCAGCAACTACTTTCTTCTCGTAACTCCAGGCAATGGCCTGCTCGCCCTCGATCGCGGGCTCTATTCGTAGACTCTGAAGCCTGTATCCGAGGGCGTGTAGTAGTCCTGTTCATAGAAGCACGGCGCTTGCGCGATATGAACCATCTTTGAGATGCCGACAACTGCGCCAGCAGAGTCAATCAGCAGCGACGCATCGAATCGTTGGCCGTTTTCCTCCAGATATACATTGGGCGTGGCCGCCAGTTGCAGACGCTTGCACGTTGACTGTAACTGCTGCAGTTGGTCATCTTCAATGTTCATGGCGTAGGGCGACGCGTCTCGACCCGCGAATTGCGGAAAGAACGGGCTTAAGCACAATTCAGGGAAACAGATCAGCTGCGCATTTTGGCGGGCGGCCACTGCCATTAACTGCAGCGCCTTGGTAAGATTCTCTATTCATCTCGTAGCCGAGCGCGTATTGAGCTAAGGCGATTCGCATGAAAACTCCAAATTTCGGTCTATGGGCGGGCACGCGGCGGCTGCCGAAGCCTTGCAAGTGAAGAAGTGTCTCAACCTATCGAGGAGCATGCACATGAAACATTTTATACTGTGCCTTATCGCCTGCAGCGCCGCTCTTCCTGCGCTGGCAGCGCTGGCCCCCGGAGCCAACGCGCCCGATTTCACCGCGCAAGCCTCTCTCGCCGGGAAGGAATTTACCTTCTCACTCAAAGATGCACTGAAGAAAGGCCCGGTGGTCGTCTATTTCTATCCGGCGGCATTCACGGGCGGATGCAATATCCAGGCGCATACCTTCGCGACGAACCTCGACAAGTTCTCGGCTGCTGGCGCCACTGTCATCGGCGTCTCGCTCGATCAGATCGCGACGCTCAATGAGTTCTCTGCAGATCCGGAATATTGCGGAGGGAAGCTTCCGGTTGCTTCCGATACGGACGGAAAAATTGCAAAAAGCTTCAAGCTGGAAATAGCCGAAAGCCGCGCCGGATTGAAGAACACGCGAGGCAATGAGATCGGTCACGGCTTTGCCGAGCGAACGACTTTCATCGTGACGCCGGACGGTAAGGTCGCGGCGGTCATCGGCGGCGTCAGTCCGAAAGAGAATGTAGAGAAGGCTCTCGAAGCGGTGCAGCAGGTCGGTGCCGGCCAGCATCCGACGAAGCCGGCGGCATGACTTGAATGCTGAGCGGCCTTAGCGGCGATCGCGAATGCGCTTGAACTATCTCGCCGTGGATCGGTTACGGCGCGACGACGTGCACGACCGCGCAACAGAGCTGCCGCTCTTCCATGAATTCGCAGACTCTCTCTCACCCGAAAGACAGATCGCCGGCGTGCAGGAAATCCAACGCCTTAGTCCAACGGGCCGTGCATCATAGGAGTTGGGCTTCGAAGACTCAGCCCAACCTACGCAGGCGCGCCCAATCGAATGCCTGCCCCGGATCGGTCTTGCGCCCAGGGGCAATGTCACTGTGGCCTGCGATGCGGTTCCGGCTAAGCGCAGGATAAGTCATCAGTAGTGCGTCAACGAGCGCTCGCAAACTGGTGTACTGCGCATCCTCATAAGCCCTCTCATCCTCACCTTCAAGCTCGATGCCAATGGAAAAGTCGTTGCACGCTGAACGGCCTTGATACTCCGACGTACCGGCATGCCAGGCACGCTCGTGGAATGGCACGTACTGGACGATTTCCCCGTCGCGGCGAATCAGCGCATGCGCAGACACACGGCGGCCGGCGATCTTCTGGAAATAAGGATGCGCTGCAGCGGGCAGGTTTCCCGTAAACAGCCGGTCGATCCACGGTCCACCGAATTCTCCAGGCGGCAGGCTGATGCCATGCACCACGATCAAATCCGGCGTGCAGCCGTTCGGGCGCGCATCGAAATGCGGGGAAAGCACCTGCCGGACGCCGGCAAGCAGGCCGGTGGCGCGGTCGATCGATAATTGGGAGGGCATGGTCGGGCCGGGGCGCAGCTGAAACCGCGGCGATCATGCCACAATCGCGCGCATGACCCGCAAGACGCCGGACAACTCTTCCTACGTGGCGCGCGACCTCGCGCATGTGTGGCATCCCTGCACGCAGATGAAGGATCACGAATATCTGCCGTTGATCCCCATCCGCCGCGGCGAAGGCGTGTGGCTCGAGGATTTCAATGGCAAGCGCTATCTCGACGCCATCGGCTCGTGGTGGGTCAATTTGTTCGGCCATGCGAACCCGCGAATCAACGCGGGCGTGCGGGCGCAGCTCGACCGGCTGGAACATGTGATGCTGGCGGGGTTCACGCATGAGCCGGTGGTGGCGTTGAGCGAGGCGCTGGTGCGCGTGGCGCCGGACGGGCTTACGCGCTGCTTCTATGCGGACAACGGATCTGCGGCAGTCGAAGTGGCTATCAAGATGGCCTTTCATTACTGGCGCAACGTGGGTCGCGTGAGCAAGCAGCGCTTCATCACGCTTTCCAACAGCTACCACGGCGAGACTCTGGGCGCGCTGGCGGTAGGCAATGTCGAGCTGTACAAAACCATCTATCGTCCGCTGCTCATGGAAACCATCGTCGTTCCCTCGCCGGATTGTTTTGACTGCGAGCCGCATGAATCCTGGGCCGAGCATTCGCGGCGCAAGTTCGCGCTGATGGAATCGGCGCTGGCGCGTCATGCGCATGAAGCGGCGGCGGTGATCGTAGAGCCGCTGGTGCAATGCGCGGGCAACATGCGCATGTACGATCCGGTGTATCTGGAATTATTGCGCGAAGCCTGCGACCGGCACGAAGTGCTATTGATTGCGGATGAGATCGCTGTCGGCTTCGGACGCACAGGAACGATGTTTGCCTGCGAGCAGGCGGGCATTCAGCCCGATTTTTTGTGTTTGTCCAAGGGACTTACGGGCGGCTATCTTCCGTTGTCTGTCGTCATGACCACCGATGCGATTTACACGGCGTTCTACGACGACTACGCAAAATTGAACGCCTTCCTGCATTCGCACAGCTACACCGGCAATCCTCTCGCCTGCGCCGCTGCGCTCGCCAGCCTCGAAATCTTCCACGACGACGATGTGCTCGAGCACAACCACGCACTGGCCACGCATATGGGCGACAAGGCGCGGGAGCTTGAGGAACACCCGCACGTCGCAGAGGTGCGTCAGCACGGCATGATCCTTGCGATCGAGATGGTTCGTGACAAAGCGAAACGTACGCCGTATGCGTGGGATGAAAGGCGCGGACTTACGGTGTATCAACACGCCCTGCAGCGCGGAGTTTTGCTGCGCCCCATCGGCAATGTGATCTACTTCATGCCGCCGTATGTCATCACGCCCAATGAACTCAATCTGATGGTTGAAGTGGCAAGAGAAGGCATTGAGCTTGCGACATGCGCGTAAGCCGGGTTTACGTTGAGGCGCCTTTGGCGGCGGGTGAGCGCACTACGCTGAGTGGCGATGCGGCAAACCATATCGCACGGGTTTTGAGATCGCGTGTCGGCGATCCGCTCACGTTATTCGACGGGCGTGGCGGTGAATACGATGCCCGCATTGCGGAATTACAGGGGGTGAAAGTCATAGCAGAGGTCGGCGAGCACCACCCCATCGAGCGGGAGTCCGCGCTCGAGATCACATTGCTGCAGGGCGTCGCACGTGGCGATCGCATGGACACCATCATTCAGAAGGCCACGGAGCTGGGAGTGGCGCGCATCGTGCCGGTCATTAGCGAACGCAGCGTCGTCAAGATCACGCGCGAGACCGCGCATCGCAAGCATGCACATTGGCGAGCAGTCGCTATTGCGGCTTGTGAGCAATGCGGCCGCAACCGCCTGCCCGAAATCGCGCAGCCGCAGATTCTCAGCGACGCGGCACGCGCCAGCACTCTCGCAACACAACTGCGTCTGATGCTTGCTCCGGGCGCATCTTGTACGCTGTTATCCGCAGCGGCAAAAGCCACTTCGATCGCGCTTTTAATCGGGCCTGAGGGCGGGCTCGCGCCGGTCGAAGCCGACATCGCCGCACGTGCGGGCTTCGTGGCCTGTAGCGTTGGCCCTCGAATCCTGCGGACTGAAACTGCCTCGTTAGCCGCAATCGCCGCGCTTCAGGCCGTGACAGGCGACTTTGCATGATCGCGCTGATTCAGCGGGTGAGCCGCGCTGAAGTACGAGTCGATGAACGCGTAGTGGGCGCCATCAATGCCGGAATCCTCGCGTTGATTGGCGTAAGGCGTGGCGACGATGCGCATTCAGCCGACCGCCTGCTTGAGCGCATGCTGACCTACCGCATCTTCGAGGACGCCCAAGGCAAGATGAATCTCAGCTTGCAGCATTCGAACGGCGGCCTGCTGATCGTCCCGCAGTTTACGCTCGCTGCGGATACTCAAAAGGGAACGCGGGGCGGATTCAGCACGGCGGCCGCGCCGGATGAAGCACGGCGCCTGTTTCATTATTTGGGCGAACGTGCCCGCGCATCCCACTCCCCGGTGGCAAGCGGTGAATTCGGAGTGCATATGTACGTCTCACTCATCAATGACGGTCCAGTTACCTTCTGGCTTGAAGCGCCGTAGGTTGGTCTTGCGGCGTAGTACTATAGCCGCCATGCCAAAAATCGTAGTCATGGCCGGTCCCAATGGCGCTGGCAAGTCAACCACCGCACCAATGATGTTGCGTGAAGCGCTTGCAGTTGAAGAATTTGTGAATGCCGACGCTATTGCAGCCGGTCTGTCCGGTTTCGCGCCCGAACGAGTTGCTTTCACGGCTGGGCGAGCGATGCTATGCCGGTTGCATGAGCTTGCCGCGGAACGACGTGATTTTGCGTTTGAAACCACGCTCGCCAGCCGCTCTTTCGCGCCCTGGCTCGGTAAGCTGCGCGCATCAGGATATCGGTTCGAGCTCATCTACCTTTGGCTGCCTCATGCCGAGCTCGCCATAGAGCGAGTGGCGGAACGAGTGCGGCGCGGCGGTCATGATGTGCCGACGGATGTCATTCAGAGACGCTATGACAAAGGCCTCGCGAATTTCTTCGATCTGTACAGATGCCTGGCAGACTTTTGGATGATGATCGACAATTCGAACCCGTCCGACCCCAATCCCATTGCCTGGCGGCTGGGTAGAAGGCCTGTCATCACTCGCCACGGTGGGCCTTGGAATGTATTAAAGGAGCGCTATGCAGCCGGAAAATCAATTTGATGAGCGGGTTGAAATAACCGCAAGCGCGGATGAGGCTCCGGCAGAGCTCATGGACGCCGCACGGCGTGCCGTACGGGCGGCGGTGCGCGAACACAAGCTGTTAGGTAACCCAATCGCTGCATGGCGTGACGGGAAAGTTGTTTTGATCCCGCCGGAAGAAATCGACATCTGACCGACTATGATCCGCCCTGCCGCCACTGCTGACGCCGCGGCAATCGCCGAAATTTACAACCACTATGTGCTACACACTCCTGTCACCTTTGAGGAAGAGCCTGTTTCGTCCGAGCAGATTCGAGCGCGAATGGCTGACATACAAGCCGCTTACCCATGGCTGGTGTATGAACAGCGGGGCTCGATAGAAGGTTATGCCTACGCGGGAAAATGGCACAGCCGCTGCGCCTATCGGAATTCTGTCGAAACAACCGTATATCTGGACAGCGCGAAGCTTGGAAAAGGGATCGGCTCGCAGCTCTATGGAGAATTAATCCGAATGCTGAGAAGCGCCGGCCTGCACGTCGCGGTCGGCGGCATCGCCTTGCCAAATGCAAGCAGTGTCGCGCTTCACGAGAAGTTGGGTTTCGTGAAGGTTGCCCACTTCAAGGAAGTGGGCTGGAAATATGGACGTTGGATTGACGTGGGTTATTGGCAGCTGATGCTGTAAGCCAAGGTGCGCAAGTGCTCCGCGTGTTACGTGGACCGATCTTTAGGGCTAGCGACTGCCCGAGCCTCTGCATTTGCATCGCCCCACCTTTGCAGGGCCTCAAGCATGGGCCGCAGATCGTTAGCCCGGTAGCCGGCGCGCACGGCGGCGATTGCCGCACCGCGCGGTGTATCTGCTCGACCGCCGCGCGAACCTTCAGAAGACACGGATGAGATCGTCGCTGATGCGCTTACGGAATTCCGGCAGGCGACGCAAGCCATCATAGTCGTGGATATCGGCGGGGGCGCCCAGCAGATTTCGGCAAAAATCCCGCACACGCACCAGATCGAAGATCGAGAAGCGCTTATTGGCCGCCTCTACGAGCAGGTCAACATCGCTCTCTTCCCGGGCTTGATCACGCGCCACCGAACCGTATAGGTATAGCTGGCCGACACCCAGATTCTGGAGGTGCTCACGGCGTTCGCGCAGTAGGCGTAGGGCGTCATCGCGATGCATGGGCGCATCATAGTCAGAGGCGTGGCGCCGAGGCAATGTCGTAACGAAACAGTTGGGCTTCGCAGACTCAGTCCTACCTATCCCTAACCGCCGATGTGCGTCTCGTCGGCGATCATTTCTTCGATGCGCTCGAGATCGGGCACCAACGGCGCCTCATTCACCATGCGCACCTGGCAGATGACCGGAGCGCGATCCGGAAAGACTCGGGAATTGTCGGGCCGCACTACGTCTGAGCTGACACGCACCAGCTGCGGGAAGCCTTGCGACACCAGTCCGAAATAGCCAGCGTCGACGCGCGAGCCCAGGCAATGAAAGACCACGATGCGCGTACGGCCCGTAGCAGGCGGAATGTTGTTGCCGCAGGCGCCTTCGAAAGAAACCAACGGAACCTGGCGGCCGTTCCAGGGAACCGTGCCGATGTACCACGGAGGCGCGCCCGTCATTTCGGAAGGCGTTAGAAAACCGATGACCTCGGCCACGCAAGCCCGTGGAATGATCAAACGGCCGTCGATCAAAGGGATCAACAGGCTGTAAATTTCTGTAACGCGCTCGGCCATCTCAAGAACCCCTCACCCTGTCCCTCTCCCACAAGGGGAGAGGGAACCTGCTATTAACCTTCTGCCTGTTTGCGGGCGCTCAGCGCCTCGCGATAGCGCTCGACCAGCGGCGCGATGGCTTCGAGCAGCTGCGCTTCCTGGTACGGCTTGCCGAGGTAATCGTCCACGCCCAACTCAATAGCGCGGGCGCGATGCTTCTCGCCGGAGCGCGAGGTAATCATGATGATCGGCACATCCTTCAGACGCGGATCGTTGCGCACATGCGCCGCCACTTCGTACCCATCCATGCGCGGCATCTCGATATCCAGCAGGATGACATCCGGTATGTGATCCTGCAGCAGGCTCACGGCATCCATGCCATCGCGCGCAGTCAATACCCGCATGCCGTTACGCTCGAGCAGGCGCTGCGTAACACGCCGCACCGTAATGGAATCGTCGACCACCAGCGCGAAAGTGCGGCGGTCGAGCTTCTCGCGCAACACGGTGGGCTGCGAACGGCCACGCCACTCGGCGCGCACGAGCGCGCCAATATCGAGAATCACCACGATGCGGCCGTCACCCAAAATCGTGGCGCCGGAAATGCCGCGAATCGAGGAAATCTGCGGGCCTACCGACTTCACCACAATCTCGCGGCTGCCCACCAATTCATCGGCCAGCAAGCCCGTTGAGTGCTCGCCGGCCCGGACGAGAACGACTGGAATCGTGACATCCTGTTCCGGCAATGGGGAAGGCTCCAGGCCCACGAAACTTGCGAGCGGCTGGAAGCGATACTTCTGGCCATTGTGCTCGAACGTTGCGGCTTCACGGCCGAGATGATTCAACACTTCCGACTTCGACAGACGCAGCACGCCTTCCACCGTCGGCAGAGGCAGCGCGTAATGCTCATCGCCCGTGCGCACTACCAAGGCATGACTGATGGCCAGAGTAAACGGCAAACGGATCGTGAACGACGATCCCTGTCCCGGCTTCGTCTCCATATGCAGCGCGCCGCCAAGCCGCTTGATTTCAGTGGCGACGACGTCCATGCCCACACCGCGGCCGGCCTGCTGCGTGATCGAGCCGGCCGTTGAAAAGCCCGGCTCCAGAATCATCTGCATGGCGTCTTCGTCGCTCAATTGCTGCGTCGATTGAATCAATCCGACAGCCACCGCCTTGTCGCGGATGGCGCGCAGATTCATGCCTGCGCCGTCGTCGGTCAAACGAACCATGACTTCCGCGCCTTCGCGCTGCAGCTCGAGCGTGATGCGTCCGGTGTCGGATTTACCTTGCGCGACGCGTTCGGCAGGCTTCTCGATGCCGTGCACCACCGCGTTGCGCAACATATGCTCGAACGGCGGCAGCATACGTTCCAATACCTGGCGATCGAGCTCGCCCGCTGCGCCTTGCACGATGAGCTCGGCCCGCTTGCCGGTGTCCGACGCCGCTTGCCGCACGATGCGCGCAAGACGCTGCACATGCCGCTGAAACGGCACCATGCGCGTGCGCATGAGCCCGTTCTGCAGTTCGGTGATGGTGCGCGCCTGCTGTTGCAACAGATTCTGTGTGTCCTGCGCCAGAGTCTCGAGCAATTGCTGAATGCTCGCGACGTCATTGGCTGTTTCCGCTAGCGCGCGCGAAAACTGTTGAATGGATGAGTAGCGATCGAGCTCCAGCGGATCGAATTCGCTGCGATGCCCGGCTTCCTCCTCGTGGCGGTGCAGAATCTGCGCTTCAGTTTCAATTTCGAGATTGCGCAGCTGATCCTTCAGGCGCGTAACGGTGCGTGTGAGCTCGCCCAGGTTGAAATCGATAGAGCCCAATTGCTGCTCGAGCCGTGCGCGCGCAATGCTGACTTCGCCTGCTGTATTGAGCAGCTGGTCGAGCAGCTCGGCATCCACGCGCGCCATCTCGGGCCGATCGCCCTGCACGACCGGCTCGCGGCCGGG
>Ga0065707_10082391_pt1 | contig 15739 bp, 25 predicted proteins | sample SwiRhicommuniRL3_FD_59094 | JGI IMG/M metagenome (GOLD analysis project Ga0065707, IMG submission 59094) | Switchgrass rhizosphere bacterial communities from Rose Lake, Michigan, USA - RL3 v2 (version 2) | ecosystem: Host-associated > Plants > Roots > Rhizosphere > Soil | place: East Lansing...
CCGCGCTCTTTATCGTGTCTGGCAACACGTCGGCTCCGAACTTCTCAATAGCCTGATACGGCTTGTAATGCAGCTTGCGCAGCATATAGTTGACTTTGCCGTTCTCGGCTTCCCTCCACCATGTGTAAGGCAGCGGCAGGCTCTTGTAGTTCGTCGGCTTGCCGGGATTGTCTTCGATCATCATAGCGCCATTGCCAAAAGCAACGCGGCTTGTGATGACTTCAGTTAGCTGAGACGCGAAGTTGCTCGCTGTCGCGTAGCGCATATCGAACATATCGTCGCGAAGGTTCTCGCACCATTGCCGAACCTCAACGAACTTGCGGATAGATCGCTCTGTCGCCTGGATCTTCTGATACTTCTCCGAACGCGGCATGTTGAGCGCGGAGAACACGGCAGCGCAGCGCTCGACGGCCAGCACGGCCATACTGTCAAATTGCCATTCGGTCCGACGCTCTCCAGGCGTGTCACGGCCTTGGAACCGGGCAGCGGACGGAACAATGCGCCTCCGGGTCTCTTCCCAGAGCGCGTCAAAGTTCGCGCGGTCTGCCTGCTCCGCCTCGCTATCCCGCAGGATGCGCCGGGCGATATCGCTGTCAGTATCAGCCATGGCCGTTCAAACGCCTTGTGAAATCAGATGCCGACCAACCACGCATTCATTCCGCCTCCGCCAGCCGACAGCCGAGCGCGGCACGCGGGCAACAGAACCGTGAAGTGCAGATCGGTCGCGCCTGCCGTGATCACGTCGCCGTTGAGATCATGCGCCGCAACCCATGCGCCTGACGGCGTCTGGATCTCCAGGCTCGGCGTGCCGCTGAGGTTGTCAACGAGAAGCGCCGCCATACCGCCGCGCCACGGGAAGCCCGCACTAGACGCTGTACCAGCCGCAGAAAGCTGAACGACGTCGCCTTGAGCTGCTGATGTCATACGCCACCTCCAAGGGCTCTGTAGACGCCGACGCGGCCTTGTGGGGCTGCTGGCGTTGATAGGCGGTTCGCGGCAGCGCCTTTGCGAAACCGGGTTCTGTCGGAGCTTACCTGCCGCTCCTGCGCCTCGTTGACCGTCGGCGGAGGCGGAGCAGGCGGAATGATCGGCGCTGGCTTGGGCTTTTCTACCCCAAATAGACTTTGCATTGCAGCCTCTACCAATAGTCGTAATCGTGATCGCTGTCGCGCTCCGGCTGTCTCTGACGGCTCTTATCCTTGCCGCGCAGGGTTTTGATCTCACCCTTGCCGCAAAGGTAATATCCGAGCGCTTCGCAGACGTGCGAATATATGCTCTTTTCGGGAGCCGACGCAAACCTTTCCGAGCCCGCCACTTGCAGGCGTCGATAGTGCCACGCGCCAGACAAGCCCTTGACCAGACGCGGGCAGCGTCGGCGATTGATCAGGATGCCAGGGCGTCCGCGAACATTGCGCAGCATGGGAGCCTTCAGCGCGTCAATCCGAAGTTCAGGATCGTTCGTCGGCGCGGCCTTGACCGGCAGACCGTAGCTCTTGAGGTGGTCGTAATAGCTCTTCTTGTGGATGCCGTCACGCGCCGCGCCAGCCGGATCGCCGAAGAACTCCTCAAGCTCATGATCCGGGAATTCTGTCTTCAGCATGCGCACCATTTGCTGGCCGAATTCAACAAGACCGATCTCTTCGAGCGTCACCTCAGCATGAACGAGATAGATCCCGGAAGGATGCATCTGACAGGCGAGCCCGGCAGGCGCAAGCGTGCCAGAGCCGACGTCGTAGCCGCCACCAATCGGCACGTTCGGCAGCACTTCGAGATGATCAACGGCCATCTGTTCAAGGTTGAACTCAGGGATAACAGGCTGGCCATCGACTACAAACGTGAACTTATTTCGATAATAACCGTCAATCCAGCTCTGCGTTTTGCCAGAGACACGCGAGAGATAGTAATTCCCCTTCCCGAGCTTCTTGAGAGTTGGATCAAATGTCTTATCAAGCGGAAGGTTTGGAAGGTTCTCCGCATTCGGGTTAACGGCCCAAGTCTTCCCGTTGAAGGTCGTTGCTGTGAGGTCTGGTCCGATCTCGCCGACATCCGGCTCCCCTGGCTTAGCCTTGAACACGCCTGCCTTGATCTCTTCGACTTCCGACAAGCCAGCAGGCTGCAAGAAGAACTCCCAGCCTTCCGGAGGCTGTTCATAAGCGCGATAGAGCCAATGATCCTTGTCGGGAGGATTGCTGTCGCCGATAATCCCCATGAAGGTAGGCATGACGCCGCCTTTCTTCATGCTGGGATAACGGCCAATACGGTCACCAGCAGCGTCCACAATCGGTCGCGGGATTTCGCGCATCTCGTTGAAATAGATCATCGTGCACTCATACGAGAGCAGCGCTTTCACTTGGTCGGGCCTATCGAGACTAAAGAACTCAACTTCAAAATGCAGAGAAGTTCCGTCTCCGAGGTCTGGAACGACGATAGAGTGTGAAATAGGCGCGGAGCGGCGCAGCATGCCGCACTTTCCTTCGTCGTAAATGCCGATCCAAGTTGCAATTGTCGTACGCCACAGTTCCGGCATACTGTTGCGAACGATAGCCAGCTTGAATGGACGGATGCCGTCATTTCCCGGCTCCTGGTTCATGGCGATAGCGTAAGGATCAACGCAGCACGTCACGGTTTTCCCAGAGCCGACAGGCCCCAGGATGATCCTTGTTCGCTTTCGAGAGTTGAAGAAGCGCCAGAGCGTCGGAGAATGGTCGAAAGCGACGTTGATCATACCATTCTGATCAATACCTTCGACAATCTCGCCGTCAACGAGCTTGAAACCCTCCGGAAGCGTGAGATCTACAGGCTGGACAGGGATTAAATGCTGCATTTCCACGCTTCCGGAGTTGATTTAGCGGTCTTTACACGTCCATTCGCCGTCTTGGACGTGATATTGCGGCTTGTTTCGCTTCGAACAGTCTTCAATGCTGCTATCGTCGTGACATTCTGACTGCATGATCGAGAACGCGACGACAATAACCAGCGTCATGAGCAAAGGGAAATTAGGTGATGCTACAGATCCATTCATTTCAACAGCTCCAAACCTCTTAGAAAGTCTGCAAGCTGTCTGTATTCGATGATTTCAGCGCCGTAAGCAATAGCTAATTTGCGCTTTGATACGCTGATATCGTAGTGAGACCATGACGCATTCATTCCTGGAGCGTCACAAGGCGGCCTTTGGTGCCAGATCCTAGCGACGCCGATACGCGCAGCCATCCTATGCAGCTCGGCGTCTGTGTCCGCGAACATGTGACACATGACCATACGCCCGAACGGATGCCGCATAGTATCGACGTAAACAGTCATTCAAGCAATTCCTCGCCTCTGAGATAGTCTGCGTACCATTCCGCACGTTTCCGAGCGTCAGGACCGCTGAATATCACGGTGCAGCATTGCTTGCTACCGTCTTTTGCCGCATGCGAGACTTCCCAGGCTCCGCCGCGAACGTGGACCATGCTGTCAACGTCCGTAATAGCCCAGCAGGATACGCTCTCAGTCATCCGAATATCAACCACCCCAGGCCGAAGCCGACCAAGACGGCCAGCACGGCATAAGCGAACAACACCTTTTCGAAACCATCCATCATTTCAACAGCTCCTCACCGTCTGCCTCGTCCTTCGTGATCGGAGGGCGCACTACCAGACCAGCAAGGCGCTTAGGCCCGTCGTCTGGCTGCACTCCGCCATTGCGCACCATTGCGGCGACATCATGCCACTCGGCGACCTTCTGGAGCGCCCAGGCTTTATCATGCATGACGATCTTCTTCGGATAGGTGAAGACCTCGCCGTCAGCCTTCACGCCGATACCGAACTCGACTGTCTTCACGGCGACGCGGACATGGCGCGGAATGCTGTCCAGCCCTTCGCCCTGCACGACCTGCACCTTCGCGATATCGCTGTGCGCTATGGCGAGGATGTCTTCCATGACGAAGAGAGCGTCGTAGCCCATAGTGGCCAGCTTCATGGCCTGAGCTTGCTTAAGCGTCTTCTGGAAGCCTTGTTCCCGAAACCAGCTCTGCGCCACGGACGGCCTTATAGCGAGCTGTGAGCACGTTCGAAAGAGGTCGCGCTCCCCGTCCGTGATGAATAGCAGGATGAACCGCCGTTGCTCTTCAGTGATCGCACTCACGCCAGCAGATCCTCACCACGCACAAGCTGCAAGAAGTCGTCCAGGCTCAAGGTTACGAGCCAGGGCGAACGATTGCAACGGTGCGCAACAACCGGCATCAGACCGCCAGCCTGGGCGTCTCGCTGGGCTTGCAGGTAGGCGTTCAGAACGTTCAGCCGCTCCACCCTCTTGCACTCCAGATGCACGCCTGGGAGGTCGTGCTTGATATCCTGGCTTCCGTCCGTGCCGCTATACTGCTGGGCGCGCCGTGCCGCAAAGCCGCGCTCACGAAGCTCTGCCGCAAGCTCGCGTTCGCCAGCCTTACCCTTCTGATTGCCGTTGATCATGTCTCACCCCTTCGATACGCTCAAGCTATGCCATGGCGCTGACGCCGCCGCAACCGTGCCATGGCTAGCGGCCGAGCGTCGCAGGCTACCCGTCTTACCCTCCTGGCAAGCCTCCGCTCGGTCGCACCTCATTTCAGGTTGTAGAGCGAAAAGTCATACAACCGAAATCGAAGGTCACAGCCCAGGTCACAGCCAAAAACCATTGCTCAGCAAGGCTTTTTGCCCTGGTATACCATCCAGGTCACGGTCACAATGCCTTACCCCAAATAGCTCATAGAACCCTGTATGACCCTCCCCCCCCTATACCCCATATACACCCCCCGTTCGCTATGTCTATTTTTCTATACCCCTACCCCCTTTATAAATTGTGACTTGTGACTTAGGTTATAAAGTGTTGATTTTTAAGGGTTTTTTCGGTCCCACTTTTTGGGACGTCCCAAGTCCAAAACTGTGACCTTCCAAAAAGTTGCATGTCGTGTAAAGCAATCAACCTAGAGTTGAAGCTAGCTAATTGTATTGACTATGCCTGCTATGCCATCTATGCAGGACATACGAAAGGAGAAACACACATGACTGATACCGTCCTGAGCGATTGCCTCACGGCTCTGAACGAGGTACTAGCCATCAATGGCTACGACGAATTGCCTATCCATCATGACGTAGCTTCCCGCATAGGCTACCACCTCAAGCGCTGCGACAAGACGAAGCGCTATCAGGAGTATTTGGCTAACCAAGGCAAGCCCAAGGAGCGCGGTTCGTCATCCGGCGATAAAGCGTCTCACTGGAAGCGCGTCGTTCAGTCTGAGTTTATCTGGTGTGCTCGCAATTCGTGGCAAGTTCTCGGTTTGGACGCTGACGGCGAGCTTTGGTGTCGTGTCATCACCCCGGAGCAGAAATTTACTGGCAAGCCGGTTAAGTTTGATCGCCGCATGAAGCCACGGGCTGTTCTAGAGCCCTGGTTTCTCAATCTTTTGGTAAGGTTTTTGCAGGAGAGTGGTGGTGACACGTCGGATCTGCGCAATGAGATGAAGCTCACAACCGAAGGACTGTTCTAATGAGCGGTTACGAAGAGAAGACCAAGCCTTGCGACATCTGCGTTAACGGCATCATAACCATCCCGGACGGCAAGGGCGGCATTCATCAGGCTCCCTGTCCCCGCTGCAACGGAACCGGGAGACTGCCCAAATGAAATACGCCGTTCGGTACTACAGCCCTGAGAAGCTTCGTTTTGTGTTCACAGCCATCGGGAGCGATTACCGAACGGCGCGTACCATCGCGAACCGTCTCGAAGGTGACGTTATCAGTCTGTTCGATCCTGATATCTGCCTTATCCATGCCGTGCTGTGAAAAAGATCGTTGACAGTGCGTTTGAACGCGCTTAGAACGATACCTGTCAACACGAACTAACCGGAAGACGACAATGTTCAGCCACATCATCGCATACTACCTGGAGCGCTCTATTTGCCTTGAAGCGGAAGGCAAGGTTGACGCCTGCCTGGACGCTGAAGACGCGCAGCTCGACTATATGGAGCTTCAAGACTTCGGCAACATCCTGCCGCGCTAACCCTCACCGCAACAAGGAAGCCTCGCCATGAAGAAGCCCGCATCTTTCGACAGCTTGAACGAGCTTACAGACGCCGAGCGTAAGGCCAATGCCCGCTATGCGAAGTATCTTGAAGGCAAAGCCAAGCGCAACAAAGCCGCTCGCGACCGTAAGCGCGTCAAAGTCGCCAAGCTTCAGCAGATCGCCAAGACCTCAAACCGCGCTATCGACTACACGCGCGAAGAGTGGCTGATGACCGCTATTCATCTCCTCCGCCCCATGTTCCTTGAGCGCGGCTACCAGATCCCTGAGAAGGTTCGCGCAACTGTCGGCTTCCCTTCTGTCGGCGGCTTGGGAACGCGTATCGGCGAATGCCACTGCCCGTCTACCTCAGGCGACGACACTGTAGAGATGTTCGTCTCTCCGCTGCTGGACGATCCTATCCGCGTGCTGGGCGTTCTCGTGCACGAACTTGGCCATGCTGTGCTGGGCGTTAAGGAAGGCCATCGCAACCGCTTCCGCAAGTTCTGCAAGGTCATGGAGCTGGAAGGCAAGCCGACGCACACGACCGAGGGAGAGCCCTTCCGCAAGCTCTTCTCTCACGTGCTCGCCGACCTAGGCCCGCTGCCCCACAAGAAGCTTACCCCTAGCGTCAAGAAGCGCCAGAAAGGACGGAACCTCAAAGTCGAGTGTCCCTGCTGTGGATTTAAGTTCCGCGCCTCGAAAGCCCCGCTTGCCGAAATCGCAATGATCGAAGAAGGCCGCTATTACATCCATTGCCCTTCGCCGAAATGTCAGCAGGAGAAGCTTATAGCAACAGACGATGGAACAGTGATCAAGATGGTTCCTGCGCGGATCTATCTCGATATCGAAGTTGAACAGGAAGACGGAGACGAGGAAGAATGATTTACGTTCGCTTACTATCCCGCCGCGACGCTTTCTCTGAGTGGAAGCGTCGCAACAGCTTCGGACAGCACCGTCCGGGAACGCGCGCGATCAAGGAGGCTGAGGACAAGGCTTTCATGGCTCTCGCGAAGTGGAGCCTGATCGAACCGCATACAGAATACCGGATCGAGACGTCAACCGAAGCCTGGAGTTGACGGAGAGGCCGTTCAGATGCCAAGGTGACGCCGAAGCACTGAACGGCCTTGCAGAAGAGATCAACCGCTAGGCCCTCGCCGACCTCGCAGGAACCATATATGGCACAGCCCTCTGTCGATTGCAATGCGATCGAAGCCTTCTTTGACGCCTTCTCCGGGTCTCATCTCTTCCGCGCGGTCGACCACGCCGCCGACGACGCCAAGTCCTTCTATGGCGAGCTGTGGCAATTTCTCCCGGAGCTGCAAGCCCTGAACGAGGCGGGCTACTCCATCTACTTCACGGCGAACGATCCCGGCTCGCTCTACACCAAAGCCGACGCCTACAGGGAGCTGCGCTGCCTCTACCAGGACGCCGAGCCGGGTAAGACCACAGATCCCGCCTACGAGCCCCAGATTTGCGGCCAGGAAGCCCATTTCACTATCGAGACCAGCCCTGGCCGCTTTCAACGCTTCTGGCTGTGTGAGGCTATCCCCGTTGACATGTGGGAGCTTATTCAGCGCCGCATGGTCGAATGGCACGGCCACGACCACGAATGCGCGACAGGCCCCGCCCAGATCCTCCGCGCTCCCGGCTTCATGAACACCAAATATGCCGAGCGCCCTGTCTCCCGGCTCGTCCACAACCGCGCCTATCTCCCCAGGCTGACGCTCGCGGCTGTCGCCAAGCACTTCGCCTTTCCCGACCCGCTGGCCGCGACAGACGAGAACACCTCCAATGCGTTCCAGAAGATGCAAACCGGAGATAGTGGAACGGCGCGCATCTATGACATGCAGAAAGAAAAGGCCAAGCGCTCGCCGACAGCCGATCTCCGCAACAGAGAAGAGCAGCAGAAAGCCCAGCTCCACGGCACGACGCGCAGCCAGATCCGCCTTGACGACGTCTTGGACGTCATGGCCAAACTCAATCCCAGTATGGGCCGTAATGAGTGGAGGCGCGTCGGCGGAGCCCTTCATTACATGTTTGAAGGTTCCGATATCGGCCTGAACATCTTCGAGACTTGGTCCGGGCTCGGCAACAACTACAAGGGCGGCTTCGACTGCGTCGCGCTCTGGAATGGCCTGGACGCTGAGCATCCTCGTCCGACGCACTGGATTACGCTGAAGCAGATGGCTGGACAGGTCAAAGTCACGGACGTGGAGAAGGATCGCCTCCGTTCACCAGCGTTTGAACGGCTTAGGAGCGAGCTGGAGCCCTATATCGACTATCGCCCTTTGGCTATCCACTACAGCGACCGCAAGCGCACGGCCGAAGGGCTCTCTCAGGAGCTGGAGACGAACTCCAAACAGAACTGCGAGGATCATCTCCGCGACCTTGGCATAACGGCGCGCTGGGATGATTTCGCCAAATGCGTTCGTCTGGACGGAGAGCGCATGACGAACGAGAGCCTTATCGACCTCTGGAGCATCGCTCATGACCAACGCTGGAAGCCATCTCGCAACGTCCTGCGCGAGTTTGTCGAAGGTATAGCCCGGCAGGCTCCCTACAATCCCGCGCAGGACTACTTCAACAGCCTGTCCGGGAAGTGGGACGGCGTCTATCGCCTGGAAACCATGTTTCAGCGGCATATGGGAGCGCCGAACCGCCCTGCCGTCCGCGAACTCGGTCAACTGCTGTGCTACGCCGTGGTTCGCCGCGTGTTTCAACCCGGCTTCAAGTTCGATATGATGCCGATCCTTCAGGGACTGCAAGGGCTCGGCAAGTCGTCTCTATTCGAGCTGCTGTGCCCTAATCCGGAATGGTTCCTGAATTCAGTCCGGCTTGATCTCGAAGAAAAACGCCTGTACACGCAGATCCAAGGCAAGCTGTTCGTCGAGTTCGGAGAGCTGTCAGGGAAGAAAAGCACAGAGATTGAAAAGATCAAAGCCTTTGTCACCCAGAAAAAGGACGAACTGATTAAGAACCACGCGACAGAGGTCTCTGAATATCACCGCCTCGCCGTCTTCGTCGGCACGACGAACGAGCACCGCGTCTTACGAGATCTTACAGGGAATCGCCGCTTTCCTATCATTCCCGTGACAAAAGAACTTGACTGGGATGCGCTGAAGGCAGAAAGAGACCAGCTCTGGGCGGAGGCTGTCGCCTGGGAAGAGTTGACGCCAGATCTCCGTCTCTCCCCCGAGGCTGTGAAGGACATGGAGGAGATACAGCAGACGCGCATTGACCGAGACGTGACCATCGAAGAGATGTTTGACAAAATCAATGCGTTCGAAGAAGGCTTTATCCATCGTTCGCAGCTCTGGAGCGCATTAGGCTTCGGCGACGAAAACGGCAGAGACAAGAAGCTCCAGGCGACAGCACGCTACGCGCTGCAAGATCTGGAAAAAATGCTGCGTCATACTGGCTGGACGATAGGCGAGACGTCGAAGCACGACCACGGCAAAGGAAGGGGACACTTCAGAAAGAAAGGTCGCCATCTCGTAAAGGAAATCGTTTACCAGAGCGGCCAATTCCGCTACAAGATCGACCTACAGGAAGAAGCAGACGAGCTACTAGACTGATCAACAGCAAACCTCACCGAAGGAGACTGACATGGACGAGATGAACGGCCAAGCGATGGAGAGCGTTGGGTCGGCTTTCCGTGGCGCGATGTACGCTATGGAGATCGCGATCAACTCCCTGCCCGCCTGTAGGACAGAGCACGCGCACCGCAAGGAGGCTTTCGACAAGCTCTCGCAGATCGCCGGAACCTTGCTTGCCGACTACGACAACGGCGTCTATGAGCGCCGCGCCTTGCTCGAAGAGGTCGATAAGCTGCGGCGCGAAGTCGAAGCCCAGCGCATCCGGCAGGAATATCGCGATGCAAGGGAAGCCAGCCTCGAAGAGCTGTACATCGCCCAGCGCAGCCTCGCTCTGAAGGCTACTCTGCAAGTCTCGAAGATGGAAGAGCGCTACCAGGAAGTGCAGCGCTTCGCCAATACCCTGGAAACGATGAACCAGCGCCAGCGGAGCGCCTATGTCGATCTGGAGGGGATGCACGAGAACCAGCGCCAGACCATTATCGGCCTGAAGGAGGAAAACGAGAAGCTGAAAGCCGATCTGGAAACGGTTCTCAATCATCGCGACGACAATGCCGAAGCGAAGAAGGTGATGCGGAAGGAGATCAACACGCTTCGTCAGGTTGCCAATCGCCGTAGACATGTTCTTCTCGGAGCAGGGAAGTTCATTACAGACATAACGGTTAATCAAAACTTCAGTGATCTCGTATTTAAGCTGCGGGACGAGACACTAGACGCCATAGCAGACGCGGCGAAAGCGATCAATTACAGCGTTGTCCTGTCCGATGTGGAATACGGCGGGAATAGCGTGGCTGTGCCGCAGATCGACGCTGTAGAGGCGCTCGGCAAGAAGGAGCACGTCTTCGCCACGGACAGCACAGATCCAATGTGCGCCGTCTGCAACACGAAGCAGAGCGACGCGGGAGCTTATTGCGAGGAACGAGACGCGGACGAGAACGGCGTCAACAAGCAAGCCGAGATCGCAACCGTAGCCGAAGCCATTCAGGCCGCCGAGTAGTCTATGAAAACGCCGCGCTGGTATCAGACGGAGGCTGTCAATTCCGTACAGCCTCCGGAAGGGAAGAAGCTTATCGTTGTCCCGACAGGCGGAGGTAAGAGCCTTATCGCGGCAATGCTCTGCGTCAACGAAGCCCTGTTCGGCCGCGTGCTGGTTCTGACGCACGTCAAGGAGCTTGTGCAGCAGAACGAAGCCGAGCTGAGGGAGAACGCTCCGGAGCTGGACGTCGGCGTATGCTGCGCGGGTCTGAAGCGCTACGAGTACGACGCAGACGTGGTTATCGCCAGCATTCAGAGCGTCTACAAGAAGCTGGAGGACTTCGACGACGTCACGCTGATTATCATCGACGAATGTCACCGCATCACTCCTGTCGGCGGGAAGATGTATCGTTCCGTCCTGGAGAAGTTTCCTGGCATCCCCGTAATCGGATTGACCGCGACGCCGTTCCGTTCAGGGACAGGATACCTCCACAAAGGGGAGCATGCGATCTTTGACGAGATCAGCTACGAGATCAAATACCAGACGCTGGTAGACGAAGGTCATCTCGTGCCGTTCGCGAAGCTGGGCTCGGAGCTGGCTTATTCCGACGAAGGTTTGCACATGCGCGGCGGAGAGTTCGTTCAGAACGAGCTGGACGAGCTGGCGCAGGACAACGCCAAAACGAAGAAGATCGTCGCGCAGATCGTCGAGAGAACGGTTGACCGCTGGGCTATCCTGGTGATCGCCATCAATGTGCGACACGCCTACGTCATGCAGCAGGAGTTTGCGAAGCATGGCGTCATGGCGAATGTTGTCCATGGCGATATGGACGCGAACGACCGCGACAATGCCACGGAAGCCTTTCTAGCTGGCTTATATCGCGTGGAGATCTCGGTAGGCATCCGCACGACGGGCTTCAACTACCCGGCTCTCGATTGCGTCGTGCTGTGCCGTCCTATCGGCTCGCCTGTCCTGTTCATTCAGTGCGGCGGACGCGGGACGCGGATCTATCCAGGCAAGATCAACTGCCTGCTGCTGGACTATGGCGGGAATATCTCTCGCTTCGGCGAATTCGGTTCCCCTGAGATCAGGGAGAAAGGCAACTCCAAGGATCGAAAAATCTGCCCCAAATGCGGGGAAAGCAATTCGACGCAAGCTCGTAAATGCAGCGCTTGCGACGCTCCCTTCGAGAACATGTTTAAGAACTGTCCGGAGTGCGGGACGAAGGTTGACCGGACGACACAACACTGCAAGGAATGCGGCTACTACTGGCCGATCAACGAAGACGGTCTCGACGAAGACGGAAAGACGATCATCGAGAACAAGGCCGTTTGGGTCGATCTTCGCAACACGACGTTTCGTGTCCACAAGCCACGCGCCGTTCACGAACTCGAAGAGAAGCCAGAATGCTTTGTCGCAATGCACAAGACGGTTGACGGCGCTACGGTGCAGGAATATGTCTTTCCGGAAAGCTTCGCTGCGCGACATGCATTCGAAAAGTGGTGGAGAACGCACAACGGAAAGCTTCCCGTGCCGAAAACAGCGCGGGATGCGAGAGAGCGCAAACAAGAATTAGTTTTACCGAACCAAATACATGTGATACGAAAGGGCAAGTTCTTCAATTTTCTCGCAAGGAGGTTCCCATGACCGAGAGAGATAAAAAGGGCTGGCTTGCCGTCGTATTCTGGCTCGCGCTGCCCTGGGTTGCTGGCTATACCGTCAACCTGCTGTTCTGAGTTAATACCGGCTGATGGAGTGAAGTCCAAGCGCGCATCCGTGCAATTCGGACAGCCGGTTCCATCCTAACCCAACTGGAGAAGTGAAGTGGATATCACGAGCATTCAAGTCGAAGCCGGGTTCACCATGAACGCGGGCGATTATCAGAGCGTAAAGGCGACCATTGCCATGCGCGCCGAACTCGGTCGCGGCGAAGATGCCGACAAGGCGACCTCCGAGCTGCGTTCCAAGGTCATGGCGCATCTGATCGGCACGGCGACCTCTGCGCATCCCGACGCCGCGCGGAAGCTGCTGGCAAGCGGCGGTCTCAAGGCGCTGGAGGCCCCCAGCACGGCCGAAAAGAAGAAGCCCGGCCCGAAGCCCAAGGAGAAGACCAACGGCTCCGAGGCGCTGCTGTCGGACACGGAAGACGGCATGAACGTCGGCGGCCTGGACAAGGAAGATCAGCTCGGCGCTGAAGAGCCCGGCCTGGGCGGAGACGACGATCTGCTGGGCGGCGAAGAGGTCGTCGAGATCACGCGGGAGAGCCTGACGGCCAAGCTGCGCGACGTTCTCAAGGCCAAGGGGCAACCGGCTCTGACGCAGCTCTTCAAGAAGGTCGGCTCGGCGGATCTGAAGAGCACGCCCCAGGCCAAATATCAGGAACTCTACGCGCTGGCCGTCAAGGCTCTCGCGTAAGGTCGCGCTAAGACCGCGCAAGGGCTCCGTCTCGCTACGGCGGAGCCCAGATCAACCGAACTCGCAACCTCAGGAGGCTTCAGCATGCCTTGGCCATTACCTGATAACCGTCCGAACCCTGCCTGTCCGATCTGTGACGGCAAGGGAACGATTATCCACATCAATCAGGGCAAGATCACCTGCCCCGAATGCAACGGAACCAGGAAGGCGAAATAAGCCGATGGACTACGGCGTCAAACTGGAAGAGCGGATCGAGATCCTGGAGCAACAGAACCGCATGCTCCGCCGCTGCATGTTCCATACCGTTCGCATGGCTGGCGGACAGATCGCTATCTCTCATGTCGATCTCGTGCATTACAGCGAGCTGGACGAGGTTCTGAACTGGTACTATGACCAGGATAAGAACGCGACTGTATGGACCGCGAAGCCGCTGCCGAAGCCTGCTATCGTCTACGGCAGCGGCGAGCCCGTCAGGCTGAGCTTGCGGGAAGTTCTCTCCACCTATCGCGTGATCTTCGGCGAGGTCTGGAGAGCGTTCAAACACTGGAGGAAGGAGCGCAAAGACCGTGACCAAGCTCCCCTGTAAAGTCCAGGAGCTTCGCAACTACAAGCGCGCTGTATGCACCGTATGCGGCGCGTCTTGGGATCTTGACGAAGCTATCCGCGAATGTCCCTACAAAGTGACGCAGCTTCCGAGAGATCCAGGAGGCTACATTTTCGCTGCCGCGATCCTGGGCTTGATCGCCGCGTTCTTCATGCTGCTAGGCTGGCTCTTCTGATGAAACATATAAAGCTCTACGCTCCGAAAGAGAAGGAAGGCGAAGCTCGGAAGAAGATCGGCGAAGGTTTCGTCTCTTCCGACCTCTCTTATCAAGTCGAAGCTGGCCGAAAAGAATTCCCGATGTATCTTCGACCACGCATGCGGACAGAAGACTTGAGACGGCGCGATGCTGTGCCGATCTCTGAGAAGGCAAACATTATAACCGCGAACGTCGTCCGGATCTATCGTGACGGAAAGTTCGTCCATTGGCTGGCGGAGATCCGAAACGAAGCCGACCGCGAGACGATCAAGAAACATACGGGCGACTGGATAGGGAATTGATATGGAACGGGACACGCAGAGCCGCTTTGCGCCTTCAAAGTCAGATCGCTGGGCGAATTGCCAGATCTCCTTGCTGCCGGTTGCCTCTGAACACTTCGTCGCTGAGGTTGACCGTGAAGACGCGTCGCTCGGCTCTGCGTGTCACGCCCTTTCCGCTGCGTGTCTCAATGAACGAGTGCAACCGGCTGACTTCCTATTCGAAGACCGTCAGTTCCATAAGATGGACGTTACTGTCGGCATGGTCGAAAGCGCTTCTGTCTATCTGAACTACGTCCAGGAAGCTTACATTGATCGCGGCTACGAGTGGTATGTCGAGCACCACGTCGAAGCGCCGTCCATTCACGAAGACTGTTACGGGACGACGGACTTCCGCGCCTTCAGCGAGATCCGTAAGCATCTCGTCATGGTCGATTACAAGTCCGGACATGCGCAGGTTGACCCGACCACATACCAGCTCGCAATCTACGCAAACGGGGAGCTGGAGACGCTTCTCGATATGGGGTACGAGATCGAGACGATAACCTGCGTCATCGTGCAGCCGACCAACGAAGCCGATCCGATCCGCGAGCATAACTACACGGTCAAGGAGCTGCGCAGGATCGCAAGGAAGCTCAAGGAAGCCACCAAAGGCCACGCGGCAAAGGCGGGAGAGTGGTGCAAGTACTGCCCGCATGCGCATTACTGTGACACGCTGGCGAGCTATGCGAACGACGTGCTTCCGGGAGAGCTGCACGGCAAGGAGGATTTCGACGAAATGGTGCAGCGGCTGACGCCGGGATTGCTGGCCGAAATCATGGATCGCCAGCCCGTCGTCAATATCTGGTTCGCCGCTGTCGCAAGCTGGGCGTCGCAGCTCGCCATGCTGGGAACCGAGATCCCCGGCTACGAGCTGAAAGACGGGCAGGGACACAGACGCTATGTTGACGTCTCGAATGCAGAAAGTGTCTTGAAACAAGAGTTCGGTGATGATATCTACGAACCGAGAGAACTCAGAAGCCCCGCGAAGATTGAGGCTATCTGGCCGAAAGCGAAAGCTCTCATGAAAGGCCGTCCGGGGAAACCTGGGCTCACATACCGCCCACAGCTTGGGCCTAGGTTGAAAAGGAAAGGTGAAAAAGATGAGTGAAGTTGAGATTTACGCCGAGAGCCGCGCCACCATGGACGCCGACAGCGCCGCCTCTTACCTGTCGATCACCGTCAGCACGCTGAAGCGGCTCGTTCGCGAAGGCAAAGGCCCCAAATACGCGCGCATCTCCCGCGTGCTGTCGTTCCGCAAGTCGGATCTCGACACGTGGCTGGCCGCGCAGTTCGACAAGACGCCGAAGAAAGCCGCGAAGCGCGCTCCGAAGTCCGATCCGCTCGCGGCGTAAACAGCTCCCAGCAAGAGAGGCGAGTTGCGTTTAGTTGCGTAATGAGTTAGTTTCGAGTTTGAGCCTAGCCTGTCCCGAGCAATGGTAGATCGGCGTTCGCACCGTCTGGTTTGCTAAGCGAGCCGACAGGCTAGTGCTCAAGATCCCTCAGCGTATCCGTCCGGAGGAAAACAAGACGGAGATAACCATGTTAAAACTTGAACAGGATTTCGCAAATGTCGAAGTGTCTCACGCCTGAATTCCGTTGCTCCTTCTTCGATCTCTTCGA
>Ga0065707_10082393_pt1 | contig 15726 bp, 11 predicted proteins | sample SwiRhicommuniRL3_FD_59094 | JGI IMG/M metagenome (GOLD analysis project Ga0065707, IMG submission 59094) | Switchgrass rhizosphere bacterial communities from Rose Lake, Michigan, USA - RL3 v2 (version 2) | ecosystem: Host-associated > Plants > Roots > Rhizosphere > Soil | place: East Lansing...
GGCTCCCGTCATCAGCACACCCACCTGCTCCACCGGCAATTCCGCCGTCGGTCGCGCCTGTGACAACCGTCCGCCGGCGAGGACCGCCAGTCGATCGCAGATCGCATAGAGTTCATCGAGTTCTTCGGAGATCACCAGTACGGCAACGCCCTGGTCGCGCAGGTCGATCAGCGCCTGGCGAATCAATTGCGATGCGCCGATATCGACGCCCCAGGTGGGCTGAGCGACGACCATCACGCGCGGCGCCAGCCTGATTTCACGGCCGACGATGAACTTCTGCAGATTGCCGCCCGACAGGCTCTTTGCCACCGACTGCTCGCTGCCGCAGCGGACATCGAACTGGCGAATCGTTTCACGCGCGAATTCCCGGCAGGCAGCGCCGCGAATGAATCCATTCTTGACCATGCCTGCGCCGTAGGCAGTGAGCAGTGCATTGTCCGAGAGGCTCAGGTCGGGCACGGCGCCGCGGCCCAAGCGTTCTTCGGGAACGAAGCTCAAGCCCAACTGGCGCCGTTGGGCCGGATCCAACGCGCCAGCGCTGCGGTCGCCGATTCGAATAGCATCGGGCTGCGCACAGCGCGTCTCGCCGGAAATCGCAGCCAGCAGTTCTTTCTGGCCGTTGCCTGAGACGCCCGCGATGCCGACGATCTCGCCTGATCGCACGGCCAGGTCGACCTGATGCAGGCTGGTGCCAAAGGGATCGAGCGATGCCTGTGTGAGCGATTTCAGTTCCAGTCGGACTTCGCCCGCCGCGCGTGGCGTCAATCGGCATTCCTGCAGATCGGCGCCGACCATCATGCGAGCGAGACTTTCATTCGTCTCATTGCGAGGGTGCGCCGAACCACTGACTCGTCCGCCCCGCAGCACCGTCGCCGAATCGCACAGTGCGCGAACTTCGTCGAGCTTGTGACTGATATAGAGAATGCTCACTTTCTCCGCGGCCAGCCGCCGCAGGGTGTCGAACAGCATCGCTACCGCTTGCGGCGTGAGCACCGAGGTCGGTTCGTCCATGATCAGCAATCGCGGCGATTGCAGCAGGCAGCGAACGATCTCCACTCGCTGTCGCTCACCGACGGACATGCTGTGCACCAGCCGATGCGGATCGACCGGCAGTCCGTAGCTCTCGGAAATCTGCCGAATCCGCGGCGCCAGCACGGCAGGTTTGACCCGCGGCTCGATCGACAACGCGATGTTCTCCGCCACGGTCAGCGTCTCGAACAGCGAGAAATGCTGGAAGACCATGCCGATGCCCAGCCGGCGGGCCACGGCGGGAGTGTCTATGTTGACCGGCGTGCCTTCCCACTCGATCGAGCCCGCATCGGGACGCACGACGCCATAGACGATTTTCATCAGCGTGCTCTTGCCGGCGCCGTTCTCGCCCAGCAATGCATGGATCTCGCCCTCCTCGACTTTGAGGTCGATGCGATCGTTGGCGAGCACGGCGGGATACCGCTTGGTGATGCCCTGCAGCTGCAATCTTGGCGGCGCCGTCGTCGGTGTCTGCATCACGAAGCCCGATGAAGCAAGCCGCATGTGCTGCATGCGGCGCCGGTCGCATCGCAATCGGCGCCGGCAGATGAAGTTGGAACAGTCGCTGCGCGTGCTTCGATGGCTTGCAACAGTTGTGCAGCCACGGCAACCGCGATGACGGCAGGCAGCTTGCTCTTCAATCCGTCGATGCCGATCGGACAGCGCATCTGCGCGATTCGCTCGGGTGCCAGGCCATCTCGCGCCAGCTGTGAACGAAACCGTGCCGCCTTGCTCTTGGAACCGATCACGCCCAGCGATGCGAAGTCCCCGCGTTCGAGGATGCGCCGGCACAAGGTGTAATCGAGCGCATGATCGTGAGTCATTACGATGAAATGCGTCTGCGGCGGAGCGTCCGATACGGTGAGTTCGGGTCGGTCCGCGTTTCTTATATCGAGAGGACCATTGGGTTCGTCGGGGAGAAGATCGCGACGGGAATCGATCCAGGTCGTGCGCACTGGAAGTGTTGCCAAGACGCGTGACAGAGCCTGACCGACGTGGCCGGCGCCGTAGAGCCAGACTGCCGGTAGCGGCTCGTCGAGAGATTCAGTGAGTGTGGCGTCGGTGGCTTCAGGCCAGGCAAAGTGGATGTCGTCCGTCAATCCTCTCGGCATCAACTGGCGTTCGAGGCCCTCGGCAGTCAACCTGCTGACCAGTTGTTCGCCGCCGCGGCGTTTTGCAGCCACGATGCGATCCAGGAATTCCACATCACTGCTGGTATAGTGCTCGATCCACAAGTCGACCACACCACCGCAACACTGCGCGAGGTCCGCTCCGAGCACCAACCGCTGCACTCGCACCGGCGCGTCTTCGCATCGACTCGAAGCTATCTCAAAATTGCTGCTACTCACTCGCTCTAACTTCCTCCCCCGGTCGCCGGGGGAGGGAACGCGAGCGCACTCAGTTCCAAGATAGGTTCTAAGCAGCTGACGCGCCGTGTCGATAGCCACCCACTCGAGATGACCTCCGCCTATCGTGCCTAGAATCTGGCTGTTGCTGACGAGCATGCACGTACCTGCTTCCCGAGGCGCAGAACCGCGCACGCAAGCAACGACGATGCGGGCTACCGAAGTTTCTGATTGCAACCAGCGCTTGACCGCCTCGGGCCACTCGTTCAATGGCTGCAGCCACCCATCGTGCCCGGCGGTCGCCAGGTCGAATCCGGCGTCGAGTCCGCTCATACAGCCACCTCCGCTCGTGCTTTCGCCCGTGCTTGCGTGACGGCACGCAGCACTGCCTCAGGCGTCGCCGGCGCCGGCAGATCGGGCAGATGCCCCGCGGGGCCGCAGGCGGCCACTGCATCGCGAATCGCATGGAATACGGACATCGCCAGCATCAACGGCGGCTCACCCACTGCCTTCGATCTGAAGATCGTGTCTTCGCGATTCGGCAGGTCGAGCAACTTGATCGATGCGTTGACGGGCCAATCGCGCGCCGTCGGGATCTTGTATGTGGAAGGCGCATGCGTCTGCAGCTCGCCTTTCTCGTTCCACCACAATTCTTCGGACGTGAGCCAACCCACGCCCTGGAGGAAACCGCCCTCGACCTGGCCCATGTCGATGGCGGGATTCAGCGAAGTGCCGGCATCGTGAAGAATGTCGACGCGCAGCAGCTTGGTTGCGCCGGTCAACGTGTCGATGGCCACTTCCGAGACCGCCGCGCCATAAGCGAAGTAGAAGAATGGGCGGCCGATGAAGGCGACGCGATCCCAATGAATCTTGGGCGTTCGATAGAAACCGGTGGATGACAGGGCAATTCGCGCCGCATAGGCCTGGCGCACGAATTCGCCGAATGGCAATTGCCGCTTACCTACATGCACGAGGCCGTTGTCGAAGCGTACTTCATCGCGGCCGACGCCATCGGTGCCGACGGCCCACTCGACGAGTCGCTCACGAATCTGGCGAGCCGCCGCTTGCGCCGCTTTGCCGTTGAGATCGGAACCGGACGAGGCCGCCGTCGCCGACGTGTTGGGAATTTTCCCGGTGTCCGTCGCGGTGACTCGCACCGCTGACATGGGCAATCCAAACTCCGTCGCGACCACCTGTGCGACCTTGGTGTAGAGGCCCTGCCCCATCTCCGTACCGCCATGGTTCAGCAGGATGGTGCCGTCGGTGTAGACATTCACCAACGCGCCGGCCTGGTTGTACAGCGTGGCGTTGAACGAGATGCCGAACTTGACCGGGGTCAGCGCCAGTCCGCGCTTGATCAGCGTATGCGTCGCATTCCAGCGCGAGATCTCGCGTCGTCGCTGGGCGTAAGCCGACGAATCCTCCAGCTTGTCGACGATGACCTGGATGACGTTGTCTTCGACGACCTGGCCGTAGGGCGTGACGTTACGATCCGTGGTCCCGTAGAAATTCCGGCGGCGCACGGTCAGCGGATCGAGACGCAACGAGCGCGCAATGTCATCGACGATGCGCTCGATCACCATCATGCCCTGCGGACCGCCGAAGCCGCGAAATGCCGTATTCGACACCGTGTGGGTCTTGCAGCGATGCGAGACGCAATCGACGTGCTCGATGAAATAGGCATTGTCGATGTGGCACAGCGCACGATCGTTGACCGGACCGGAGAGATCCGCCGAGTAGCCGCAACGCGATGCGAGCATGAGCTTCAGCGCGATGATGCGCCCCTCGTCATCGAACCCGACTTGGTAGTCGGCCAGGAAATCGTGTCGCTTGCCGGTGAGGATCATGTCTGCGTCCCGATCCAGGCGCAGCTTCACCGGACGCTGAGTCCGATGCGCGAGCACCGCTGCCGCGGCCGCGATCAACGCAGGCTGGCTTTCCTTGCCGCCGAAGCCGCCACCCATGCGTCGACACTTCACGGTTACATCGTGAGCATACTTGCCGAGCGCATGCGCGACGATTTGCTGCACCTCGGTCGGATGCTGCGTCGAGCTGTCGACCAGCATGCCGCCGTCTTCCTGGGGCACGGCGATCGCGATCTGGCCTTCGAGATAGAAGTGATCCTGCCCGCCGATAACGACGGTACCGTTGAGGCGTCGCGGTGCAGCTGCGAGTCGCTCATGCGGTTCGCCACGAACGATGTGCTGGCTGGCGAGCACATAACTCTCTGCAGCCAGTGCCGCGCGAATATCCAACAGCGCCGGCAACGGATCGTATTCCACGCGAGCCTTCGCAGCGGCACGACGAGCGGCTGCGTGCGAAGTCGCGGCAACCGCAAACAGTGGCTGGCCTGCGTACTGCACCAATCCATCTGCAAAGATGGGATCGTCATGAAGTACGCTGCCGTAATTGTTCTCGCCCGGGACATCGCCGGCGACGGCAATGGCGACGACGCCGGGCTCCGCACGCACGGCATCCAGGTTCATGCTGCGGATCTTGCCGTGAGGAATGGAAGCAACACCGAACGCTGCGTGCAACGTGTTCGCTGGCAGGGCGATATCGTCGCAGTACAGCGCCCGGCCGCTCACGTGCAGGTGAGCGCTTTCATGCCGCACCGCCTGCCCCGCCGGAGCGACGTAAGGTGCTGCTGGCTGGCGCTCGTGCGTACTCATGCGATCGACGCGACCCGCTGCAGATCCGGCAATTCACCGTTGCGTTCGTAGAAACAGCGCAGGAGCGTGTTCTGTGCCGCCTGCAACCGATAGTCGCGGCTCGCACGCATATCGGTGAGCGGCTGAAAGTCTTTGCTCAGAGCTTGAGCTGCACGCTCCATGGTCTGCAGGCTCCAGCGCTCGCCTATGACAGCTGCTTCAGCCTGCGGCGCGCGAGCTGGTATCGCCGCCATGCCGCCGAATGCAATGCGAGCCCCACGAACGGTGTCGCCATCGAAGTCGAAAGAGAAAGCAGCGCACACGGCTGCGATATCCTGATCGAATCGCTTGGACACTTTATAGCTGGCGACGAACTGACCGGTGCGCAGCAAGGGAATCCGCACACTCGCGACGAACTCGCCGGGCTGCAGGTCCTTCTTCTGGTAGCCAAGGTAGAAATTTTCCAGCGGCAGGGAGCGCTGTCGATCTCCGCGCCGCAATTCGACTCGTGCGCCGAGCGCGATCAAAGCGGGCATGGAGTCGCCGACCGGGGAGCCGTTCGCAACGTTGCCGCACAGCGTGCCCGAGTTGCACACAGGTGGCGAAGCGAAGCGCTGTGCAAGATCCGCGAACTGCGGGTACGCCGCAACGATCGCTTGCCAAGCTTCAGTCAAGGTAACCGCAGCTCCGATCTCGATAACGTCGGCAGTACGATGAATACTGCGCAGTTCGCGAACCGCGCCGATGTAAATCAACGTAGGCAACTGGCGCAATTGCTTGGTCACCCACAATCCGATGTCGGTTCCACCCGCAAGGATCAATGCCTCGGGATGCGCTTCCCGCACGGCGGCGAATTCATCTACTGTGCGCGGCGCTATGAAATCCGGCATGGTCAGGGCCTCGCTACGACGCAGGCCTCGCAGTCTTGCCGCATGGGATTCATCCTGTGCTTCGACACGGCTCCATCGTTCTGGCTCTGGATAGGATGACATGCGACAGCCCGCTGCGATGATGGGCCGATAGCCGGTGCAGCGGCACAGGTTTCCTGCCAACGCATCGACCACCGCAGCACGGTCCGGTGCGGCGTCGTGCAAATACAGCGAGAACAAGGACATCACGAAACCCGGCGTACAGAAGCCGCACTGCGATGCATGTTCATCCACCATGGCCTGCTGCACCGGATGCAGCTTGCCATTGTCATGGGGGGCCTGCAGGTCTTCGACCGTGATCAACTCGCAGCCATCGATGGTGGGCAGGAAACGAATACAGGAATTGACGGCGCGGTAGCCGATGCGATCGTCGGCGCCGAGTTCTCCAAGCACCACGGTACAGGCGCCGCAATCGCCTTCGGCACACCCTTCCTTCGTTCCGGTACGGCCCAGTTCTTCGCGCAGATAATCGAGAACCGTCGTGGTGGCCGGAACGTCCCGCGCCTCGACGACGCGGCCGTCGAGTACGAAGCGGATGGTGTCGTTCGCTTCAGCCACCGCGATACACCGAATAGCTCCAGGGCGAGATCAGCAACGGCACGTGATAGTGCTGCTCCGGCGTGGCGATGCCGAACTTGATGACTGCCTCTTCGATGAACGCGGGATCGGGCAGCAGCGTACCTCGCGAACGGAAATAGTCGGCGACATGAAAGGTCAGCGAATAGCCTCCCTTCTGGAAAGCCGCGGCATCCAGCAGCGGCGCGGCACAGCGCCCATCGGCGCCTGTCGCCACTTCGACGATGCGTTCGGGGCGACCGGAGGCGTACGAATGCAGCTCGATCCGCACGCCGGCAGCGGGGATGCCATTGCTCACATCCAATACATGCGTAGTCAGTTTGCCCATCGAACCCCTTACTGTCGTGTGCGTCCAAACTAGTGAACTGGCGGCTCGTCCTGGTGCGCCCGCGACGCCCCTGAATAGATAATGGTGCAACGAAGCCCGGCGTCGCGCCAGCAATTCTGACCATTCGGCCAAGTCTGGTTAGCTTACCGCGAGTATCCATGCAAAAATCGTGTCCATGATCATCGACCGCGACTGGCTGCGTACGCTCCCCAAGGCCGAACTGCATCTGCACATCGAAGGCTCGCTGGAGCCTGAAATGCTGTTCGCGTTTGCCGCTCGCAATCGCGTGACCCTGCCTTTCGATAGTGTGGAGGCGGTGCGGGCCGCTTATGAATTCGAACGGCTGGACGATTTTCTCGCTATTTACTACCAGGGCATGGCGGTCCTGCAAACGGCCCAGGACTTTCACGAACTGACCCTGGCGTATATGAAACGCGCACGGCATGACGGTGTCCGCCATGCTGAAATCTTTTTCGATCCGCAAGGACACACGCGCCGCGGCGTCGCATTCGGCACCGTCATCCAAGGCATCACGGCCGGCTTGAGGGACGCGGAAACGTCGCTCGGCGTGACTTCGCGATTGATCATGTGCTTCCTGCGCGACCTGCCGGAAGCGGATGCGATCGAAACGCTCGCCCGGGCCGAACCGTATCTCGAACACCTGGCCGGCGTCGGCCTGGACTCGTCGGAACTCGGTCATCCGCCCGGCAAATTTCGCAACGTGTTTGCGGCCGCACGCGAACGCGGGCTGCGCCTGGTGGCTCATGCCGGAGAGGAAGGCCCGCCGGAGTACGTCCGGGAAGCGCTGGACGTGCTGCATATCGACCGGCTCGATCATGGCAATCGCTCGCTCGAAGATCCCGCCCTGGTGGACCGGCTGCGCCAATCGCAGATGACCTTGACGGTGTGCCCGTTGTCGAACTTCAAGCTCGGCGGCGTCAAAGACCTGCGCCAGCATCCGTTGAAGAGAATGCTCGAACTCGGGCTGCGTGCCACGGTGAACTCGGACGATCCGGCGTATTTCGGCGGCTATGTTCACGACAACCTGGTCGCAGCCTGCGACAACCTGCAACTCGAACGCCGGCATCTCGTGACCCTGGCGAAGAACAGTTTCAGCGGTTCGTTCCTCGACGGCGCCAGCATTGCAAAGTATCACGCGGCAATCGATTCATTGAGCTGATCGCGATTGCAGCAATTCCCGGGCTGCCGCCACTCCGCGTTGGACCGCGAATTCCAGGCCGCTAGTTGCGAGCTTGGTCGATAGCCCGGCAGATAGTAGATTCGCGAGCACTTCGCCGGCGAGGGTATCTCCCGCACCGGTCGCATCTCGAACGGGCAGCGGATCGCAGGCTACTTCGAATCGCAGCTTGCCCTGCTCCACCCGAACGCCCTCTGCGCCGCGGGTCTCGATGAGGATCTGATCCGAACGCATGCCGCTGCGTCGCGCTGCCTCGACCGTGGCTCTTTCCGATGAATTGCAGAAGATCACGTCGCTGCGTCGCGCCAACCCCGCTGCGAGCCAGTCAGGAAAGGATTGCGGATCCCGCTTTGCTATCCACGCGACGATTGCTTCGTCGGCAACGGATGCGAGCAGCGCCGCGTTCGATCCCGGCGTGCCGGCGGCTATGCACAGCAGATCGATGCCAGCGATGTTCAGGCCCGCTGCAGAGTGCGTCGCCGCATCGACGTCACCGCGATCGATCAGGCAGGTGTACTGCCCGTTGTCGTGGTAGAGCAGCATGCACCATGGAGTCCTCACTGCGGTACAGCGCCGGATATACGCGGTTCGAATGCCGGCCTCCCGGCAGGCATCGAGATACAACGCGCCGTTCGCATCCTCTCCTACCGTCACGCATGCATGCGCTTCGTAGCCCGCCATGGCCAGGCGGCGACCTGCATACAGCGCAGCACCGCCGGGCCTCGGCCATCTATCTGCCTGTATTGCCTCGATAGTCGCTGTAGCCGCACCCGACAGCGGCTGCGGCAACCGCACCGGATAGTCGACCGTGGCATAGCCCGCCACCAGGGCGGTTCGGATCGCGTTGTTGGACATGACTTGCTTCCCGCCGGCACTTCGCCGTATAAGACGGGTGAAGAATATAATGAAACGTTTCACTTGTGTGACGTCCGCGATGCATTCGGGCGTCATTCAGGGGGTGAACACGTGACTCAAGGGTTCGGGAGAGCATTTACATGAGCGCCACATCGACCGTCCGTTCGCAGGCGATTCGCCTGATCGTCACCAGCATCCTCGCGGCCGCCGGCGCTGACGCCGCCGAGCCTGACATCTCGGCAGTCAACGAAGTCGTCGTCATGGCGAAGAAAATCGGCGCCGGGGAAAGCCGTGCGACGTTCGTGCTTGCCGAACAGGACATCGACGAGCGGCCCCTCGGTGCCGATATCACCCAGAGCCTGGCGAAAGTGCCGGGGGTGCAGGTATCCACCGGCGACGCACGCGGCGGCAGCTTTTCCTTCGAACTCTACATGCGCGGGCTGAACAAGGAACAGGTCGGTCTCACGATCGATGGCATTCCCACGGGCGATGCGCGTTTCAACGGCGGCTCGCCGCCGCAGCGCTTCATCGAATCGAGCAATATCTCTTCCATCGCCGTATCCCAGAGTGCGGGCGACATCGGCGCGCCCTCGCGTTTCGCGCTCGGCGGCTTCATCAATTTCATCACCGACGATCCCGCTGCGACACCCGGCGTCACCGCCGAGTTGGGAATCGGATCGGACGATTTCTATCGTGGCTATCTGCGCGTGGACAGTGGCGAGTCGCAACAGGGACTGTCGGCGATGGCCGCGTATTCGCACCAGGAAAACGACATCTGGGCCGGTCCCCACAGCCGCTCCTCCGCACGCGATCATGCCGAACTCAAGATCGTGCAACGTTGGGACAACGGCTCGTTCCTGAAGGCGCGGGCCAGCTACAACGAGCAGGACGACAACGACTTCAACATCATTACGCTCGGCGAGTTCAAGGCCAATCCCGACAGCGATCGTGCGCTCGACCGGCTGAGCGGCATTCCAGCCCTGGATATAGATTTTGGCGGCGCGCTCGGCGGCACACGCGAGGATCTGCTCGTGTATCTCAACGGCCGCTGGCAAATCAACGACCACGTGCAGCTCGACCTGAATCCGTACTATCAGACGCTCGACGGCGAGTCGTATCGCTACCAGGATCGCTCACGCGTGCTCTCCGGCGGCAATCCGCGAGCAGTGACCGGCTACAACGTCAATGGCGGAGCCGTTCGGCCGACACTGATCACCACTCGCAATGCCAATGTCGTCGGCGGTCCGGCAGACATGAGGGTGACGCCGCGCGATCGCGATCGATACGGCGTCACCGGCGAAGCACGCTTCAGCGACATTGCCGACCGGCACACGGTGCGAGTGGGCTTCTGGTGGGAAGGCGGCGACTCCAGCGAGAATCGCAATTTCTATCCGCTCTTCAACCCGGCGCAAAGCATCGACTACGATCGCAACCGCCTCACTTATGTCGAGTACCAGCGCTCCACCACCATCGAGACCACCATGCTGTATGCGCAGGACTCGATCGAGCTGCTGCCCGATGTCTTGCGAGCCGACGTGGGCGCGACCTGGCTCGACGTGAGCTACGCGGCGAAGTCACCGCTCGAATACTCGGCCAAGGTCCGCTTCTCGCAGGATTCGGCTATCAATCCCAAGCTGGGCATGAGCTGGCAGGTGGTGCACAACGTCGAGTTGTTCGGCGGCTATGCGCAGAACTTCGCCGGCATTCCCGAAGATGCGTTCCTGGGTTCGACCGCCGCGATCAACCCGGGAGATCTCGACCCGATCGAGACCGAGAACTTCGACGTAGGCGTGCGCTACACGGCGGACACCTTCGTCGTCTCGCTGCAAGGCTATTCGGTCAAACTGAAGAACAACATAGGCATCGTGCCGCGCGACCCCACCGTCGTCGATCCGGATGAAGTGGTACGTGGCAACGTCGCTACCAAGGCCGCGAATATCAAAGGCCTGAAAACGCTCGGCGCGGAGCTGACTGCGATTGCAGAGTTCGACTGGTTGCAACTCTACGGCGCCTACTCCTACCAGCACGCGAAACACGACGATCCGCCCGCAGGCTCGGTCGCACGCAACAATCTCGCTGCGGTAGCCGTCATCGGCGGCGAGCGCGTTCGCGACATTCCAACTCACAGCTTGTACGGGCAGATCGGTATCGGGCCGTTCGCCGGCTTCAGCGCCCAACTCAATGGCCGCTATGTCGGCGATCGCGTGGGCGGTCACATCGTCGCCGCCAACACGTTTGCACCCATCGGCATCGAGACCATACCGGGTTACGCCCTGTTCGGCGCGAACGTGAGCTACGAAATCGGCGTCTCCTGGGTGAAGCGACTGACCGTCCAGCTCAACGTAGACAACCTGCTCGACAAGGACTACATCGGCAGCGTCTCCAGTTCCACAGCCACGCAACCCGAATTCGGCACGCTGACCGGCCCCAACGTGCGAACGCTCGACCGCTACTTCATCGGCGCCCCTCGCACGACGACGCTGTCGGTCAGGGCGAAGTTCTGACACTCCGGCGGCTGCGGGGACATTCGTCGCGGCAGCGACCAATGTCCGGCATTCTTCATCCGAAATCTTCACTGTCTCGCCCCTAGGATGGAGAATGAGGCGCTCCTCGCTACCGCGAGGAATGTCCCCGGACAGAAAAGAAAATGAACTGAGTCGCCAGCCCAGTAACCATGTTGTTGTCGCTGGCGAATACCAGCGACCGCTGGCCGCCTCGCAGGGCCGGGCCCCAGCTCATGGCTTCGAGATTGTCGACGACGATGCTTGGGAGCGAATCGAAGTCGAACAGCAGCTGCTTGGTCGCCTTGCGGTACGCGCCGCCAGCAAGCGAATCGAGAGAGGCAATGTCGGTTGCCTCATGCAGATCGGCGCAATACAGGCGCGTGTGAAAGCTGAAGTCCTGCGTGGAATGCTTGACGCCGGACCGTTCCAGCACCAGCAGTTCGTGCTCGCCGAGCGCAAGGATCTCGCTGACGCCGCTATCGGAAGACTCCCCAGCGGCATGCGTCCTGGCAGCGTCGACAGGATAGACATATTGAATCGTCGAGTTGTCGGCACGGCGCAAAGTGAACCGAACATCCACGCCGTGCTCCATGCTTGCGGGCGGGCCATCCTGAAGCAGTGGCGTCTCGAGCGAGAGCCACAGTCCACGGCCTTGCGTGTCGAACGTCATGCCTTCGATGGAGCCGTTCGGTCGTGGACCGTGGCTGTCGGATGGATCGAATGGCGCAGGCAACGGCACATGCTGCAGTTCGTGCCCGGAGAAATCCACGCGCCGTAGCCACGGCCCGATCTTTCGCGCCAGATCGCCTTCGCCCGCCAGCAGCAACTCGCGATGCTTCGAATCGACGCGAATCGTCTCCGCATCGGTCGCCGTGTCGCTGTCGACCCGCTTGGCCGACTGCAAGGTCACGTCGATTACACGATGCGCATCGAACTCGATCTGCGCCGTGAACAGTCGAGCAGCAGGATACTCAGTGCGATCGTCGCTCACGAGATACCACTGCCTGCTGCGCGAATCGTAGTCCAGACCGGAAATACCGCCGAAGCGATAGCCGTCGACCTGCGTGGCCGCCGGCACTTTGTAGCTGTCGATGGGATGCACTTCGATCCCGCATCGCCCGGCAACAGCGGTGCCGCCGACAAGACAGCAGGCGCCCGCCAGCATCCAGCCAGTACGAATCATCGCGCCGCTGCGATCAACGTGCGCGAATACAGGTCGAGCAACGCTTGCGGATCCACGTCCCTGCATGCTTCATGCGGTGGCGCTCCATCCCACGCACCCGGCGGAAACTGCAATCCGGGTGGGCGCTGTATGGTTTGCCCGATGGCAATGCCTTCGGTGACGACGCGAATCGGTCCGCTCACCGTCGTAAACAACTGGGGGTCGACGACATGGATGGCGGCAGCGACATCGTGCAGGCAGCAGCCGCGGATGCCATCGTATTTGAAATACATCGCCTCGTAGTCGCGCGAAATATCCCATAGGAACTGCCCCGCTTCGCCGCCATTCGTTGCGAGCGCGCGAGCGGCTTCCGTGCCGAGCACGCAGCGCATAGTGACATCCAGTCCGACCACGGTGACCGGCCATGACGCGGCGAGGACTTCATCGGCCGCATGAGGATCGCTGCGAATGTTCGCCTCAGCGACCGGGGACACATTGCCGCGGCGTTCACCCCAGCCGAACGCCCCACCCATCACGACGACTCGGCGAACCAGCTTGGCGATGCCGGGATCGTGACGCAACGCCAGCGCCAGGTTCGTCATCGGTCCGAGTGTCAGCACCGTGATCTCGTGGGGAGCGCTACGAATCAATTCGACGATGCGTTCGTGTGCCGCTCCTGCAGCGGGTCCGCGCGCCAGCTTCTGCGGAATAGCTACGTCGCCGAGTCCGTTATCGCCATGCACATGCGTGGGGAAATCCGTACGCCCGCTTTGCAACGGCGCAGAGGCGCCGGCAAAGATCGGAGCATCGATGTCGAACCTGGAAGCGAGATAGCACGCGTTGCGGGTAGTGACGGCAACGCTGGCGTTGCCGAACACGGTGGTGATCGCAGCGATGGATATAGACGGACAGGCGCGCAGATACAGCAACGCCATGGCGTCGTCTATACCCGGATCGGTATCGACGATGAGGGAATCCTTCTTGGACACACGCGTTTCAGCCATACACTGCCTTGCACACGGCTTCGCACTTGGCCACATCCAGCCAGCCATCGGTGCGAACGCCCGATTCCATGTCGATCCAGTACAGCGCTCCCGCGGGCGCCGCGATCCGCGCCAATACATCACGAACGTTGTCCGCTCTCAAGCCCCCTGAGAAACCGCAGAACGGTCCGGTAGCGGGTAACAAGGGCCAATGGCCCGGTGTCGTGCCCTTGCCGAATGAAACATCGAACAGCCAGTCGACGCCCTGCTCCTGGGGAAATTCATTCGAGCATTGCAGCATCGTGCGTATCCCGCGGAGGCGTCCGAATGCACTCGTGTTCGCGGTCTCGACCGCATTGCTACCTGCAAAACTGTGGTTGATCTGCGCACGCTGATAGCCTGCAAGGTTCAACTGCACGGCAGCTGGGTCGGTGACGATGCGCTTGGCCGGCGCTCCACAAACATGAGCAGCCCAGCGCACGCGAGTGGCAGATAGCAATTGTTCACGTACCGGAGCAGCGGGGAACAGCGGACTGCCATCCATGTCGTCGTCATCGATGAGAATGCCCCACTCGATGGGATAGCGCGACGACAGCGCCAGCAAGGCGTGCGAGATAGCGACGCGATCGACGCCCGTGAAGGCAATGAATGCCGGCGGCTGGAAACTCACAGCAACTCCTCAATCAACAGGGCCCGATCAATAGGACCCGATCAACAGCGAACTCAGGATGCCCACGGTCGTGCCCGTCAGGCAGGTGGCCAGCAGGGCAGCCAGCAGCGCCTTGAAGCCGAGCTGCACGATCTCGACGGACTTATCCGGCGCCATCGAGGTGAGCGTACCGATCAGGATGGCGACGCTGCCTATGTTGGCGAAGCTGCTGAGCGTGTACGTCATGATGAGCACACCCTTGTCGCTCAATGCGGCCGGCGCCAGCGCGACCAATTGACCGTAAGCGACGATCTCGTTGAGTGCGATCTTGGTACCCAGCAACGCACCGGCAATCTGCAGATCCGTGGAAGGAATGCCCATCAGCCATGCGACCGGCGCCAGCAAATGGCCGAAAATCGTCGCCAGAGTCAGCGGCGCATCTGCGTGAGGCAGCAGGGCGAGCAGCTGATCGATCAGCGCTACCAGTCCGACGAAGACGATCAACAGGGCCGCGATGTTCGCTGCCATCTTCGCCGCGAACAACGTGCCGTGTGCGATGGCGTCGAGGCCGCTGCGATAAGGATTGTCCAGCTTCACCGGGGCTCGCGTTGCGGCCGAATCGCTAGGCACGATGGCTCGCGACAGCCCGATCGCCATTGGAGTACTGATCAGCGCCGCAATCAGGAGATGACTGAACGCATTCGGCACGCGCGAGGCCAGCATCGCTCCCAGCAGGATCATCATCGATCCCGCCAGCACCGACATGCCGTCGACCATGATAGTGAAAATCTCGCCCCGGCTGAGCTGCGGAAACACCGGACGGATCAGCAGCGGCGCTTCGATCATCCCGATGAAGATACAGGCGGAGGTAGACACACCCACCGGACCGCTCACGCCGAACAACCTGCCGAACAGCCATGCGGCGCCGCTGACGAACCAGCGCAGGATTTTCCAATGCCATAACAATGCGGACAGCGCACTGACGAACAGGATCGCCGGCAAGGCGCGGAACGCGAACACGACGCTGGAAAGCGCCGGCTCGACCGGAACGAACGGTTGCGGGCCGCCACTGAGATAGCCGAATACGAAACGCGCGCCAGCTTCAGATGACGATTGAATCCGATCGACCCCCTTGGCCAGCCAGCCGAAGAAGGCGGTGACCGCGGGCACCCTGGTGAGGAACAGGGCCAGTACGAACTGGCTGAACACGCCGACCAGGATGGGCTTGAGCGGGAACGCACGACGCTGCTCCGACACCAGCCAGGCGATGCCGATGAAGACGGCTATGCCAAGGAACGCGCGAGCGATCTCACCGGCGGCCACGGTATTTCCTTGGAAGCTGTGTCACGAGAGGCAACATTACTGAAACGTTTCACTTTGTCAACGCTGCTGCGGGCCGCAATGGTGAGGTAAGCTGCCCGCCGTCATGAACAGGAAGAAAAAAACCGACCCGGCTGCGCCGCAGAAGCGGGCCACGCTGAAGGAAGTGGCCAAGGCTGCCGGCGTCTCGCTCGCC
>Ga0065707_10082394_pt1 | contig 15723 bp, 13 predicted proteins | sample SwiRhicommuniRL3_FD_59094 | JGI IMG/M metagenome (GOLD analysis project Ga0065707, IMG submission 59094) | Switchgrass rhizosphere bacterial communities from Rose Lake, Michigan, USA - RL3 v2 (version 2) | ecosystem: Host-associated > Plants > Roots > Rhizosphere > Soil | place: East Lansing...
CGTTCAAGTGCACCCATGCTTAACTTCCTCCTCAACCTCCTCGTCGGATGGCCTGCCATCGTGGTCACACTGATTCTCGCAAGTATTGGTTTGCTCAGAAATAATTATCGTTTTCTTCTCTGGGCCGCGATCCTGGCATTTCCTTTTTCATGGTTTCTAAGTGGATTTCCATTCATCCGCTCTCTTTGGTTCTTATTACCGGTACTCCTCTTTGGTTCCAGTTACCTGATGTTCCGCGGGCGCGAAATGCTCGCCTGGCTGATCGCGGTGCCTTACTTTCTATCGATTCTGCTCTTGTTCTATGCCATTTCGGCGCAATAAGAATGGACACGACTCTCGTCATTTTCTCAGGGCTTCCCGGTACTGGCAAATCCACGCTTGCAGACAGGCTGGCGCGGCAATTGTATTGGCCGCGCTTATGTATCGACGATGTGATCGGTGAAGTGCCCGAAAATGCAGGGATCGCATTCTGGGATTCCCGGGTAGAAATTCTGCTCCGACTCGTGGAAGTGCAATTGGACCTGGGACTCAACGTTATCGCCGACTCCGTTTTTATGAACACGGATCGTCACCACGCCCAGGAACTTGCACGCAAATACCAGGCGCGCTTTCGCCCGGTTTATGTTTTTGTGTCCGATGAAAAGATTTGGAAGGAACGCGTAACCACCCGATATGCGGAATCGAAAGATACCCATGTCCCCAGTTGGGCACAGATCGACCATCAGCGCGAGCGCTTCGGAACATGGGAGCCTGAAACCGCGCTGTTTATTGATTCTCTTGACTCCGTCGATCAAAATTATGCGACTGTCTTGAATTTTGTGACAAATGATGAGGTAGCTCTTAAACCTTTATCGGAGATTCCGTTGGTCAAAGGCCGCTATCATGGGCAACCTTCTACAGCGCTGAGAAACGATGAGTGAAATATTCGTTCAAATCATCTTTGGCTGGCCGACGATCATTACGTCTATTCTTCTTTCGATTGCGGGTGTCTGGTTCAAGAAGCCGGTTCTTCTAGTGGTTGCTGGAGTTGTGTGCCTGCCCTTTACTTATTATCTCAGTGGTTTTCGCACGCCAGCTGCCATCTTACCGTTATTTCAGTTTGGCTCAGCCTATGCAGTTTCGCGTCAAAAGACTCTGATCGCCTGGCTGCTGATTGCACCACTGGTCATGATTGCAGGCATACTTGCCTACGCTGTTTTGACACAATAACTTGAACGTATCTTCGGAGAATTTATGCCACCAACCGCAAAATTGACTCGCGCACTGGTAGACGTTGCCATGGGACGTGTCCCGGCCGATCTCGTCATACAGAACGGTCAATGGGTCAGTGTGCAATCCGGTGAGATCATCCCCGGCTCTGATATTGCCATCAAGGATGGGCACATCGCCTATGTCGGTGAGGATGCGGGCCATACGATTGGCAAAAAGACAAAGGTCATCGAGGCGCAGGGTCGTTATCTGGTGCCCGGTCTGCTGGATGGACATATGCATGTGGAATCAGGCATGGTCACTGTGACCGAGTTTGTCCGTGCCGTTGCAGTGCGCGGTACCACCGGCATGTTCATCGACCCGCATGAGATGGCGAACATCTTTGGACTCAAAGGGATCAAGCTGATGGTAGACGAAGCCGGGAAGCAGCCGATCCATGTCTGGGTGCAGATGCCCTCCTGTGTTCCCTCGTCTCCGGGCTTTGAGACTCCGGGCGCGCGCATCGGTCCCAAAGAAGTTGCTCAGGCGATGAAATGGGAGGGGATTATCGGTCTGGGCGAGATGATGAATTTCCCCGGCGTGTTTATGGGTGATAATAATATGCTCGAGGAAATGTCCATTACGCACGCCAACAACAAAACCATTGGCGGACATTATGCCTCGCCCGACCTCGGTCTTCCGTTTCATGGGTATGTCGCGGGCGGCGCGGAAGACGACCACGAAGGGACTCATCTGGAAGATGCCGTCGAGCGCGTCCGCCAGGGGATGAAAGCCATGCTGCGCTATGGATCATCCTGGCACGATGTCGCTTCACAGGTGGGAGCCATCACGCATCTCGGTCTGGACTCGCGGCGCTTCATTCTCGTGACCGACGACTCACATGCCCAAACGATTTCCCAGGACGGTCACATGGATCGCGTCCTGCGCCATGCCATCGAGCAGGGATTGAATCCCATCACCGCGATCCAGATGATGACGATCAATACAGCTGAGCATTTCGGCCTCGCCAAAGAAATGGGCATGATCGCTCCCGGTCGCTGGGCGGATGTGGTGTTGGTCAGGGATTTGAATAACTTCAAAGCCGACCTGGTCATCGCCAAAGGACAAGTGATTGCTGAAAAAGGGGAGTTGAAAGTTTCGTTGCCAAAGTCCAAGTATCCGGCCTGGGCCACGAATTCGGTCCATTTGAAGAGAAAATTGAAGCCAGATGACTTTCAGTTAAAAGTCAAAGGTCAAATGTCACAGGTCAAGGCAAATGTGATTGGTGTCATTGAAAACCAGGCACCTACACGACATTTGACGTTTGATGTTCAACCCGAAAATGGCGAGATCAAAGCCGACATGGAACGCGACATTGCCAAGATTGCCTTGGTCGAACGCCATAAAGGCACGGGTAAGGTCACGATGGGACTCGTCAGTGGGTTTGGCTTCGACAGTCCATGTGCCCTTGCCTCGACGGTCGCCCACGATAGCCATCATATGATCGTCGTCGGCACAGATGAAGAATCTATGACGGTGGCAGCCAACACGTTGGCAAAGATCAAGGGAGGTCAGGTTGTGGTCAAAAATGGCAAAGTCATTGGTCAGGTCGAATTGAAGATTGCCGGCTTGATGTCCAATGAAAAAGCGGATGTGGTTGCAAAGAAAGCGGAAACGATCTTAAAAGGTTTTGAAGCGTGTGGGTGCAAACTCAATAATCCAAATATGCAATTGTCGCTGCTCGCACTGGTGGTCATCCCCGAGCTGCGAATTTCAGATAAGGGTCTCGTGGATGTGACCAAATTCAATTTTGTTCCCGTAGTGGAGGGATAATGGCTAATTTTCCATTTCAACGTTTGCAGTCTGATCTGGCTGCCCTGATCGAACGCACGCCGGCTGGTTCGCGCTTGGTCTCTGAACCCGATCTTGCAAAACAATTAGGTGTCTCACGCGCCACATTGCGAGAAGCAATGCGCACGTTTGAGACGCAGGGGCTGATCCGCCGCCGGCAGGGCGCAGGGACGTTCGTGGTTGGCAAGGTTCCAGTCCTCGATGCGGGGCTCGAAGTACTGGAAAGCATCGAAACGATGGCGCACCGTCTGAACCTGGCGGTCACGGTCAGCGATTTGAACGTAGAGCAGATCGTAGCCGAGGATGATCACTCCCGTGAGTTAGGTGTCGCCGTTGGAGGCTGCCTGACTCGCGTGCGACGTGTGATGCGCGCCGAGACACGTCCTGTCGCCTACCTGATCGATATCCTTTCCGAAGATATGCTTAAGATCCCAGACCTCCCCGACGGATTCAATGGCTCGGTGCTGGACTTTTTGCTGGAGCGCGGCGATGACCTGCGAATTTCGCGGGCTGCGATCAGCGCGACGAATGCCACCGCCGAAGTGGCGAAAGCCCTTGAGATCCAGCGCGGGGATGTCTTGCTGCAATTCGTTTCCCAGATCTACACCGCTGATGGAAAGGTCGTGGATTACACCGAGAGCTATTTTATCCCTGGCTATTTCAATTTCCATGTCGTCCGCCGCATTGGGAAATCGTAATTGAATGGTTCGGAGTCGAAGTCCCCAGACTTCGGATTCTTAATCGTCCTTAGAGTCCAAAGTCAGGAGACTCTGGAATCCTATCCCTGATTTATTTTATTGAGGTATCTGTGGCAGTTCAGGAAATTAAAAAGAAGGTTGAACAGAATCGCGAAAACATTATCCGTTTTATGCGCGACATTTGTGCCATCCCAAGCATGGATGGACAGTTAAAAGAGGTTGGTGAACGCATTGGCGCGGAGATGAACAAGCTCGGCTTCGAAGAAGTCCGCTTTGACAAGATGGGCAACATCCTTGGCCGTATTGGGAGCGGGAAGCGCGTCATCGTATATGACTCGCACATCGATACCGTTGGCATCGGCGACCCTGACTCCTGGCAATGGGACCCGTTTACAGGCAAAGTCGAAAACGGAATCTTGTATGCGCGCGGTGCCTGTGATGAGAAAAATTCCACGCCGGGCATGGTCTATGGTCTATCGTTTGCGAAGGAACTGGGTCTGCTGGCAGATACCACAGCCTGGTATTTCGGCAACATGGAGGAATGGTGCGACGGCATTGCACCCAACACCTTCGTGGAAGTAGATCCCGGTCTCAAGCCTGATTTTGTGGTCATTGGTGAGCCGACCAGGATGCAGGTCTATCGCGGTCACAAGGGGCGCATCGAGCTGCAGATCACCGCGACCGGCCGCTCGGCGCACGCCGCGTCGCACTATCTGGGCGACAATGCTGTGTACAAGATGATGGCGATCATCAGTCAAATCCGCGAGCTGGATCGCCGGATGCGCTTCGGTATGGGCTATCATCCGGTGCAGGGCTACCCCTCCGTTGCGGTGACCGACGTTGAGGCACATACGGCTTCGCTGAATGCCGTCCCACATCAGTTCACGATCTACCTCGACCGCCGCATTACGATGAACGAGCCGCGCGACGAGGTGATCGCACAAATCAAGGGGCTGATCCCCGACTATCTGCAGGATGAAATCCATGTCGAAGAGTTGTTCTACGACAGGCCATCCTATACGGGCTTTGTCTTTCCGGTGTCGAAGTTCTATCCACCCTGGTTGCTGGATGACGAGCACCCGCTCACGCAGGCGGGGCAGAGCACTATCGAGGCCCTGTGGAACGAGAAGCGAGTGCTGGGCACGTGGGACTTCTCGACCAACGGAACGTACTGGGCCGGCAAGGCAGGTATCCCCTCGATTGGCTTTGGTCCTGGAGATGAGAAATTTGCTCACACCAGCCTTGAACAGGTCCCGTTGGATGAGGTGGTCGCGGCGACTGAGTTTTATGCACTGTTCCCACATATGTTAAGTACACAGGTAAACACGTAGACAGGTACAAACGTGTTACCTTGTCTACGCGTCTACTTGTTTATTTAGTAAGCGCCAAAGAAGGAAATTGTTAGTAGCATCGGAAATCTTGTAACGTCAAAAATCTAAACATTCAATCGGAGGTTCGTATGCGTAGTTTTGCTGGTCGTGATATTCTTTCGCTCAAGGAGTTCGAGCGGAACGAGTTTTTCCATGTGTTTGATGTGGCCGCGAAGATGGAAGTGATCGCGCGGGCACGCAAGAACGTGGATATGCTCAAGGAAAAAACCTTGGTAACCGCTTTTTATCAGCCCTCGACGCGCACGCGTCTGGCTCATGAAGCCGCTATGCACCGTTTGGGAGGCCATGTCACAGGCTTCTCGGATGCAAAGATGACCCGCGCCGGTGACTTTTACCAGGAGTCCATTAAAGATACGGTCAAGATGCTGGAGTACTACGGCGATGTGATCGTGATGCGCCACTTCCAACAGGGCGCGCCGCATGAAGCCGCCAAATGGGCAAGCGTGCCGATCATCAACGGTGGTGATGGCTGGGGCGAACATCCAACCCAAATCCTTACCGACCTGTACACTGTCCTGCGTGAGAAGGGTCGCATTGACGGACTCAAATGGCTGGCTGTCGGCGATATGCGCATGCGCACCATGCACTCCCTCGGTTATGCTTTGAGCCAGTTCGATTGCCCGATCACCTTCGTCTCGCCGCCAGAGATGAGTCTTACCGATGATTTCAAGAAAGAGCTCAATCAATACAGTGTGAACTTCCAGGAAGTCGATCATGTGGAGAAAGCCATTGCTGAGGCGGATGTGATTTTGGTGGAGCCGGTTGTGCAGCCTGATTACACCAAGTCCCGCGATGAGCGCACAGGTGAGCTCGATCTCACTCCCGCCAATTACAAGATCACACGCGAATTGCTGTACACCAAAGCAAAATCCGATGCGATCCTGCTTCACTCTCTGCCCCGCATGGATGAAATTCCTGCTGATGTGGATATTACCAAGTGGTCACGTTACTGGCAGGAAGCTTTCAACGGTGTTGTCATGCGCATGACTTTATTGGCTCTTGTCCTCGGCGCAATGGAATAGAGAGAATCGTACACAGGTAGACAGGTACGCATGTAGACAGAACCCGTGTACTTGTTTCCCTGTGTACCTTATACCTTTCACAAGGAGACTATTACTATGCAAACAGACCTACGCCGCCGCGACCTCATTGGCGACCTCGATTTCAGCAAAGAGGAAGTCGAGACTGTTTTGGACGTGGCTTTTGACCTCAAGCGCAAACGCGCCTTGAATGAATTACATCCTTACCTGCGCGATAAAGTGCTCGCAATGCTGTTCTTCTTCAGCAGTACGCGTACTCGCGGTTCCTTCGAAGCAGGCATGGCACAGCTTGGTGGACATGCCGCGTTTATCGAAAGCAAAACCACCCAAATCGCGCATGGCGATACTCCGGTTGAGATCGGAGAAATCTTCGGTCGTTATTTCGATGGCATCGCCATCCGTCACGTGGATTGGAAAGTGGGCAACAAATACATCAACGATGTCGCCAGGTACTCACGCTCGCCCATCCTGAACATGCAATGCGAAATCTATCATCCCTTCCAGTGCCTGGCTGACCTGATGACGATCATTGAGAAGAAAGGTCGTGATCTGCGCCGAAGGAAAATAGTTGTTTCCTGGGCATATGCTGCTTCCTACCAGAAACCAATTTCTGTTCCTCAATCCCTCATCCTGCAAATGCCGCGCTTCGGTATGGATGTGGTGTTGGCTCACCCACCTGAGTTCAAACTGATGCCCGAGATCATGGATGCGGCTCAGGAGCAGGCGAAGAAGTTCCACACTGGCTTTGAAGTGATCTCCGATCCCGATGGAATGGAAAAAGCCTTCAAGGACGCGGATGTTGTCTATGCCAAATCCTGGGGCGCCATGCTGACCACCGAGGATGCCAACGAAGGTGCCAAGATCATCAGCAAATACGAACACTGGATCACCGATGCGAAGAAACTGAGTGTTGCCAAGGATGATGCCATTTATATGCATCCGCTTCCCGCCGACCGTGACGTGGAAGTCACCAGTGAAGTCATGGATGGTCCTCATTCGGTCGTCTTTGATGAGGCTGAGAATCGCCTCCATGCCCAAAAAGCTGTGATGGCGCTTACGATGGGATAACATGTCATTGCGAGTGGCGCCATCCGCGCCACTCGCAACGATCGTTGAAAAGGATATCTATAAATGTCAAAATTAGCTGTAATCGCTGTCGGCGGTAACTCGCTTATTAGGGATAATAAAAACGTCACTGTCGAAGATCAGGAACAGGCCCTCCGCCAAACCGCTCATCACATTGCGGATATGATCGAGGCGGGCTGGGACCTGGCAATCGGTCACGGGAATGGGCCGCAGGTTGGTTTTATCCTCCGCCGTTCAGAGATCGCTGCCAAAGTCGAAGGCATGCACGAAGTTCCCCTGGATGTCTGTGGGGCCGATTCGCAGGGCGCCATTGGATATGAGTTCCAGCAGGCGCTTCAGAACGAATACCAAAAGCGTGGCATCAGCAAACCTGCTGCAACCGTCATCACGCAGACCCTGGTCGACCAAAAGGATGCTGCGTTCCAGAAACCATCCAAGCCGATTGGTTCCTTCATGGATGAGACCGAAGCCAAGCGACGCGAAAAGGAAATGGGCTGGTCTGTCGTGGAAGATGCAGGCCGCGGTTGGCGCAGAGTCGTTCCCTCCCCATTGCCGAAGCAAATCCTTGAACTGGAAGCGGTCAAGCTGCTGCTCAATGCAGGTGTGACCGTCATCACAGTGGGTGGTGGTGGCATCCCGGTCATTGACACCGGTGATGGTCAATATGAAGGGACGGCGGCAGTCATCGACAAGGATTTCGCCTCCTCTTTGCTTGCGCAGGAGATCGGAGCCGAATTGTTCCTCATCGCAACCGCCGTGGAAAAGGTTGCCATCAACTTTGGCAAACCTGACCAGAAGTGGCTGGATAAGATGACGCTTGCGGAAGCGAAGGCTTATCTTGCAGAAGGCACACATTTCGCCAAAGGCTCGATGGCGCCCAAGATGCAAGCCATCATCTGGTTCCTTGAGAATGGCGGCAAACAGGCGTTGATCACCAACCCTGAGAACATTGGCCGCGCCCTCAAAGGCGAGACCGGGACCTGGATCGTTCCGTAATTCTGTAGGGGCACAGCGACGCTTCGTCTTCGCCTTCGGCTCCGCTCAGCGCGATAGCTGTGCCCCTACTAATCAAATGAAACGCCTTCACCCCGCGCTGATCCTCCTCGTCATTGCCATTCTTGCATATGGCTTGCTCATCCCCCAACTTGGCTTTTACTGGGACGACATGCCGATGTCGTGGATTCGCTATGAACTGGGTCCAGAGGCGATGACGCGCTACTTCTCCACCAATCGACCGGTGTGGGGATTGCTTTATCAACTGACTACGCGGCTTCTGCCTCAGGTGCCTGTGTACTGGCAAATCTTCGCCTTGATTTGGCGCTGGCTGGGCGCGCTGGCGGTGTGGGGAATCGTGCGCGAACTCTGGAAGGATAAGCCGCGTTTCGCGCTTGGGGTTGCGCTTTTGTTCTTGTTATATCCAGGCTTCAATCAGCAGTGGGGATCCTATTTGTACAGTCATTTTTTTATTGTCATCTTCTTTTATTTTTATTCCGTTTATCTGTCGTTGAAGCGCAAAACGATCCCGGCGTTGATCTTCTCGGCGCTGAATTTGTGGATGATGGAATATTTCTTCCCTTTGGAATTTGCGCGCCTGGGATTTCTATGGACTTCCCTGCGCGATGAATATCCAAATCCGCGCGACCGGGTCAAACCGACCCTCAAATTGTGGGCGCCCTATTTGATTCTTTTCGCTCTGGCGATTTTATCCCGTCTATTCATCTTCAATAATCAAATCTACGGCTTCGGATTGATGTCGCAGCTAAAGAGCGCGCCACTCACCACATTCCTTTTGCTCATTCAAAATGCATTCACAAGCTTATGGATCGTAACCATCGCAGCCTGGGCTCAGATATTCACGGCGATTAATCCCTCGGTACATGGTGTGCGCACCATTGCTCTTTATATAGTGATCACCCTGGTTGTACTTGCCATTGCGATTTTCTTTCTATTCAAGACGCCTGAAGATCGTAAGAATAAAAGAGACGTTCTTTATGCGATTGGCCTGGGAATATTTTTGCTTCCCTTTGCAGGCGTCCCGTTCTGGTCTACTGGTCTTATCATTTCACTGGCTCATCCTGCCAGTCGTTTCACGTTGCCATTCATGTTTGCAGTGTGTTTGATCCTTGTGGGATTGATCGATCTCATTAAACTGCCGCAGGTGCAGTATGGTCTTTTGGCATTGTTGATCGCTCTTTTAGCAGGACGTCAATTCTTATGGTCAACCGATTACCTGCGCGATTGGCAGGCACAGAAGAATCTCTTCTGGCAGATGACCTGGCGTGCCCCGGGTTTGAAACCAAATACACTTATATTAATGAATGAAGAATTATCCTTTTATGCGGATAATTCCATCAGCGCGCCTCTCAATTGGATCTATGCACCTGGGAAGCATTCCGAACAAATTGATTACGTGCTTTTCTACCCAACCAATCGTCTCGATCATTCGCTCCCAGCTTTGAAAAAAGATATTCCTATTCAATATGATTACATTGCAGGGCAATTCAACGGAAACACATCCCAGGTGATCGCGTTTTATTATGATCCGCCTGCCTGTTTGCGATTGCTTGAGCCGGATATCGATGCCAACAATCGCTTCATCCTGGATGATAGCTACATGCGCGAAGCCTCGGCCCTCTCCAACCCTGACCAAATCCTTGATTCACCAACTGCGGTGATGCCAAGCATTTATCATCCTGAACCTCCACACAGCTGGTGCTATTTTTTTGAAAAAGCCGACCTTGCGCGACAATTTGAAGATTGGCAAGAGGTGGCGAACTTGGGTGATAACGCATTTAAGTTGGACGATCATCCAAATAATCCAGTTGAGCGTTTTGTGTTTATCGAAGGATATGCTCATGTGGGGGATTGGGATCGCGCCCTGAAATTATCAAAAGAGGCTTATAAGGTTTCAAAAGATTATGTTCGTCCATTGCTTTGTCAACTTTGGGCGCGCATAGCAGCAGAAACAATTGATGGCCTGGAAAAACCCCAGGCCCTCTCTGAAGTCAAGACTATATTCTCATGCAAACCATGAAAATGTACTTGTTTTTATTAAGGTATTTGTCCTACAATATGAACGTCAAAAATACAATCATGTATAATTGTATAGACAATATATCTTTGAGGCGAAAGGAGGCACATCCAAACACAAATAGGTTTTGGTCGTTGTCTGTTCCATATCTACACTTTCTTTAAGGAGAAGAAGACAATGCGTAAGTTCCTGTTTTTGGCAATCGTAGCAACAATGATCCTGGCAGCCTGTGGAGCCCCTGCTCCTGCAGCAACGCAAGCCACACAAGCACCTGCAGCAGCCACAGAAGCTCCGGCCACCGGTGGATTCCAAATCCCTGATGTCCAGGATGGTAAATTCAATGTAGCGATGGTCTTGATCGGACCCCATGATGATGGTGGCTGGTCACAGGCTCACTATGAAGGCCTTCAATATGTTGAGAAGAACGTTGAAAATGTTCACACTGCTTATATCGAGAATGTGCCGGAAGGCGCTGACTCAGAGCAGGTGTTCCGCAGTTTGGCTCGCAAAGGCTTCGACCTGATCTTCGGCACATCCTTCGGTTTCATGGACCCGATGGAAACTGTGGCTGGTGAGTTCCCCGACACTACATTTATCCATATCAGTGGATACAAGAGCAACAACGCGAATTTCGGTAACCTCTTCGGCGCGATGGAAGATATGAAATATCTGGCGGGCATGCTCGCTGGTTCACGCGCAAAAGCAGATGGCAATCCCAAACTTGGTTATATGGCGACATTCCCGATTCCTGAAGAATTACGCCTGGGCAATGCATTCATGTTGGGAGCCAAGAAGACCTGTCCTGAGTGCACAATGGATGTCCGCTGGATCAATACCTGGCACGATCCTGTGCTGGAAAAGGAAGGCGCGGCCTCTTTGTTTGACGCAGGCGCAGATGTTGTCCTCACTGGTGCAGATACCCCGGCTGTTGCAGATGTGGCGCAGGAAAAGGGCAAATGGGGCATCACCTATGACTATGTTGGTTCCTGCAAAGTGGAACACTGTCTCACAGCTATTTACTGGAACTGGGGTCCCATCTATGCCAATATCACTAAAGGTCTGATTGACAAGACTTACAAGCCAGGCTTTGATTACTTCGATGCAGATAGTGGCAGTCTTGGTCTGTATGGCTTTATGGAAGGCCAAACACCAACCAAGGGTGTATCTGATCTTCCGGCTGAGGATATTCAGATGGTCAAGGATACTTTAGCCAAGATGCTGGCTGGAGAGTTCACTCGCTTTGATGTGTTCGCCGGTCCGATCAAGGATAATCAGGGTAAGGAAGTACTCGGCGCTGGCCAAAAGATGGAGCAGATCGATATCGATTGCTTCGCTGGCGGCGATGTACCCTGCAAGACAGGTATGTACTGGTGGGCGGATGGCGTAACTGCCGAATTGCCCAAACTTGGCGGATAGTTGTTGAAGTATGATTGGGGCAGAATGTTATAGTTCTGCCCCTTTTTTGTATAATGTAAAAGAAAACCTGGCAGGTCTCGATGAGGTGGCCATTGGTTATATAACCTCTACAACCAAAGAGACTTAAGATAACGATGGCACGCATAAGACCTGTCAGGCTTGGAAGTTAACTTAGGAGGTACACAGTGATGGAAGCAACACCCTCCAATTTGATTGTGGAAATGCAAGGCATTGTCAAGCGCTTTCCCGGCGTGCTTGCCAGTGACCATGTGGATTTTGAATTACGCCCGGGAGAGATCCATGCTTTGTTGGGGGAAAACGGGGCCGGCAAAAGTACATTGATGAATGTACTGGCTGGTTTGTACAAGCAGGATGCCGGTATTATCAAAATCAAGGGGGACCCGGTGGAGTTTTCCTCTCCGCGGGATGCCATCAATGCAGGGATCGGCATGGTACATCAACATTTTATGCTTGTGCCCTCGCAGACAGTCACTGAGAATATTCTGCTCGGCCTGAATGACCCGAGTTTTTTCATGCGCTTGAATGAGTATGACACCAAGATTACGAAACTGAGCGATCAGTACGGACTTAAGGTGGATCCACGTGCCAAGATCTGGCAGTTATCGGTTGGAGAGCAGCAGCGTGTCGAATTACTCAAAATGTTATACCGCGGTGCGAACGTGCTCATCATGGATGAGCCAACCGCGGTCCTGGCGCCACAGGAGATCGAAGGTTTATTCGATACGCTGCGTGCGATGATCGCACAGGGCAAGTCTGTTATTTTTATCAGTCATAAACTACAGGAAGTGACGGCCATTGCAGATCGTGTCACAGTATTAAGGCGTGGCAGAGTGACCGCTTCGGGTGTCTCCACAAAAGGTGTGACGCGTCAGGAATTGGCGCGCTTAATGGTGGGACGCGAAGTTGTGTTCTTTGTGGATAAAAAGCCAAAAGAGCCCGGCGAAGTGATCCTGGATGTGAAAAACGTCCACGCCGAGAACGATAAAGGCTTGCCAGCCCTGCGCGGCCTTTCGCTCAACGTGCGCGCGGGTGAGATTGTTGGTTTGGCGGGTGTCGCCGGGAATGGACAAAACGTGTTGTCTGAAGTCATCACTGGCATGCGAAAGTGTACTCAGGGTGAAGTGATCTTGAACGGAGATAAGGTCAACAATCGCGATACGCTGTTTGGTATTCAACATGGCATGGCGTACGTACCAGAAGATCGTACCCATGTTGGCTCCGCACCGAATTTGAGCGTGACCGATAATGTCATCATGAAAAAGTATCGCAAGCCGCCAATTTCAAAAGGCAGCCTGCTGGATATGACCGCCGCCACGAATTTTGCAAAGGAACTTAAGCAGGCGTATGACATCATCGTGCCAACGGTCAATACCCCTGTGAGACTTTTGTCGGGCGGGAATTTGCAACGTGTGATCCTGGCGCGTGAAATCTCAGGCAACCCCAACTTCATGGTAGCGGTCCAACCGACCCGCGGGCTGGATGTCGGTGCGATCGAAGGAGTCCACCGCTTGTTGCTGACTCAGCGCGAGGCAGGGGCGGCGGTATTGCTGATCTCTGAAGAGTTGGAGGAACTGCTGTCGTTGAGCGACAGAGTCTACGTGATCTATGAGGGGAAGATTATGGGCGAGGTCAAAGTCAAATCGGCAGAGCCTGACGAACACCTGACCGAAGAGATTGGCTTGATGATGACCGGTACACCCTTAGAACAAATCCATAAAGAGGGAGCTGCATCCCATGACTGAATCCGCATTAGCAAAAAAGCAGCGCATGTCCTATCGGATCAAGATCGAGCCACGGCTGTACGAACCACCTGCATGGTTTCCTGCCACGGTTTCCATCGGAGCGATACTCCTTGCATTGATCCTGGGTGGCATCCTGATCCTGATCGCGGGCGGCAATCCCTGGGCGTCCTACGTGCATATTGCGCAAGCCTCCTTCGGTGATATTGGCGTACTATCTGATACGATTGTGAAGGCGACGCCAATCTTATTGACCGCACTGGCTTGTTCGATTGCCTTTCGCATGAAGTTGTGGAACATCGGCGCAGAGGGACAGTTCATCATGGGGGCATGGGGTGCCAGTGCCGTCGTGCTTACGCCAATTTTGCCTCCAGAGACATCACGCTGGCTATTTATCCCTGTGATGGTGATCGCGGGGATGGCAATGGGCGCAATCTGGGGATTCATCCCCGGTTATCTGAAAGCGAAGTTCAATGTCAATGAGATCATCAGCACGTTGATGTTGAACTATATTGCTGTTTCATGGGTGAACTTCTGGGTTTTTGCAGTATGGACGGAGGGGGGCTTTCAAATGAGTCCCAAATTCCCCCTGACAGCATGGTTGCCACGCCTGACCGATTACGGAAAAATTGTTCCTCTTTTTCGAGGGTTGACCACACATGGCGGTCTGGTACTCGGAATCCTGGCAGCGATTGCTTTATGGTTCATTGTCTATCGCAGCCGCTGGGGCTATGAAATCCGTTTGATCGGCGATAACGCGCGCGCCGCGCAGTATGCGGGCATTAGTATCACGCGTAATATTGTCTTTGTGATGATGCTTTCCGGCGCGCTGGCGGGCTTGGGTGGGATGAGCGAGGTGACAGGCGTGATTCACCGCTTGCAGACGACGCCTCTTGCGGCAGGTTACGGCTTTACGGGCATCATTGTCGCATGGCTGGCGAAGTTGAATCCGATCGTCATCATCCTTGTTTCGATTTTGTTCGGCGCGCTCATTTTAGCGGGGCGTGAAATCCAGCCCTCCGGTGTGCCGAAAATGATCCAGGGAATCATTCTCGTCTGCCTCATTGCAAGTGACTTCCTTCTGCGCTACCGGGTTCGTTTGGTACGGGCGGATGCGGAGGAGTAATTCATGGACCCCATCACTATTCTACAGGCAGGGGTTGCAAGCGGAACGGTTTTATTATTTGCCGCGTTGGGTGAAGTGTTGGCGGAACGTTCGGGTGTACTTAACCTTGGTGTGGAAGGCATGATGCTGATCGGCGCAATGACCGCCTTCAGTGTGACCATCAAGACAGGCAATCCTTGGATTGGGGTGCTGGTTGCAATGTTTGTTGCGGGTTTACTCAGCCAAATCCATGCATTTATTGTCATTACACTGCAGGCGGATCAGGTTGTCAGTGGACTTGCACTCACATTCCTTGGCACTGGCATTAGCCTGGTGTTGGGAGAGGGCTTGAGTAAGGCTGGAACCGTTTCGCTCATGCCGAATTTCTCCATTCCACTTCTTTCACAAATTCCGATCCTTGGACGCATCTTTTTTACCAATCAAAGTGTGCTCGTGTATATTGGCTATTTGCTCACGCCTCTAGCCTGGTACTACATCAACCGCACCCGCGGTGGCCTTCACCTGCGTGCGATAGGTGAGTACCCCTCTGCAGCGGATGCGCTTGGCATCAACGTCTTTAGGATGCGCTATCTATATGTCTTTGTTGGCGGCCTGCTGGCAGGCTTGGGTGGTGCAACGATCAGTCTCGCGGTATCTCCAGGCTGGTTCAGTGAACTCACTACAGGTGGACAGGGCTGGATCGCGGTTGGATTGGTGATCTTTGCTCAATGGGATCCATTTCGCGCCGCCGTCGGATCGTACGCATTTGGCGCGCTCCGTCGCCTCATTCTCGATATCCAGGGTCCCACCCTTTTGTTTGGCATGAAGAATGCCTTTTATTACAACCCCTATCTCGGTTTCTTCCTGCAAATGCTTCCCTACGCCTTCACGGTCATTGTGCTGGTGATCGGCTCGCGCGAAGCGATCCGTAAGCGTCTTGGCGCACCGGCTGCACTAGGCAACCCATATATCCGCGGCGAACGCGGGAAGTAGCTCCCGGTTATGTGTAATTATTGAACATAAACCTGAATTGATCATCAAGCAACTTCAGTTCAGGTTTATTCTTTTATAAGACAGACTGAATCCTACAAAGTGCCGCACAAGCGTAGCACGCCGCCGTGCGGCAGTGTGGATAATTTGGCAGCTCGATATGTGGT
>Ga0065707_10001079_pt1 | contig 15718 bp, 21 predicted proteins | sample SwiRhicommuniRL3_FD_59094 | JGI IMG/M metagenome (GOLD analysis project Ga0065707, IMG submission 59094) | Switchgrass rhizosphere bacterial communities from Rose Lake, Michigan, USA - RL3 v2 (version 2) | ecosystem: Host-associated > Plants > Roots > Rhizosphere > Soil | place: East Lansing...
CATCTGGCAGATGGGATCGTGGGGCTGAAGAGCCGCAAGCGCCCGATCCTGGTGAGCGGTGAGTTCGGGTCCTTTTATGTGGGCTCCGCTGCACATGAGCATGGGCGTCCTGTCGAAAATTTGGACTTTGACCGGTTGACCGGCGCACCTGAAATGCGAGTGCTGTTGTATGCGGCGCTGGCTCAATACCAGGATGAGCACGGACCGTTCGACGAGGCGCTTGCGCTGATGGTGGGTCTCCCGCTGCAAATGATGACCGGCGATGGTGCGAAGGATTATCAGCGTGGTGTGAAATCCTGGCTGGCAGGCACGCATGAATTCAATGTGGATGGGGTTTCCCATCGCATCGAGATCGAATCGGTACGGCAGACATCGCAACCAGTCGGGGCTCTCTTCGATTGGGTGTTGGATGACAAATTGAAGGTGGTTGCAGATCCGCGTGATGAAGTGGGTGTGATCAGCGTGGGATTCAACACCGTTGAGTTGCTCGTGGTGAAAGATGGGGGAGCGGTGGAACGGTTCACGCGTGGGAACACCCTGGGCGTGCGGCGTCTGCTGGAGTTGATCAACCGTGATGGACTGTATTCACTTGGCGAACTGGATGGTTCTTTGCGTGCCGGTGGTCTGCGCTCGGAGATGAAGAACGCTCTTCCAATTTGGAGCCGGGAAGTGAACGGTGAGATCGAAAAGGTGTGGGGTGTGAGCCACAAGCGTTTCGGGAAAGTGCTGGTTGTGGGCGGTGGGGCGCTGCTTCTGAAGGAAATGCTCACGCTTCAATTTGGGCATAAAGCCTGGTTGCCATCCGATCCGGTGCTGAGCATTGCGCGTGGGTTGTGGAAGCTTTCCACGATGAAGAGATAAGAGCAGTGGTCAGTGTGAAGTGATCAGTGTTCAGAAAAAGGAGATGAACCATGTTATTCAAAATTGAATTTGCTGGAAAAAACGGACGCGCAATAGATGAATATTACGTTGAAGCCAAGGATATCCATAATGCATCTCAAAAAGCGCAAGAAGAAGCTGAAAAAGAATATGCAGAGGAAAAACCAATCACCATCACGAGCATCGAAACAGTGACTCTAAGCAAGGTTATCCGATAGGAGTACCTCATGGCTAACGGTTTACCAGGCAGACCAAAGAACGAAGTTCCCAGTGTGCGGCTGCGTTTTGGCGATGGAAATATCGTACTGGGGAGAGATCCGCAGATGGATGCGCTCTACGAAAAGATCACGAATCTCCCCCGCGGCATGAAATTCCAGACGGTTGCCAAGTGGCTGCTCACTGGGGCGATGATGGAGACCGCTCTTCCACCCAGCGACGTGGAAGAAATGCAGAAAGCAGCGGAAGAAATCATGAAAAACTTCGTGGTGGATTTTTAACCGCGAGAAACGTGCCCCGGTTTTTAACCGCGAGGAACCTCCCCCGGCTTTTGCCTGCGCTCGGACAGGGCCAGGGACGTGGCATCTCCCTTAAGTGGGGGAGGGGAGGAGAAGGGGTCTCGTGCGCGCGATGTGAGAGTAGGTAGTGTCAGTAATCAGTGATCAGTAAAAAGGAGATCGATATGTCGAAAACATTTTTGGAAGAGCTTGAAGATGATGTGAGAGAGGCGGTGCTGGCTGTTCTCGGGGATCTCGCAGAAGATAAGGACTTCCGATTGAGCGAGATCCAGCCGCCCGAATCCGTATTGGAAGCTGCAGCGCAGGCAGCCACGCAAGTCTTCATGGCGTTCGAGCATGGATTCCAGATGGTTAAAGGTGAATGATGGACACAACAACATTGCAAGACAGGATCGATGAGCATCTGATCCAACATTCGGGTCTGGATGTGAAGCGGGATTATCTGGGCATTTCTGCGATCGGGAAATGTCCACGCCAGGTGGTGCGAGATTTTCTGTATGGGAAAAGCGATATCACCCTGCAGGCGCACCAGATGTGTTATGGCGGGTACTTGTTCGAGGCAGATCTGCGGAACCGGCTGGGCGATATGGGTTTCAAGGTGGCGAAGGCTGGCTTGGAAGTGGTCGCTCCGTTCGATCCAAGGCTGCGAGGTCACATCGATGGTGAGCTGTTCGATGCTGATCTTTTGGAAGCGAAGAGTGTGAGCCGTGCCAGGTTCGAGAAGATCAAAACGACGCATATGGCGTTGAGTGAGCACTTCGCGCAAGTGCAGCTGTACATGAAGTATGGTCCATGGAAGAAGTGCTGGGTGATCTATATGTGCCGTGAGACACTGGAGCATCACGTGGTCAAGGTCACTTATTTGCATACGCAGGCGATCAAGTACGAGATGAAAGCTCAGCGGTTGCTGGCTCATATCGATTCGGGAACTCTGCCGGCGTGCGAGTGCAGGTTTTGCAAAGAATAGCGAGTGGATTATGAGACATGTGCATGCGTTGGAAGTGGCTGAAAGCCTGATTGATTTTTTGCAACCAGCTTGCAAACGGATCGAGATCAAGGGCTCGATCTGCAGATTGAAGCCTGAAGTAAAGGATATCGAGATCCTGGCGATCCCAGATCTGACTCCGCCTCCCCATGCACGCCCGGAGTTTGGAAAACCTATTCCAAAGGTCTATAAGACTCTGCTGGATAAGATGCTCGATGAGATGCAAGGGGAAGAAGCGCTGGTCTTCAAGAAGAGTGGAGATCGCTATAAACAACTATGGCTGAAATATGCAGGGATTGCAGTTGATCTGTTTTTGGTCCTGCCACCTGCGCAATGGGGCGTTCAGGCAGTTATCAGAACAGGTCCTGCAGAGTTCAGTCATTGGATGGTAACAAGAAAATTGAAGGGCGGCGCTTTGCCTGATGGATACATCGTCGAAGATGGTGTTGTGGGTGAACGGGTTCGCACTGCGAAGGGCGATATGCGGAACGGCGAGATCGCAATGCCTGAAGAGATTGACTTCCTGAACTTTTGCGGAGTGGGTTGGATCGAGCCGAAAGACCGTGTGGCGAGGTGGGTGCGGTGATCGAGATCCTGTTGAACGATGTAACATTGGAAGGTGATCGCCGCGTGAAGGTGGTGAGCGATTCGTGCATCGATGCGGCGTCACTTCCTGTGGTCATCCTTCGCAGTGCGAATGTGCGCACCTGGTCTGATGATGTGCTTGGCTTGCATTACCTGGAAGCGACCTGGCCGTGCAGGGAGCCAGTGGCAATCAGGGTGGGTGAGTGGGAGTGTGCTCGAAAGATGGTGTTGTGGAAGCTTGCGGAGGGTGAGCGTGTGAGCGAGGCTTTGAAACTGGCGATGGCTGTGTATGGTCAACGGTTCAAGTGCTTTCCGGATTATGCGTTCATGCGCAAGCTTCCGAAGACGATCTCGGATGGTTTTGAAGTGGATGATGTTGTTTTCCTGGTATCGAACTGGGTCCCGGCTGGATGCATGGCATTATGCAAAGGAGATGATTATGGATTTGAAACCGTGGCAGTGCAAGAATAAGCATATCTTGGGCATCATCCGGTTGAACGGGAATCAGACCCCGCAGCTGATGCTTTATCGTCATGCGGTGGATTCGAGTTCTGATCATCCGGCTGAGGTAGATCTGATGATCGGACCGCTGGTGGGACGGATGCCGGTGCGTTGTGACATCTGCGATGAGGTGAGCGTTTGGGATGTGAGTGTGGATGCGTTGGTTGAGTTGATCGGCGGATTACCACAAAAGCAATTGCATCAATTGGGAGCGCGACTTTCGAAGGAACAGGTGAAGCCGGCTCGCCGTGCTTCGTTCGAATGAAAACCGCTTCGCGTAAGACACTCCTGAAGGAATTACGTGTGGAGCTGCATTACTGGCAGATGCGGGTGCGAATGGATTTGAAATCCTTGGAACGCACTAAGGAACGATGCAAGGAGATTGCTATGCAAATGAGAGAAGTTCAGGCTCATAAGACTCTTGACAAACGCGAGCCGCGCGTTTAAGATTCACTCAATATAGCACGCCCGTTCCAGAAACGGGCATCTTTCAGAGATAGGCGCCTGGGTCATTTGACTCGGGCGCTTTTTTTGTTCCAAAGGAGCAATGGCATGAACAAGTTTGGCAAACTGTTTCTTTTCGTGTTTATGGTTCTGATGCTGGTGGGTTGTTCTGCACCGGCTGCATTGGCGCAACCGTTGGTGGGTTTGCCCGATGAAGCCCACAACCTGATCTTCATCCTTTTGACCGCGGCTGTGACCTGGGTGCTCTTGAAGCTGAGCATCGTCTTCAAGATCGATCTTTCAGGCTATGCCGGTATGGTCGCAGCTGGGCTGGCTCCGATCCTCGTGGCGATCATCGAAAAGTGGCTGGCTCTCATCCCCTCCACCTTCGATAGCATCGTTTTGACGATCATCCATTTGATCGTGCTTTTAGTCGGGTCGCTGGGAACGTTCTGGCTCTTCCAACGCAAAGCCGCTCCCAGTTTACGGAAATAAATGCCTAATTACGATGAGATCAAAAACCTGCTTGAGATCATCAGTGCGATGCGGGAGCCATATGATCATCATGGTGGTCGCGTGGCTGGATATGCGATGAGCCTGGCGAAGACCCTTGAACTGCCTGTGGAGCAGGTGGAGCTGATCGCCTGGGGAGCACACCTGCACGATATCGGCAAATTCTTGATCCGCACGGATCTGTTGAATTCCCCACGCAAGTATGCGGAGGCGGAACGAGCCGAAGTTAGAACACATGCCATCCTCGGGTGGGAAGTGGTGCATAAAGCCGGCTATGACGAGGTGATCCAGCAGATCGTGCGGCATCACCATGAGTGCTGGGATGGCAAGGGTTATCCGGATGGTCTTCAGGCAGAAGCAATCCCGCTAGGGGCGCGGATCGTGGGTATCTGTGATTGTTATGAGGCATTGACCAGCCAGCGAAGTTATCGGAAGGCATATTCGCACAACTTTGCCATGGCGTTCATCCAGAAGGATAAGGGCACGGTCTACGATGCCCAGCTGGTGGATCTGTTCTTCGAGAAGGTTGCCATCGATGCCAAAAGCTAATGTCGATATCGATTCGCAACCCATCAAACCGATCGATGCAATCACGATTTATGCAATGATCCGTGAGATGAATGAAAACCTGATGACACAGGCCAGGGCAACGAATAATAATGTTGCTGGCATCCTGCAGACGACACTGGCTTTGCAAAAGTCAATTTCCAATTTAATAGAAAATCTAACCGAGACACGAGACCATCGATATCAGGAAGAGATTGATTCTCTTGAAGAGAAGATGAGCGCACTGGTCAAAGAGCTGGAACAGAAGAAAGCCGCCAAGGTGGAGAACAAATCCACAGCAGAGCGAATCCAGACCGCCGCAAAAGAGGCAGTGACCGAGATCCAGGCAGAAGAGCGCAAGAAGAAAAGCATCGATTGGATTGGGGTGCGTGACACGATGATCAAGGCGGCTGCAGGTGCGATCGCCGTTGCGATCATTACTTTTCTGGCATTGAATGCGCCTGGCATCGGCGAGTTCATTAAGAGCATTTTCGTAAGGTGATTGGAGCAGCTATGGAAGAACAAATGGTCCCTGGTGATTACACCAGCCTGGTCGATTTGAAGATCAGACTGCAGATGGACACGCAATCTATGACCAATCAGGTGGGAGTTTATATGCGGGGTGTTCCATTCACTGTCTATGAAGTGTATCCGGAAAAAAACGGGATTGTCTGGGGCAGGGTCAGCTCGAACACAGGCAGCGGGACATCCCGATACGTTGGGCTGCGGGTGACAAATCAAGAGAAGGCAAAGCTGGAGAAGGCATTCGAACCTGAGGGCAGTGATGATGCTTTGATGGTCACTATGAAAAGCCTGACGGTTGCGATCACGCTGCTCACCGATGCGGTGCGTGAGCTGGCAGGAAAGTAAATCATCATGAGCAACGGACGTTTGGATAAGCCGGTCTATCAATTGGAAATGGAGCTGGATGGCATCGAGGATGCTGTTCAGCAGGCCGGTGAGCGAGTGACCAGTGAAGCTGCGCTTGCAGCTCTTTCTGCATTACGGGTGAAGGAGCCAAACTTCATCACCGGTGCGGATGGCAAGCCGATCCAGATGGGGGAGCGGGATGTGGCTCCACGATGGATGGAGCTTTACAAACGTCTGGTGGAAGGTGGCTGGAAGTGGCGTGTGGCTGTTTATATCGCCTGGGCTGCACAGCCAAAGAAATATCGCTGGCCTGATACACAGGATGAGCTGGCAACCAAATGTCTGGGGCTGACATCGGATCGAGCGATCGCTACCTGGCGCAAAAAGAACCCCAGCATCGATGAAACCATTTCCGTGCTGCAGGGTGCCATCATCTTCGATGCGCTTCCGGATGCGATGAATGCCATGGTGGAAGTGGCATCTGAATCAGACTACAAGGGACACCAGGACCGCAAGCTGATGTTCGAGATGGCTGGCATTTACACACCGTCTTCAAAGATCACGGCGGAGCTGGCAAAGAAGATCATCAACAGCAATCCGGATGACCTGGAAAATCTTTCGGATGAAGATCTTCGCCGCATCGAGCAGATGGCTCATCATGCACGTGAGAATAAGGGTAAGGAGACCGAGGAATAATGGTCGCTCCCCCTATCACGAAACCAGAACTGGCGAAGGCTGAACGGGCAAAGCGTGTCCTGGCACGGCGTCATTTGATCGATTACAGCAAATATATTGCGCCCTGGTATGAACCGGCGCAGCATCATATTTATCTGGCGGGCTTCCTGGAAGAGGTGAAGAAGTTCATCGAGACCAAAGGCGGAGAGGGAATCGGGCGCCTGATCATCTGCGAGCCTCCGCAATATGGGAAGACCGAACAGGCAAGCCGCTTATTCCCTTCATGGGTGCTGGGAGATCTGCCCGATTCACGGATCATCCTCACGTCCTACGGGGCAGACCTGGCCACGGAGAACAGCCGCATCACTCGAAACTATGTGGGCAGTGAGGCGTATGCCAATCTCTTTGGAGCACGGTCCGCAGTGGATGAGCCGGTGGAACTGAGTCCGGAGAGCCGATCTGTGGTCTCCTGGAATTTGAAGGACCATCGTGGATCCATCTTCGCAGCCGGTGTGGGTGGTGGTATCACGGGGCGTCCTGCCAACCTGGTTATTATCGATGATCCGTTCAAGAGCCGCGAGGATGCAGAGAGTGAGACCTATCGCAAGAAGGTGATGAGCTGGTATCGATCGGTGGTCTATCCACGCGTGGCTAATACACCAGGTGCGGCGATCATCATCATGCATACGCGCTGGGATCAGGAAGATCTCGTTGGACAGCTGCTCACCCAGATGGTGAGCGATGAAGATGCCGATCAATGGACGGTTGTTTTTCTACCTGCTCTGGCTTTGGAGGAAGAGGAATATCCAAAGGATGTAGCAGAGTTCAAAGAGAATTTATTGCGTGGGATTTATGTCCCGATCGCTTCGCAGGGGGATGCCCTCGGACGCAAGCCAGGGGAAGCATTGTGGCCTGAACGGTCCGATGCAGCAAAGATCAAACGCACACAGTCCAACATGCTGGATTTTGACTTCCAGGCATTGTTCCAGCAACTGCCACGCATGGCGGATGGTGAGTTCTTCGACGATAAGAATTTCCCGATCGTGGAGAAGGCACCGCAGAACTTGCAGTGGTATCGATATTGCGATCTGGCGCTGGGTGAGAGTGAGACCAGCGATTTCAATTCATCCATCGCCGTGGCNNTGGATGAAAGCACNGGCGTGATCTATCTGCGTGACCGGATCAAGGANCGGGAGCTGGAGAAGTTCCTGCCACTGATTCGCACTGCGATGCTTTCCGATCGGGAATTGAAAACCGAGTGGGGCATTGAAAGCAATAACTTCCAGCGCCTGGTGGTGAAGCAATTCCTGAAGGATAAGAAGCTGGTCAAGGTCCGCATTCAGGGCATCGATGCAGATGGTGACAAAGTGGAACGGGCACGCACCTGGCAACTGCGAGCGAAGCAGGGATATATCAAGCTGGTGCGTGGTCCCTGGAATCTGGACTTTGTCCGCGAAGCCACGTCATTCCCAAAGGGCAGACACGATGATGATGTGGATTCCGTGAGTGGTGGTGTGCAGATGATCGCTGATGAAGGTGGCAATGAGAAACCTGCCACAGCTCCAGCGGTTGTTATGACTGCGGAGGAGATGTTCAGTGACGAGTTATCAGTAATCAGTGATTGGAGATCGTAATGGAGCCTAGAACGTTCGAGCAGGCAAACAAAAATTTGGTGAAGCCAGAGGGCATGACGGAAGAGTGTGGAGATCTGCCAGTGTTCAGTGATGGCACGCAATGCATCTCACTTTGGAAGATGACCTGGCGAGAGAGATTCTCCGCTTTGTTCTTTGGCAAGATCTGGTTATCTGTTTACAGTGGACAAACTCAGCCACCGGTTTGGTTATCGGCTGAAAGAGAAATTTTCAAGCAAGTCGATCAGGAGCAATCACATGAAGAAAATTAAAAAAGGCAAGCTAATTACCGAGCTGGTGAAAGGTTCATTGGAGTACACGATGAGCTTGATCAACCAGGCGTTCCGGGCTCAGTTCCCATCGTCAGATTATGGTCTCAGCTGCTACGTGCAGGAGATCTTCGATGGATATGTGATTGTGAACGAATATGGAACTGGCAGCAAACTGAAGACCGATGAATATTACCAGGTCACATATTCGAAAAGCGGCGATGCCTATACCTTTGCTCCGCGTGATCAGTGGGAAGTGGTGGAGCTGGCTTATCAGCCACAGACCACCCTTACCGAATCAATGTCATCCGATATCGATAGCATGAGCGTGACAAAGATGCGTTCGATGTTGAAGAGCATGATGGGGAAGAGTGATGCAGCAAAGACAATAATCGGCGATCAGGATCCTGCGGATATGTCTGAAGAGGACATGCGGAAGATGCTGAAGCGCATGGCTGGCAATGCATCCATGAAAGGGATGATGAGCCAGATGATGAGTGAAAGCGCAGGGGATAAGGGGAAGAAGAAGGGGCAACGATTTGAAGAACGTGTGAACGCTGTGGTGGCTTTGCTGGAACGTGAAGATGGCAAGCCGCGCAAAATAAAAATCGATGGAGCTATCCAGGCGGGCGTTGTCAATGGAAACGGTCGCCGATATCCCAGCCCGGTGCTCAAAGCAGCGATCGTTGAGCTAAACGATCATCTGAATGAGAGCGCAGGACAGGGACGAGCGATTCAAGTTCTCGGAGAGGCAGAACATCCGTCTGACAAGGGCGGGCGTCCGAATTTGCTGGAGACTGTGACCAAATGGGAAGATGTCACGTTTGATGGCACAAACGTGGATATCACCGGTCGCATCCTGGAAACCAGCAAAGGAAAGGACATCCTGACCCTAATGGAAGGCGGCGTGATGCCGGGCGTGAGCTTGCGTGGCTACGGCGAAGGAAAGAATGTGAAGGAAGGTGATCAAAAGATATTCGAGGTTGCAGAGCTGCATATCACCGGCTTTGACCTGGTATTGGAACCTTCCTTCGAGAACACTGTGCAATTAACCGAATCTCAAAATCAATCATCGGAGGATGAAATGTACGAAGAATTTTTGAAACTGTTGAAAGAGCACCCTGAAATACTCAAGGGTATTACCGAAGCCCAGCTCAAAGAGATGAGCGAAGCCCAGTTGAAGGCGCTCGAAGCGAAAGTCCGCACGGCACTGGGCATCGATGAGAAGACCGATATCGCTGAGGCATTGAAAACCAACGCGGAGAAGGCTCGCAAGTTCGATGAGAGCCAGAAGCAGAATGAAGTGAAGACTGCGATCACGGAAGCCACCAAGGATCTTCCGTTCGGTGAGAAGCTGAACAAGATCTTCGTTGAATCATTCAGCGGAATGGATTTCTCCGCTCCGGAGCAGGTGAAGACCTTTGCCGAATCGCAGCGCAAGCAGTTCAGCCATCTGGCTGCAGCTGGTGTTTTGAAGGGCATGGGCTTCGACGAGAAGACCAAAAGCATCAAGGTGATCGGCGATGTTCTGGAGATGGAAACCGGAACGCCATCCTTTGCCAAGATTTCCTTCCAGCTCACCGAGTCCATCCGCAAGTATGAGAACCATTCCAAGAGCGCCATCCAGATGCATGCGGAGAGTGCGGCTGCGGTCTATACCCAGAAGCTGCTGGAGCGCTTCGATTCGTTGTATCAGAGGCAGTTGATGCTGGAGAGCCAGATGTTCGAAGAGGCTGAGCTGACCACGGACCTGAACCTGCCTTACAGCGTTTCACGGGCTGTGATCGAAGAGGCATTCCCCAGCCTGGTGGCTGCGAACATCTTCGATGTGGGCACGATCGAGACATCCCCCACCCGCCTGTTTTACGAGACCACCACCGGTGAGAGCGGCTATGCTGTGGACATCACAGATGAAGTGGAAGTGGCTGGAGCGGAAGAGGTTTGGTACAACCTGAGCCATGGGCGGATCACTCCAGGCAGTGTGACCGTGACCAGCAACCCTGCAGGCACCACTTATGTGGAAGGCACGGATTACGTGCTCAATTATGCGGATGGCAAGATCAAGGCGTTGAGTGCGGGAAGCATTGGCGCCAATGATGTGCTGGTGGATTACAGCTACAGCTCCATTCGCAATGGCGAGATGCAGCCGATCGAGCGGGTGAAGACCACGCTGGCGTCCAAGGTGATCGAAGCTGCAGCGGACCGTCTGGCTGATCAAATCTCGCGTGAGGCGATCGTGTTCAGCCGCTCGCAATTGGGCTGGGATGCCGTGGCTCGCACGATGGCAAACCTGATCCGGCAAATGCGGCGCAAAGTGGATCAGGGCTTGCTATATATGGCCTTCTCTGCAGTGATGGCTATCGCCAATAATAAAACAACTGCATGGACGCGGAGCGACGCTCAGGCTGACCTGGCTGCTCTCTATGCTCTTCTGGGAAATGCGGCTGTGATCGTGGCGAAGCGATTCTATGAACCAACGTTCTATCTGACCAGCATCACCAATGCTGATGGCTTGAGCAACTGGGACGGCTTCAAGCGCGATGGTTTTCCGCAGACACTGATCAATGCTGCCGGCTTCGTGGGGATGGTGAAGAACCGCCCGGTCTTCGCCTCCACCGAATTCCCCGATACGCTCTGGCTCACAGGCAACCGCGAGCTGGTGCAGCACCGCGTGCTTCTGCCCACGAGCATCAAGGGACCCTTCCCTACTTATGCAACGAGCGGCGATGTAACCCGCCTGGTGGCGGCTGATCAATATTATGCCGAAGAGTTCAATGCCACCGAGAGCCTGGTCCATGAGAAAGGCGCATACGTGCCTGTGGAAGAACCGGCTTCGTAAGTTCAACCCCTAACCCCTTCCCCCTAAAATGGGGGAGGGGAACTATGGAAGAAGTATGGCACAAAGACATTGGGCAAGACCAATTGATTTCTTTGCGAGACGCTCGAATTATATCGATCACATGGCGCCTGTTTATTTTGCGCTGGATGAGTCGGTGCGAGGGTCATTCTATGTGCCTGAAGAGATGTATCAGTATGCGGTGAAAAAAGGTCTTGACCCTATGGCGCTGAAGTCTCCGGGCATCAACAATAAGCTGGATGTTGCGCCTCCGGGGAACGGTCCGGTGGTAACAGCAGCTTATGGCGATCTGCAGGCAGCGCTGAGGAAGGACCCGAGGCGTCCGCAGATCTTCATGCAGCATGGTATTGGTCTGACCTTCCCACACAGCGCCTATGCGGGCGGAGCAGGGATGCAACGAGATGTCGCTTTGTTTTTGGATCCGAATGAGCACACGCGGGCATTGATCGCAAAGACGTTCCCGCATAAGCCGGGGTTTGTGATCGGGACACCGAAGATGGATAAGCTCTCAGCCATCAGCTTTCAGCGGTCAGAAGGAAAGCCCGTTGTGTGTATTTCGTTCCATTGGGATGGATCTGCGATCGCTCCGGAAGCCGGGAATGCACTGAAGCATTATGCAGAGATTCTGCCCGTCCTGGCAAAGCAGGAGAACTTCACGATGATCGGGCATGGGCATCCACGGATCATGGGCGGGCTGGATCCTTATTTCCGGTCCGTGGGCATCGAGCCGGTCTGGGACTTCGAGGAAGTGATGCGGCGAGCAGATCTGTATATTAACGATTGTTCCTCCACCCTGTACGAGTTTTGCATAACAGGCAAGCCAGTGATCATTTTGAATGCACCTCAATTTCGGCGCGGCATGCATACGGGCATCCGGTTCTGGAAATATACGGATGTGGGTCCGATGGTGGATGAGCCGGGGGAGTTGCTTTCAGCGATCAGCCATCAGCTATCAGCGGAAGGTAATGCGGAATATGCAGGCGCCAGGGCGAAAGCTGTGGCAGATCTGTATCCCTATCTGGGTCAGTCTGCGAAACGGGCCGCAGAAGTGATCGAGGGCTTCGTGGCATCGAAAGGTCCTGCCATCCAGCGGATCGAACGCGTGCATGATGAGAGCATTGGCATCCTGTATATGTGCTTTGGTGCAAAGGCTGCAACGGAGGTGCGCAAAAGCATGACATCGCTCAGGAACCTGGGCGTGAGCATCCCGGTCTGTGTGGTGGGGGATACGCCGATGAGGGGAGCACAGTTTATTGAATGGGCCGGAGTGTGTCCTTTTGATGCCAGCCAGCGAGAGAACTTCCAGTTCAGGGCAGGACGGGTCAAACCGCAGCTGGCTGAGCTGACACCCTTCGAGCGCACACTTTACATCGATGCCGATACAGAGTTCATGTCTGACATCCTGGGCGGCTTTGAGATGCTGGGCGATATTGACCTGGCGTTGGCACAAGAGCTGCTGAGCATCGGTCAGCTCTACAACAAAGAACGAGCTGGCTGGGAGATCAACATCCAGGAGCGAGATCAGACCATCAAGGAGCTGGGCGGAGATCCCAATATCCAGTTCCTGAACTCAGGTGTGATCTTCTTCCGAAAGTGTGAACAGGTGAGAGCACTGTTCCAGGCATGGGGCAGGCAGTGGCTGAGATATCAACAGTGGGATGAGCAGCTGGCATTAATGCGAGCGATGCATGAATGCACTGTGAAATATAAAGCGTTGTCAGTGGATTGGAATCATCCTCATCGGAACAAAGCCCGGATTATTTTTCACAATTACGGAAGAGGCGTTGCCAGGATGAACATCAATCCCGAGATCAGCAAGGAAATGGAGATGACAGCATGAATGGCAATTTACCAAGAATCAGTGATATCGATGCGGTTGAAATTGCACGAGTTGTGCGACCGTTGACCGACATCAATGAGCGTGAATGCGTGGCGAAACTGGCTGCGGACGTTCCGCCTGGTGGATCGATCGTCGAGATCGGTTCCCTGTATGGCGGCATGACGGCGGTGCTGGGACTGGCAAATCCGGAGGCGAAGATCGTTTCCATCGATGACTACTCCTGGCACCCCGCGGATGACGTGCCCACCAGCAAGGAATTGTTACTGGCGAATATGAAGAGGGTGGGCGTCAAGAATGTGAAAGCGAGAGAGGGTGATAGCCGCGTGATCGGGAAGACATGGAAAAAGGCAATCGATCTGCTTTGGATCGACGGCGGGCATAGCTACGAATATGTGCATTCGGACCTGGTAAATTTCGGGCCGCATGCGAGGGTGATCGCTGTGCATGATTATAAGAACCCGGCATGGGCAACGATCGAGCAAGCCATAAACGATTTCATCCAGGATCATCCCGAATGGGCGATCGTGGATGTCGTAGGCATGGTGGCTGTGCTGAAGCGGAAGGGAGAAGGGGATCAGGGATGAGTATGCCGCGCCTGTTGAAGTATCTGCGGAATATGTATATGGGTCAGACTGCGTGGATCGTGGGCAAGGGTCCCAGCCTTTTGCATTTACAGGCTGAGCACTTTGGCGATGGTCCTGTGATCACCATGAATGCAGCCATTATGCCTGTGCAGGCGCTTGGACTTCCCAATCCACTTTATGCGATGCAGAAGGATGGGTGCTCTCACCAGCCATGCGTTTGCAAGCCGCGCGGCGATGAGCTGCCACTGGTGAGGCTGGCAGAAAGCACAACGCTGTTCTTGCAGAGACCAGGGTTTTCGGAGCAGTGCTTCCCAATGCATGAGAATGCGATCTATATACAACCTGAGATCGATCTGAACCTGCCCGAGCATGCCATGAGCATCCGAATGTGCGCAGCGATCGCCCGCTTTATGGGCTGTTCTGAGATCGTCTTCATCGCCTGTGATTCGCTGGCAAATGGCGATATTCGCAGAGTGGATTTTTGGACGGGCGAGATCAAGGAGGATGCTGCCTCCGTGAATTATCTGCCCAACAATCCACGATTGCTGAAGGATCTTGGGAAGTTCCCCTTTCGATGTGTTACTCCAGAGGGAGAGATGGCATGAGCAAATTACTTTCGGAACTGGTTGCACAATTGGAATTGGATATACCCGCTGAAGATAGCGTTCCCACGGAAGTGCAGTATGAGAATGCTGTGAAGGATGCAATCGCTGATTTCTCGGAGCAGTGTGGCTTGGAGCAGATCGAGACGCTGAGCATTGTTTCGGGCACTGCTACATACGATCTGCCGGCAGATTTTTTGCGCTTGATCAGTCTGACGCAGCTGGGCGGAGTGGGTGTGATGTTCAGTGCGGAAAGCCAGATCATCCCGCTGAGTGGGAACTGGTGTGAACGGCATACGATCCGCAATGGGCGAATCACGTTCTATCCGGTCCCGAGATATTCATTGCAGCGTTATTTCTCCTACAAGGCTGCCTGGATCGGGACGGACATCGAGGCGGAGGGGTCCGAGGCAGCGGATGTGGAGTATGAAACGATGGGCGAGCGTGAAGCCCGGATCGTGCTGATGAAAGCAAAAGCTCTGGCATCCACGAAGAAAGCCAATGCACAGGCAGGCAGTGCGATCAAGTACAGCTTTGGGGCGGTGAGCGAAGATCTGGGTGGTGTGAGTGAGGCATCGGTGACGAATGCAGAGAGCTTCGAGAATGAATATCTGGAGGCATGCAAGGTCTATAACGGCCAGCATGCGAGCTATGGTGATTAGATCCCAAAGGGATGCTGCGCAATGAACACGAGTTTTTATCAGGCACGCATGAGAGCGATCCGGGCAAGGAATGAAGTTTCCCTTTCCATTCGGAGGGGGAGCACTACTCTCGCAGCTCAATCCATGCGGATCGAGTATGCAGGCTTACGGGCATACCGATTGCAATCCGATGCAGCGCGTGAGGCTCAGCAGGCAATGTTCATTTTGGGTGAGCCGGATATGGACATCCAGGCTGAAGACCGGCTGACGTATGACGGCAGGTTGATGAGGGTCGTTTTTATTCAGCCAAATCGATTGGCCGCTACGATCGCAGAAGCGATTGCGGTGGAGTGATCCAGATGGCTAAAGGTTTTGAATGGGTTGTTTCGCCCAAGGTGATTGGTGATGGTCTGGATGATTACGGTGGCAAGGTGTTGATTGCTCTTCAGGCTGTGGCGAATTACTGGGGTCAATCCATTCAGGATCAAGCCAGGCAGAACGCACGCTGGGAAGACCGGACCGGCAATGCACGTGGAGGTCTATTCTTCGCTGTGGATGGTTTCGGTCTTGATCCGATCGTTGGTGAAGTGACGGCTGAGGCAAAGAGCGAGATGACAGATGTGAACATAGAAAGCGGTTCGAAAGATACGTTGATCATCACTCTGGCTCACACGGTCTTTTATGGAAAATATTTGGAATCATCGAATGGCGGTCGTTACGCGATCATTATGAGCACCATCGAAGCCAACCTTGGCAATTTGGAACGTCAAGTCCAGGCTGT
>Ga0065707_10082395_pt1 | contig 15716 bp, 29 predicted proteins | sample SwiRhicommuniRL3_FD_59094 | JGI IMG/M metagenome (GOLD analysis project Ga0065707, IMG submission 59094) | Switchgrass rhizosphere bacterial communities from Rose Lake, Michigan, USA - RL3 v2 (version 2) | ecosystem: Host-associated > Plants > Roots > Rhizosphere > Soil | place: East Lansing...
GGGGGGGAAGTCGCTGCGGTTGCGGCGGCAGGGAGACACGGAGGGGTGCACGGGACCGGGGTCCCCTGCTGTCCCGTTTGGGTGTCGGATGTGACGACGGGCACGCCCCAGGATCCGGACTCTAGCACGCTGCGCAGCTCGGCCAACACCGTCCTCGCATCATGGCCCGACAGCCGCCAGTTGTTATCGTGCGCGTCCTGCAGTAGGTCATATGCAGCTTGCGCCGCCCCGAGCATGCCGGAGCTTGTCAGCACCAGCTCCACAAACACCGGCAACGGCCCGTTGGTAACGAGCACACGCGGTAGGTTGCGCGTTATCTGCACCCTGTCCAGGTACTCGAATAGCGCCGCTTGCCACGCAGTGGGTTCCAGCTCGCCGCGCTCCCACCTTGAGACGGTCATTGAGTGCACGCCGAACACCGCAGCAAATTCCGTTTGCGTCAAGCGCAGGAACCTGCGCAGGTCCCTCGGGTTTCCATTGCCATGCATTTGATGCCGTCCTTTCTGGTGATGGGTTCACAGCCCCAACAGTCTCTTTGCGTGCGCTGATCGAACCTCAGCAAGGTGACGCGTAGCACGGCCTACGCCGTCGTTCCATGCGACAAACTCTACCGGGTCAGTGATCCGGTCAAACGGGTTCGGCTCCCCCCACGGCCCACGGTAGGAATACCGCGCATTGAACGCGCGGTTGAAAGCGATGTTGTAGCGCCTGTCCGCGTTGAGCACCGCGCCGCGCGGCCGGTTGATTAGCGCGAGCATCGTGTTACGGGTCGCTTCGCGCGAGCGCTCTAGGCACGTCGGAAAGTCATACCCACGCCGCATGCGGCACTGGAACATACACCGCTCATTCCACGGACACGTACCGACAGGCACGCCAGAGTTAGGACTGTTTTGCTCGCAGTCTGTGTTCGTATCGAAAGTCATGACGCGTACCCCCGCCGACTGCCCCAACGCTTGTCGCTGTTGACGCGCGGGCAGTGCTCGCGCCCAGCGCGCTCCACCGGCTGCAGCGCTTCAGCAGCGCGCAGCAACTCGGAAATGCAACCCGCGTCCGATAGCTGCAGCAGCCGTTCCAGGTTTGACCACGTCCACTGCGACACGCCGCGTTCCAGCCGGTTGTATTGGTTCTGCCCGATGCCCAGCTTATCGGCCCATACCGTTTGAGTGCAATTGGCTTTGTAGCGGAGCTGCGCCGACAGCTTCGACACCTTGCGCGACAGCACCGACATTGAAAGCGCGCGCGTCATTTCAACGCTCCTCGTCTGCCAAGCGCGAGCATCATCGAGTAGTGACAGTGCGCGCAGTATTCATGCAGCTTGTCCACGGTGAAGATATACACGGGACCGGCAACGCCCGGGTACGGATCAACACCAAGCACTTTGGCAAGCGCAGTCGCCCCCTCACGCAATGCCGGGTCGCGCAGCTCATCCGGCAAGTGATCCATCGTTCCGTTCATAACGACCTTTCCCGCCGGCGTGCCCACGCCAGCTCGCTGTTTACTTTCCGGGTCACCACTTGGTGATGGTCCGGATTGATGCATGCGGGGCACTCGCATGTGTGATCGACAGTTTGCTTTCTGGTGAGTTTGACACCACGGAATTCCTCGAACGACACGCGGTGCGCGAACAGCGAGCGCGGCGTGCGCTTGCCTTTCACCCGCATGGACAACGTGCCGTAGCCTTTCTTGTGAATGGCGCCGAGCCAAATCCAGCACGGGCCCGGCACACCGTCGTACTGCAATTGAAAACTGAGTGTCAACAGCCGGTCGCGCAGACTGGGGTACGGACGCCTACTCATGTGACCGGCTCCGTTTCAATCGCCTGCTGCAACGTGTCCAGGTAAGCACGGATGCGCGGCAACGCCGAGAGCAGCGCGCGGCGTTCGAGCGGTCCGAATGCAGCCAACGGCATCACGCCCATGCGCCAATCCAGGTAAGCGGACTCGCAAGCACAGCGCAGCACCATCGGAGACACCGAGCGGAACAGCGCACTGCGTTGCTCCTCGCTCTTGCTCCGCTGCTCAGCTCGCATGCGCTCCGCAATCTGCGACAGCTTGTCGCGTGTATCCGGCGTCACCATGTCTGCCCCCATAGCTCACAGAACACCTGCGCCCGGCCCGATGGTGCCGGCACTTCGACAAGGTCGCCGAAGTCATCGGCCACCGCCGAGGTGATGCGCACATTTCCCCAACGGTAGACCATGTACACGCGACGGTCTAGCGAGTCTTTCATGTGCAGCACTTCGTGATTGCCGCCGATGCCATTGCCATCGTGAAAGAACCACGACACGCGGCGCTTAGACACGACCGCTCCCGTACACCGCACACGCCGGATGCTGGTTCAGAGCGCGACAGTCAGCGCACGCCCCGCACACAGTCGCGATCACGTCATTTTGCGTGGCAGGCTGCGCCGCAGGCTGGTCCGGCAACGTACGCACACGATGCACCCAGCATGAGGTGCCGACTATCGCAACGTCGATGTATCCGCCACGGTCGTCACGCCCGATGTCGCACACAGTGCCGTGCACGCACGCATCCCCGCCGAGAGCAAGTAAGACCCTTGCCCCCATCCAGACAGTCAACATAGGACCTCCGTCTATCCGCGCCCTCACGCGGGACCCTCCGTCTAATGCAGCCCCGTTAGGGGCCGCGCCACGCTGGCCGGAACGACGGAGGAGGGATTCCAACCAGTGGTGCGGCGCGACGACGCGACTATGCGCCCGTCCCGCCCCCGTTGTCAACCAGCCGTCCCAAACACGCAGCCCAATGGCGCAGCCACGCTATCTGACTCAATTGGTGAGCGCTGCGCCAAGCGGTTTCATCATCCTGCCCCCGCAGCGTGGCGAGCACCGAGCGGAACCATGGATCAACGGTTTCATCGCGCAACAGATCATCGATCGTCGCATCGACCTCGGCCAACGTAGGCTCAGTGCCGAGCCGAATGATCCGATCATGCATACGACACCGCCAGCGGGTAGCTCGCATCGACCACGCGGCGCACGTTGGTGTTGCCGTCCGATTGCTCTTGCTCGTTCACGAAGTCATTGGCCTGCCCGTAGGTGAGCCCTGCCGCTTGCAGCAGCGAGATCGCGCGATCCACCTCGGCTTCATACGCATGGACGGACTGCAATTCCTCCTCTCGGTCGCCCGCCCAACTGTAGGCGCGCGATGCGCGGAGCAACGCAGCGCGCACGATCATGACGGCGCGCACCAGAGTGACTTGCAGGGAGATCAGCGAGGTTCTGAGCATGGTGTGCTTTCACGTTTGGTAGCGGCTTCGGCAAGGATCGAGTCGGCCATGTAGCGCAGTGCGAACTCCAACGTTTGCGCGTTGGCAAGACACCTGCGATTCATCGGGCCGACCGGCTCCTGTTGCGCACGATGACGCCAAAGCCGGGCATCGTCGGCGAGACACACGGCGCGCTTGAACGCGCTGGGGTCCGGTGTGATGAGTGGTGCGTTCATGCCAGGGAACATTGCGAGGACCGTGCCAGCCCGCGCCGCGTGATAAACCTCACGGTCCAGGCCTCGAAGTGACGAAACGCGGCTGGCCAGCATCGCCAGAGCTGGCGAGAGCGGCCGAGGTTTGTCACATGTTGACGGGATTGGTCAGCCCATCACCTACCGCCAGAGCAGGCGATGCTCGAGGCACGCGGCTTGCATAGGCGCGCCGGCCGAGGAGCAGTCACTAACGCGCAACAGCCGACCGATTTAACGGGCTTTGGAGCGTTCGGGCCGGGTGCCGGCGTAGGTACGGGCGTCCCGGGGTGCCGTTCGTGGCGCCTGTGCCCGCGGCGCCCTACTCGCGGGCCGCCGTGGTCGCCAGCTCCGCAGCAACCTGCGGGGGGGCTTTCGTGGATCCAGGCCGCAGCACGATCCGGTCGACCTTGGCTTCGAGCCGGAGGAACGACTGTTCGAGCGCGTCAACCCGGCCCATGAGCGTGAGGGAGCTGGCGCACCAGCCGATGACGACACCACCGACCGCGGTTGCAGCGGCTTTCCCGGCTTGAGCAAACATGGTGTCACCCTTTCGGCGGCGTGGCGGCGTGGCTGGCATGGGCATCATTGCAGCACCGATCAGTAAAGATTGCCACCGGCAGACTGATAGACGGAGCGCAGCAACGCGAGGCTTTTTTCGGGCTGGCCCACGCCGGCACCCGGCAAGGATGCCCAGCGCGAGCGCGCAACCGACACCGCTTGATCGAAGTCGCCCGCATCGACGTAGGCCAGCGCGCCGATGCGTTCAAGCAACCACAGCGCAAAGCGGTCCTGCGTCGCCGGCAGCATGTCGCTCGCCCCCGTCGCGCGCTTGAAGTCGATCCAGGTCGGCAGATTCGCCTGATACGCGCCGGCCGCCGTGGTCTTGCAGCCGGCGCTGAATCCCGCCGCGGCGCACATGGCCGCCGGCAGCAGCTCGCCGGCCCACTCACCGGTTTCGGCCGGATGCCCGTTCAGGTTGCCGAACAGCTTCGGCCGCGACGCGGTGTGCCCATACAGCGCGCGATATCCGTTGGCGTCCGCCGTACCCTCCGCGTAGCGCAGTGTGGACAGGAACGCCGCCCGGTTGCGCTGCCAGGTCTGTGACTGTTCCGGCATCGTCGGGCCGACAAACTCGGACGGTGCACGCGTGGCGCGCATCGCAGAGATAGCCAGCGCCGCCGCACCGAGCGCCAGCCACCCGAGCAACGCGCGCATGCATCACCCGCGGGTGCGCTGGCGCGGCTTGCGCGACCTGGACGCACCGCCGGATCCGGCGATAGGAGCTGGCACCGCCGGATCCGGCGGTGCCAGCTGAACCCCGTATTCGGCGAACGCCGCCAAGAGATCCAGCTCCGTCACGCGCGCGTTGCGGTTGCAGCGCGCGCCGGTGTCGATCGCGAGCGAGAACGCCCCAGCAACCGCCAGGGATGCCGCCTCTACCTGATCCGCCTTGGCCGCGCGCATCGCATCGCGCGCCGCAACCGCGATCCCGTACGCCGCTGGATCGGCACGCTGACTCAGCACACCGAGCATGGTCGCGATCTCACTCAGGCGCAGCTCATCCGGCGCAAGTTCTTCTGACATGTGGGCGTCCTTTCCGATTCGAGGGGGAGCGAAATAGAGCGCGAGTGCGAGCGCCGTCACCAGCACCGCGACCCATGCCTCACGCATCCGTTGCGAGGTAGGTTTGCAGCGAAACCTTTTCCAGGCTTCCCGCGGGACCGGCCGCTGTGAACCGCAGCGTCATCGACTCCTCTATTCCGCCGACGATGTGCAAGCCGGTGAGCTGGATACGGTCCGAGCTGAGCGCAGCGCACTGCACATCTCCCGTCCACAGCACCACAGCAGCCGACAAGAGCTGCACCGTCAGGATGCCACTCGGTGCCGCCGCCGTGACGATGGATGCCTGCAACCCCGTGCACACACGGCGCGAGCCCGTACCACCCACGCCCAGCACCACCGATGCTTGCGCGGCAGCGCCCGGCGCATGCACGACGCCGTCAGATCCTTTGTGCGCGAACACCGGGACACCAGTCGTGTCCGTCGCCCCCTGCACAGTGCCGGACGCCGAGCGCGCGACATCGAACGAATCGCCGTTGAACACCTGCCCACGGTTCGCCACCCCAAGGACAGCGTTGTCACCCAGCGCCGGCTGCGCGTCGACGTTGTCGGACAGCGCGGTCAGCGGCTCCGCCACACTCGACACATTGCCGATCGCAGTGAGAGCAGAGTAGAGCGAGATCGTTCCATCATCGCGCGCCTGCCCGGCAACCATAGCGAGCCGGTTCTCCCCTGTCGTGCCCCACAGCGTGACCGCCTGAAATCCAGGGGAACGGTTTGCAACGTCACTCATAGGCTACCCCAGGCAAGTCACGCACATACGCCGCCTCATGTCCTACCTGCAGGTCGATCGGTAGGCCGGTGTTCCACAACATTTCACCGCTGAACAATGCGGTGAGCGACGCCGTCTCATCCGGGAAGACCTCCGACACAACCAGCAACCCCGCCGTACTCGACTCTGGCGTGATGATGAATAGCGGGAAGTCCTCATCCATCGACCACGGCACTTGATCGCAGAACGGCAACGCTGCACCGTTGACCTGCGGCGTAAACAGCAACGCCCCCGGCGGGTATGTGTTGTACACCGCGCTGCTGTTGCCCGGGAACACGCCCGGCAAGCTGACGATGCGCACGCTACGCGCGACCATCACATACCCGGCCGGGCAGCCAACCTCGAAATGCCAGACCGATGGCGCTTCGGAATCAGGGGCGAATGTCGACAGCATGTGAAAAGGCCGCGCCCGTATCGGCAGACCGTCGTACGTGCTGAAGACCTGCGCGACCTTTGCGGCGCTCGGGATCGGCTGCGGAGGGCGTTGCGCAGCGAACGCCGGTGGCTCACTGGCGGGGAGCTGGCGTGCCCGCTGCAGCAGCTTCTGGTTCGCCTCGATTTTGCGACGGACCATGATGCGCCCCGTTTACGTGTAGACCTTTTGGCCCATGAGCACCAACCAGAGGTTGATTGCATCGGCCCCCAGGTTCGTGACCGTGAAATTGAGCGTGGTACGGCGCGGCAGTCGGCGTGCCGTGGGCAACACCAGCGGCTGCGTGCCGTCGCCAAAAATGCTCGCGATCGGCACCGGCAAATTGCTGAGCCGCTGTGTGTCCTGCGTGGCAATGTCGACCAGCGCAGTCGGCAGCAGCCGCGACGAATCGGTTTGTGCCACGTCGCCGATAGTGGCCCAGAACGTGGAATACATCCAGTCGAAATCCGCGTCGTTGTCGATCGTGATGTTCGCCTGCCCGGCCGCTGCGCCAGCCGCCGCGATGGCAGTGAAGCGCGCGACATAGGAGTAGTACGCGCGGTTCGCGGCGTAGTTCTGGGGGGAGGGGGTCGCGAAGGTCGGGCCGGGTTGAACGATCCGGCGTTGCGCTAGACGTGCTTGCGTTGCCATGGTTTCCTACTCCTGGATGCATCGCCACTTGTGGCGATGACGCCGGCGGCAGCAGCTCACTGTCGCCGGCATTTACAAGCCGCTCCGGCTTACTGCACGAAGCGGGACAGCACGCCCTTCATATAGACGAATGCCACGCCCGCAGCGCTGATCGACTGCACACCGTTCGGCCAGCTCAGCTTGACGGTGAAATTGACCTGCGGAGCAATCTGCAAGTCGTTGGCACGCCAGATACGGCCGCGCGCTGCCGCGTAGCCGATCAGCGTTTGCAGCGCCGCTGCCGCCGTCGTGGCGTCAGCCGCCGCACCGAACCCGTCTAGGCTGGTGTCCATGGGGAAGCGCATCAACGGCGCATCCTGCACATAGGTCTTGTTCGAGATGTCCAGTTCGAGCACGCCGCTTTTGCGGAACTTGTACTCGTCCAGGATGTAGCTCGAGGCGACGCCGGCCCCGAAACTCGAAGGCAACACCGCCGCACCCGGGATCAGGTTGACCATCACCTCCTGCAGCGTGAACGCGAAGCCCGCCGGCAGCGAACCAGCGCCGGGGAAATTCGTGTCCTGCAGCGTGCGGCCACTGGCACCTACAGCAGTCTGGAAAAAGAAGAGCTGCGCTTGCCCCGCTTGCGCGTAGGTCTGGCTGTCGTAGAACACCCAGTTCTGAGTGTCGGCAGCGCCGGGCATTGCAGTCGGCTGGCCGCGCGGGATCGCACGGGTCTTGAACGGGGCAGTACCTTGCATGAGAGCACCTCTGTTTGGTCAGTGGGTGAGGGGGTGGGGGAAAGAGCTCGCCCGCGTCAGCGGGCGCAGAGATCAACTGTTGACGTAGTCCGCGTCCTGAAACTCGTACGCGCCAAGCGCGGGGCTATTGACGCCCAGCGCCGGAGACGTGACACCGGGTTCCATCGTGTAGGACCCCATGCCATCATCGCCGTAGGTGTTGGCCAGCTCGTACATGTCCGCTTCGGAGATCTCGGACAGTCCCATCGGGACCGCGAGGAACTGGCGAGCCGCGCCGTACAGCGCGACGGTGAGCGCGCCCTGCGCCGCGCCCGCCACCAACGCATTCTTGCGCCCGATCAGCCCAACGCCGATCGCGACGGCCGCTTTGGTGACGTGCGACATCGGGCCGACTTTCATCGACACCGGTGCGAAGCGCAGCAGGAAATCCACGCCGATCGCACCGGCCGCGCCCAGGCCGGCCGACATGGCCGCGCGGGAGATCCCGCCGAACAGACCACCGGAGCCGCGCGTGCGCAGCATGCCGCCGATCGGGTTGCGCCGGGTGCGCCTACGGCCGGAGCGGCGCCGACCGTGGGCCGGTGCCGGATTCTTGCGGGTTGCACGGCGCTTCTTGCCGCGCTTGGGGTTTGCCACGATCACGTGCGCCATGATTGAACCTCACTTGCGTTTGTCAACAATGCCGCGCCACGTCATGCGGTAGCGGCCACCTTGCACAACCAGCCGCCGCCCGTCGTGGGTGGCAGCCAGAATCGGACGACTTGCACCGCGGAACTCGTGCTTGTACCGCTTCCCGTCCGGGGTCTGATAGATCACAGCTTCGAGCCGCCCCAGCGACATCAGCGCCTTGGCAGGCTTCGGCGCACTCATGCGCCGGAATGCAGGCTTCGCGCCGTGGAACGATTCGTACAGCCGCGCTGCTGCCGCTTTCTGTGCGGCGATGCTCGGCGCGCGGCGCCGGGCAGGCGCCTTGCGAGTCACACGCTTCGCCGCCTTGCGCGCCGGTGTCTTACGTGCGGGTTTGCGTTTAGCCACGTCGGCCCCCGGTGTAGTGATCGATTGCGAACCATGCCGCGACGCCGATGCCCAGCACCGGCAACAACTGCTTGAGCCACGACGACGCCGCGCTGTCCCCCGTCGTGCGGTACACGACGGCCGATGCCTGCTGCGGCGTGAGTCCCTGACCCTCAAGCCGCACTTGCTCATCCAATCGCTTGCTGAGCGCCCACGCATCCGCCAGGAACTTCGTGACGAGCGCCAGCGCGACCGCAATCGCCGCCCCACCGAGCACGACGGGCACGATGCCCAAGCCCTCGAACCCGAACGCTGACTTGACGCTTGCCGCCGCATCTTTCACCCAGTCGACAGCAGCGCCGGCCGCCGACAGGTAGCTACTGATCGTGGCCTGCAACGACCTGGCACGGCTCATGATGGCGTCGTATTCGCCAGACAACGACGGGTTCGAGCGCGCCGCCGACTCCTGCTGAGCAAGCCGCGCGAGCACCTCGCGCACTTTCGCCTCGCCGTCGCGGAGCTGCGCCACGAGGTTCCACCACTCCGCTGACTGCGGCGCGGCCGGTTCCCGGCCCCACGCGTCCGAGAGCTGATTGCGGCGCATGTTCTCAACGACGGCCGCGCCGCCGGCCCCCGAGCAACATCGCGGCGATGACACCGGCCGCAGCGATTCCGCCGATCGTGACGATGGTGCGCACCGGCGGCAGCGGGATACGGGTTTCGTAGGCTTGCGGGGCATATTGCACCATCGATGTTGCGACGGGTGATGCCGGCACAACCATCGGTTGCGCGCCGACCTGCATGCGCTGCGCTTGCGCGTCGATCAGCTTTTTGTCGGCGTACAGCGTCGCGGCGGCATTCACAACCGAGCTGAGCCAATCGGGTGACGTGAGCGTGGTATCTGACAGCAGCATGTTTACCTCCGGTTGGAAAGCATCGTCACCAGCAACACTGACCCCAGCGCCAGGCCGCCGTACACCAGCAACTGCTTGTCGATGCCGCCGCCACCGTCACTTGGCGGGACCGGCATGTACTGCGGTGCCTGCTGCGGCATGAACGATTGCGGGGCCTGCTGCTGGAACGTGGGCGCCTGGAACGGCACCGCTGTCTGGATCGCTGGGGGCGGAACCATCGGCACGCCAGGGTCGACCGGCGCTTCAGAGGGCTTCTTGGCCAGCAGCAGCGGCGCCGCCATCGGCAGCATGGTCGGCGCGAACGTGGCTACGGCACCGATCGCCGCGACCTTGGCCAGCGGACGCGCGACCTGTTCCACTTTCTTGAGCACCTTTTTCAGCTTCGAGCCCAGGCCTTCGAGCCCATGCAATTGCTGCCTGCTGCGGCGGCGCGGTCCGGTGTAGTACTTGACGTACATGGTCACAGCTCCAACGCAGTGCGTTCGGCGATGCGCGGCGGCGCCCACCCCATCGGCACCGGCAACGTGGTTTCAAGTGGCACCCACTTGTCGCGCAGCTTCGCTGAGACGAACACGTGAGAGTAGCGACCCGGCTGGAACCCGACCGCTTCAAAGCGCGCCTTGTGCCCGAGTGACGCCAGCATGGCCGCAAGCAAGGTGCTCTTGTCGTCGCAGTCGCCCTGCCCCAGGTTCAACGTCTGCTCCGGCGTTTGCAGCGTTTCGACGCCATCAATGTCACGCACATATCGCACCTGATCGCGCACGTACGCATGCAGCGCGGCCACCTCCCCGGCATAGTCTTTCTGCTTCAGGTGCTGCACGGCACGCATGGCGGTTTCTCGGACAGGCATGCTCGCCTTACCCCCGCGGCTGTTCGCCAACGACCGCATGAGCGCCAACGTGCGCACGACGCCCGCTATCCCATTGGGGATGCCCATTAGCACCGACGGCGTGCGCGGGATCCGTGGGCGACGGGCCGTCACCTCCGGCTGACTCGTGTACATCCCTGATTTCCTCCGATGGTTCGCGCAGCTCCTGCACCAGCGCCGCCAACCAGACGGCGTGCGCCGCTGCGGCCGGTTCCATGTTGACCAGCACCGCCACCGGGTCGGCATAGCCCAGCAATTCGTCCAGCACCTCGGGGGTCAACTGATCGGTGATCAGGTCGGCATAGATAGCAGGGTCGCTACCCTTCGCGGCGCCCGCGAGCACCACACGCAGTAGCGTGCGCATCGCTTCGAGCTGGGGGTCGGCCGGGACCGGATCGGCCGCCGGCGGCGTCGGTACCGCACCGCCAGGGCCAGCGATGGCCGGAGCTGCTCCCCTCGCCACCTTTGGCGGTACCGGCCTGCCCTTTTGGATGTCGGCCAGCTTGCTGAAAGCCCGGACGCTTTCCATCATCAGCTCTGTCGGAGACGCGCCGCCACCGCCGATGCGCTCCCCGATATCGATGCCTTGCTTCAGCATCCCCATAGCGACCGACATATCGCCGCCACCGGCAGGCTTGAGAATCTGGGCGATGGTGCTGATTTCCTTAAGCATCGCCTCGCGCGAGCCCTCGGCCGGGCGCATGCGCTCCACTATCTGCAAGAGCTGCGCGAATTGCTCGCGCTGCTGATTGGCGAGAACGGCAAGCATGTCGCTCGGTTGCATCGCGGCTGCGGCCGGTGCCGGCGCACTCACGTCATCGTGACTCTTTGCGATCGCGATGCGCTTGTTTCGGCGCCAGCCGTTGCGGTCACGTACCTGCACGCGGTACATGCCGCCGCCGTGCGTGCGCTTGATGTGGTCCAGGATTGACACTTCGCTCACCGCGTCCTCCGCGCTGATCGTGTCGACGTATTCCATTGGACCCTTGCCGCTGGCCGGCTCGCGGAATAGGTTCACCGAACCCTGATCCATCGCCCCCAGCTCGGACAGCACACCGTCTAGGCTGTCGTCATCGTCATCGGGCTGCTCCACCGCACGCCCGTTCATGTCGATGACGTTCGCGTCCTGCACCTCGGAATCGGCCGGGCGCCGGGTGCGTGTGGTGGTTTGGCGTGATTTCACGCCCCGAACAGTACCCGACGACCGTTGTGCCATGTCAACCCCCAGCGTTAAGCGTTGGGGGAATGTAGCACGAACGTTCTAGATCGCTTTGTTCTTAGGTTCGTTTGTTATGAGAACACCCGCCGGGCGCCGCGTATCCCACGCTGCCACTGGCGGTGTTTGTGAATGCGTCATCAAGCGCAATTCCTCAGCCACATCGCGCAATTGGTTCGCGACATGCGTCTGAAACTCATTGCTCAGCAGTTGTCGTTCCAGCATACGCGCCAGCGTCGTAAGCGTCATCGCCAGTTTTTCAAGCAGTTAGCCATAGATCACCATTTCACAGCAAGCCGCGTTGCCGCAGCGTTTCAAGAATCGCCCGGCGTTGCAGCTCGGGCATCGCGTCAAACTTCGCCATGTAGCGCGCGACCTTGCGCTTGATGCGCTCGCGCTCTCGATAGTCCGCACCAGCGTGTGAATAGTCGGCGCGCACCGCTGCCGGCGGTTCGTAGTTCAGCCACAGCGACTCAGTGCGCGGGCCGCCGCGCGTCATCGCCTCGTAGTCGATGCGGCGCCAACCTTGCAGCGCCGCCTCAGTGTCGTACATCTCGCACCGATATCCGGACAGGATGAACCGCGCACCGTGATACGAGAGCCGGCACAGAGCACGCAGCAAACTGTTGTGCTGTTCGTCGGTCATTTCGTGTTGGTACAGCACACCACCGCTGCGTGTCGACTGCACGTAGGGCGGGTCGCAATAGACCAGCTCATCACCTTGCCACGGATAGCCGTTGAGAACCTGCACCGCGTCGCGGTTCAGCACACCTACCCTACCGTCGCACGTCGCGTAACCGACGTGATTCGCGATCAGCTCGCCAGCGAACCCGGGCTTGAACTGCCGGACAAGGCACCTCACAACTTCGTAGTCAAGGTCGATCAGCACCGACCACGTTGCGCGTTCTTTGGCGAGGAACACCGCCGCGCTGCCCGCGAAGGCCTCTATGTAGACACGGTGCGGCGGCATGAGGTTCACGATGCGTTGGGCTACCCCCGGCGCTTGCTTTGCGCCAGGGTAGCCACGCATCGCCACCTCGGGCGATGCTGCAGCATCGCTGGAAGTGGCGGTGTTCATTTCGCTGCGCCAGTGATCGGGGGGTAGATGATCGGCGCTTGTGCCGGCAGGACCTCACCGCCAGAAGTGGCGGTACTCTGATCCTTCGGCTTGCGCGGCTTCCTCGGCTTGAGAATGACCGATGTGCCAACCTGCTCTACGTCGACGCCCCCTTGCCGGTAGCGTCGACGCGGCTTAGGCGTCAGCCGGAACTTTCCCCCCGCCTCTTCGTTGCTCGCGACCAGAGTCCTCGCCGACACCACGGCTCCGACCATGATGCCGACGAACCCCAGCAGCACCAGCGCCGCACCAACACCCGCGAGCATCAGCGCCAAGCCAGTCTGGCCGATGTGCTGAAGCAGCAGCGACGCGCAGAAGCACATCACCAGCAGGAACGCGAAGGCCTTGTCGATCCCCCGCGCGACCATGTACGCAAACTCTATTCTTCCCATTTGAATTACCTCGGTGGCAAAGTGACGAAGCGGTTTCGCAGTGCTTCCATTTGTCGTCGCACTACGTTCATGCCGAGCACCCCCGCCTCAGTCGGTGCTCTGCATTCCAGCCTGATCCAGGCCGACACTTGCTCCTGCGCCCACGCGTCGCCGCAGTAGCGCGCCACAAAGTACAGCAACGCACCGAGCTTGCCCGATGCCGTCACCATCACAAACTCATCGTAGGACAGCCGCGCAACGCGCGACTCCTCCGGCCGTTCCGCCTTACCCTCAGCAGCAAGGTGTTCATCGGTCAGCTCGGTGATACCGAAATGCCCCTTCAGACCCGGTGTCCAGGTGAGCATGCGCCGCCCTTTCATCGCCGCCACGTACTCGTCCCACGCCGCCGACAGCTCTCGCCGGCCGCTGTCGATCATGGCGAGTAACTGGAATGGTGTCGCGTGCCACGTGCGCGGGGCGACTGACTTGCTCCCGACCTTGCTGTGCTGGCGCGTCAGCTCCGACGACATGCCCCACGCTGAGTCGTGACCCCACTTCGCGATGTACTCTGCCGCGTGCTCACCCCCGCGGATGACAAGCGCACGCTGCATCGCGTCGCTCACCTTGTCGTTGGAGCACAAACCGACCTTGAGCAGCGAATCAACCCACAGTGCTTGCAGCTCCGTGATGGTCGCTGACGCCAGGTCGCCCTGCGCATTGACCGGCTCGCCCTCGCCGAACGCGCCGCGCCGCGTGAATGTCAGCATGTGCAAGTGAGGGTGCCAGCCGTTGTGCCCGAAAGTCGTTTCCAGCGATGTCACGCCGCCAACGCGCTGAGCGTCAGCCTTCCACGCCTTCCACGTGCGCGCGTTCTGGAACCGCTGCCTCGCCTTGTCCAGCTTTTCCAGGTTGCCCTTGAGGGCATCGCCCAGCTCATGCGGAAATGTGAACGTCAACAGGTACGCGGATCCACCGTTGCCTACGTGCGCCGACATTGCCTGCGACAGCTCGGCGCGGCGTGTTTCGCTCAGCTTCGCCGCGCAGACCGGACACGTCCACACCAAACCGCACGTGACCACGCCGCCGAGTCGCGCGCTTGACCCATCGCCAGCGCGCAGCATTTCGACGCCACCTTGCACGCTGGTGCTGGTGCGATGACACCAGCATGTAGCGTGCTGCTCATTGGCTGGCGTGCCATGCACGTAGAGCAGCTTCTGAGCGGTGCGCAGTAGGTCGAAACGCCGGCTGCGCGACTCAAGTCGCGCGTAGCGTGGGTCCGGTGCTGTATCGATCACAGCTCGCCGCCCGCCTGGAACGTCCCAAGCCAGTCGGACCGACTGACATCAGCCCCGGTCCTGCGCCACTCGTCTATTGCCGCGAAGGCAAACGGTGATGAAACCTCAGTGTAATTTGCGACCCGGAACACCGATGCAAACCGGCCATCGAGCCAGCGACACATGGTGCGCAACCATGGTGACCCGAACGACCGCTTTCGCAGGTGATCGTACGGCGGGAAGAACCCGTGCCGTACGATCACCTCTAGCTGTGCGTTCACCTCAGAGCCAAGTCGCGCGTAGCGCGGGTCAGTTTCTGCTGTCATGGTCAATGACAGGCCTCAATCAGCAGGGTCGGTGCATCGGGCTTGTTTGCGATGGATACCCACCCCACGATTGACTCAGCTACGTTCAGTGCTTCTTGCAGAGTAAGCACTAGACATTTCCCGTCCGGCAGGTTCAAAACCACAGCGGGAACGCCTTCAATTCGACCCCCGACGACATGGAACGCGCTCACCTCAGAGCCCCGCAGTCGGAGCGAAGGCACTGTATGTACTCTGCCGCGCCAGCTCCGCACGTTGAGCACGTGCCGAACGCTTCGAGCGCTTCCACGTTCGGCCCCAGGCCTCGCCCGATCACCGAGCTGTGAATCACGCCCCCCCCCACGTGGGACCGAAGCTTCATTTCAGCCCAGTGCACGCACCCCAGCCTACTGCCGCAGCTACCGCACTGCCCCAGCGTCTCATGCCCATGCTGCGGGCACCAGCGTAGTGGGCGCTGGTCGGTCGGGTTGCGGTCCTGCACCGCCGGAGCTGGCGGTGCAGGATCCAGCGGCGCGCCGGCCGCGTCCTCGCCGTTCTCAAGCGGTGCCGTGTCGGCCCAGTCTGGCGGGTGCCCATGGTGCGGCTGATCCATTGCCTTGTTCAGCCAATGGATGCACCCAAGTGCCGGACCGCAGTAGTCGCACCGGGTAACTCGACTTAGGCCTGTTTGCGGGCACCAGTGCCATCCGCTCCCAGCCGCGTGTACTGGCGGTGCCGGGAACGGCACCGCGGGTGCTGGGTCGACATCACACCGGCCGCCGCACAGGCCAACGCAAAAGGCGCAGCCGTGCCGTTCGATCCAGTCGTGTAGCGCGTACCGTGCGTGTAGGGATTCCCCACTTATACCGAGATGGGCGCACGGCTCCGCCGGTTGGTGGTTGCTTACATCGGTTGGTGGGGGGGAAGAAACCCCCGCCGGGGTCGGCGGTCTCGGGCTGAACCCGGCGG
>Ga0065707_10000625_pt1 | contig 15702 bp, 29 predicted proteins | sample SwiRhicommuniRL3_FD_59094 | JGI IMG/M metagenome (GOLD analysis project Ga0065707, IMG submission 59094) | Switchgrass rhizosphere bacterial communities from Rose Lake, Michigan, USA - RL3 v2 (version 2) | ecosystem: Host-associated > Plants > Roots > Rhizosphere > Soil | place: East Lansing...
ACCGTCCCTTCCCTGCTTCCCTAATAGGAATAGAGAAGCCCCCTACATAATAGGGGGCGTGTACATATATTGGAAGGGATTGGATTGGTAGGGCGCTATAGCCAACCGATTAGACGGGCTAATAGTATAGCAGTAGTTAGCAGTAGTATGACGTTTATAGCCTTTTGACTTTTAGGCGTGTCGTAGAAACATAGCGCTAACCCTACTACTACTAAGACGAACAGGATAATAAATAGTGTATTCATATAATATTATTTACGTCTGTTAAAAATATGAAGTCCCCAAAATCTATTAGGGCTTTCAAATTTATGTCTACGTTCCCACTTAATAACTTGGTATTGTGTAGCAGGTCTACAGCATGAAGTAAGAATAATAACGATCACTATAAAGAATATGTTACGACGTTTTACCATACGTAGCATTTAATACCTGACCGACTTTAGTATTATAGCCTGTTATATTTCCATAGTTAAAGCGCTGTAGTCCTGCTTCGGCTGCACGTTTCCACGTATCTAAGAAAGGCTTATCTAACTTTAGAAGGATAGGTTTACTTTCCTTTCCTACGAAGTGGTTTTTAATAAGCCAATTTACGACGGACGCTTTACTAAAGAATATCAAATAGCCTACTATCAATACTGCAAATATTATGCCTACGATCATAAGTCTTTTACTCATACAATAGATTTTATTATTAGATAAATAAGAGCTAATAGAAATATTAGGACTACTATTTCACGTAGCAGCCCTAATAGAATAAAAAAGATCTTCATTATTCAGGTAGACTATTTAATACAATACCTACTACTGTATCGTCTACTTTCGTTTTAGTTTGGTCTGCTACCTTTTTAAGCAGTCCAAAACTTTTTTGAAGACTTATAACTAAGTCTTTATAGTCTTCTTCTCTATTATGTTCTTTGAATTTTTCTAATAGCATAGACAGTTCAGCGCTTGCAGCCGTCTTTACTGCGTTTAATAATAACTGTAAAAACATAGTCTTAGTTTTAGGGTTACGCCCTAATCGTTTTATGATAGGTAATAAATAACGTAGATACTTTATGATCTTCCACATACTACAATAAAATAGACTATAGCTTTAGGGTTATTAGCCATAAACCGGGTTACGCCTACGTCTACTGCCCTACATTCTACAATGGTAAAAGATAATTCTTTATCTGTGCTAAGAAATTTATATCCTATCTGTATTTTAATCATAGTCTTTATTTATTAAGCCCTGTATAGAAATACAGGGCTATGGAGAGTAGAAAAAGTACAGCAACTTTTAGAATAGTATAACCCTTATTAAACCCAATGTATTTACAGCGCCCCAATTATACACGCCGTCGGCTGCGTATGGTAAATCGTGATTAACTCCTAAAGCATCTATTAACCTTACTGTAGTAGGTGTTATTACTCCAGTATTAGAAATAGTACAATCTACTATAGTAGCTGCGCCGCCTGTAAATGTTCCGCTACTATTCTGTAACGGTAATACAGGATAAGCAGGAACTACTACTACAGTAGAACCGCCTACAGATACGTCGTCTATCTGTGTCGTTTCCTGTGGCGCTACTCCCATTTGATTTTCTATAGTCAAATTTCCTGTAGGGGGTGGCGTAGCAGTACCGAATACTAAAGTATCCCATGAAGCGTCGGCTGTAACTACTGCCTGTTCTTGTGTTATTACGGCTGTAGTATCTATTAATACGCCGTTCTTATAGAACGAAATATTATAAGGCAATAACGCTGCGTCGTTAGTATGTACGCCTATAATATTAGAAGGTAAGCCCTTCGGATAGCGTAGATATTGGCTTGTATTACTTTCGTCGTATATCAAAGCAAAGCCGTAGCCGCTTACGCTAAAGTCTGAAATAGTAATCTTATTAGCGCTGCCTACAATATTATTAATGAAATTAAGACGCTTAAACTTAAACGTTATTAAAGCAGCGCCTACTATAAACGGTATATTCTGCGTAGAATATGCGTTATCAGTAAATCCTATTTCTACGCCGTTAATATCATACTGTCTTACTTCCCAAACTCCGGCAATAGAAGATGAACTATACGCTTGTGGGTTCATAGCTACGCCTGCTTTTGGGAGTCTTATTTTATCATTAGGTGCGCCTACATATCCTAAAGAATATACCCTATCGAAAGTATCTGTCCATATACCTACTTCTAAAGACTGTCCGGCAATATTATTAATATTCTGTACAGTAACGAAGTTAGTATTAGTAGTTACGTTTATAGTAACAGGCACAGCTGAAGGGAATTGAAAGTACGCATTTACATTCCAGTTAGCCCCTGCGTTAGTACCATAGTAAAGACCTGCTAACGTAAACGGAAAGTTATAATCGTCTAATAACTTTTCGCCGCCTAATCTTGGTAATATAAAATTAACTAACGGTATTATACCAGTTACAGTTAAAGATTTATCATCTATAGGTGAAGTATTAGCGCCGCCTGACAAACTTTCTGTAGGTGTAAAGTCTACGCCATTTAATTGGAACGTAACGTTGAAAGGTGGAATAGACGCAGGGGGAAACGTACAGGTAGTAACTGTTATAGCGCCGACTACTCCCGTAACAGGGTCTAAGTCGAAAACTTCGCCTGTGTCCATATTACAAACAAGGTCAAAGCCAGTAATAGGCGTAGATAAAGTGTTATCTGTGTATAGAGTGTCGCCCGGTACAAATGGGGCTGCATGATCTAAGTAAACTATAGTAGGGAATTGAGTACAGACATAAGTAGGCGCTAACGCTAATTGAACCATTTGTATAAACCCGGACGCAGGCGTACCGATTGTTAATACGATCTTCTTATCAAATGTACTTTCCGGGTCGCATACTACAAACTGTCCTAAACTTACGGCTTTGTCGTGTAGATAACGAAGATAGGGTAACATTTCCCTGAACGTTACAACCTTATTACGGGTTACGCTATTATCGTCTATAAATTGTATAGTAAGCGCAGGCAACTGACCACGAACAGAAGCCGGGTCATTAATTTGCTGTAACAACTGATATGTAATACTTACAATGTTTTGAGGCGTTGGATAGTTAGCCATAAATTTTATTTAGCGTCCTATATTTGATCTGCTATAGGTTTTGCCCTGCTAATAGGGGGTTTATGTGAATATACCGTACTTATTTCTAATGTCTGCCAATAGATCATAGTTAGGCCAATTTACGTTAAAGTGGTGTCCGTCTTTAGCATACTGTTTTAAATAACAGAATGAAGCCTTTAATTCTCTAAGGCTCATATCCATTATTATAGCTGTAGGTATGCCTACGTCTTGTAAATACTTAACGTAGACCTGTCTTTCCATATACTTTTTTACAATGAAGTAGGCAAGTGTAGCAAGTATAAGGTATAATATAAAAGCCCTCATTGAATGTATAATTTAATTATGTAGTTACAAGTTCTAAAGCAAATAGCGCTACTATTGTAGGGTCTGCTGTAGTCCATGCGTCGAACGCTGCTACTACAGGATTAGCGCCGCCCCCACTAAAGAAATAGTTACCCGGTGGTATGTACATTTGCTTATCTACTTCACGCATAACTTTAGGTATCAGTATATCCGTTAATTCTGTATAGATAGCAAAGTTAAAAGCGCCTATAGCTGCGTGTAGATTGAAAAACTGATATACTTTATTATACGCTTCTAAATATCTATTGAATAGACAAGTATCAGCGCTAAGTTTTCTATTAAGATAGCCTCCGAAGTTTTGCCCATTGTTAGGCGTGTATTGGAAATTAGAAGCTAACCCTGTCCCGGCTGCAAAGTTTACCGAAGCCTGATAGCAGGCTTTAGCTAATTCTATAAAGAATATTTCGTTACCCTTAGTAGAAGGCTTAAACTCATAAGCGCCTGTAGTGGCGTTTAATCCTACGCCCCATAAAGGAAGTATAGGACGACGACAAACAGGCATAGTAATAGCTACGCCTTTTGCTTCGGTTATCTTTACTATAGTAGTCGCTATAGGTACTTCAAATTGCTGCGTCCCTACGAACGGTTCAGGATTACATACCTGTAAATCTTCTGCCATGATGTACTATTTTTTCTTTGACGCTTTAGCGAAATATACTAAGCCTATTACAAGTAATACGGCTATAACAATTATTAATACAGCGTTCCCTTTTGACTTCTTAGAAGTAACAGTAACGCCGCCTAATGTTTTTTCTTCGGCTAACCATCCTGTAGGCTCGTCGCTGCCCGGTACTGTAGAAGGCGCTGCACTTTCTACGCCTGTACCTGTAGACGTACCTTCCATTAAAGCGCCGCCCATACCGCCGCCGCCTGTGTTACCCTGACTTCCTACGTCTGACATAGGCTGCGAAGATAAAGGCTGAATAGGATTATTTAGTAACTGTTGGTTAGTTGTAAGTTGTTGGTTAGCGTCCCTTACGTCCTGTATTTGTTGCTGTGCCGAACTTGTAGCTTGCTGTCCTGCCTGTATCTTATTCAGTATAGCCGTCCCTTTCTTTAATTTACGGGCTGCGGCTTTTGTGTCGCCATGTTCTAATTTAATCTGCGCCTTTTCTATTTTCTTTTCAGCCTTCTTTTGTTGGCGCTTACGTCCTAACCCAAAGATACTATCGTAGCCGTCCGGGTCGTAGCCGTCAGGGTCGTATGTAGCAGCCGAACGCATAGCCCTGCCTCCTGCCGGGTCAAAGGTTAAAGACGTTTGCTTACTTAGATAATCTTGTAAGCCTTCTATTAAGGCGTTCCCCTGTACAAAGTCTTCTACCTTTGCGTTATTATATTGATCTACTCCTGTACATTCATCATAGGGGCTGTCTTCGTGTCCATTGTATGCCATATAAGGCGAAGTTAAAGGCTGCATATTAAAATTTTAAGAGTTGTATAAATTCCATTCTTTGTTTCTACGGCTAATAAGTCCGTTACTTACTGCGCCGCCTGCGTATATGTAAGACTTCCAAACTGCTTCTAAGTTTGGTATGTTACTATTAATACGACTTAGCATAGTCTTACCTGTACCTATGCCAAGATTATAGCTAAATGATAAAAGCGCTGCCCATTGGTTAGGCGTTAATTCTTTTCGTGCTAATGGCTTTAATACTGCGTAGTCCTTAGATATATGATTATTCATAATGGACTTTGCCGTATCTATTCCTATAGTAACGTTAGGTATAACTGTAGGGCTTGCTGTGCTATCCGGGACTTTCGTACCGTAGCCCCAAGACCATTGTTTATAATCCCAATACGGCTTTGGCGTAAAACGTTCTTCGCCTGCTATAAACTGCCCTGCTTTTTTTACAACGTCTGACACTTTTACTAAGTTTGTTATTATGAATATAATTACAACTACAGCGAATATTATTAAGACCTTCTTTGCCATGCTTAAATATTACGTAGCCTTAAATATTTTAATCAGCTCAATAATAGCATAGATAAGAGTGATAAGACATACCAATAGCTTAATAAAAAATCGCTGCTTTGGTGTGAACTTATCGTCGTTATCCAATCCCGGTATCTTATTTTCCATACAGTTTGCATAGGTCTATTTCTTTATAGATTTCATTCCTTTAGATAAGTACACTATAGCAAAGACTACAACTACTAATAATACTATCGGTAATACGATCTTAAAAACTTTTGAAGCGCCACTAATACCGCCTGCTACATTATGACTTACGTCTGTAACGCCGCCTATTATGTCGCCTGTTATAATACTGCCTAATCCGTCGTAGAAGCCGTTCTTTTTGGCGTAATCTCTAAAGGCATAGTTTAAATTTCTACAGTCGGCTGTATTACTTATTAATGCTAAGTCGTCCCATTCGTGTAGAAACTTTTCGTTAGCCTTTTGTAATCCGTACTTAACTACATTTGCTTTATGCCATGTTATCCAATCACTACAAGACCATCTATCGTCGAACCAATTCCATATTTTAAAAATAGAATCGTTGTACAACGGTTTAGCGTCTGCGTTAGTAGGATTATGTTCGTAGCTGTAAGCCATCATTTAATAATTTCTGCGTTAATCATAGTCTGAAATAAGCTATTAATCCTTTCATCCTTTCCGGGCTTTTGTTTAAGAATGTCTACTAAACAATAGATAGCCGTAGAAGGATTATAGCCCATTTTTACAAATTCAACGAAGGCGTATAGATCACAATACTTTTCTGTCTTATACTTCAAATGTCCCTTTTCATGTAGTAAGACGAATATACGCATAGGTACAGGTAATTCTAAAAATGCAGTCCCGGTTACTATTAACCCTAAGTCTGTATAAATAATTGCCGGGCTTCCTGTTTGGTTAAGGTCATGCTTAATAGTTACTTCCTTTTCCCTGTGTCTTTCCTGCTTCGGTAACTTTACATAATAGATCGTATCTATGATCTGTAAAGGTTCATCTTCTATTTTACAGTCGTTATTAAAATAGTATATCCCTTTATCGGGTAAGTTTATTTTAATGTCTGTAGTACCATTAGGTAAGTATCTATAATAGTATAACTTTCCCCTACTGTCCCTTAATTCAAAGTAATCTGTAGGCTCAAAGAACTTTATTCTTAAAGTAGACGGTTTAAGATTTTTTAGAACGTGCTGCAAAATATACGATTAAGCCTAATATAACTAAGAAGCCTATAATGTAAGGCAGCATCTTTTTTAATTGATCTTTACGAAGGTCGTCCGCTAAAGGTATAATAGGATTAGCGCCGCCCTGTGCCGGGACTGTCCAATTAGGTAGCTGACTTTCGTCTGTTATTTGCCCGGACAAAACTTTCTTAGCCGTTTCAGGATTAGCCCGGAAATATGCTACTAAGGCTTCATAATGTTTTTTACCGCCTGTAGAAAGTCCTGTAAAAATATTAGCAGACTTTCCCTGCGCAGCCCTTATTAATGTAGACTTATTTACTTTAGCGCCTATAGCCGGTATTAATGCGTTAGCTAAGCCAGACGCTATAAAACTGTCTGTCTTATTTTGGTGACTGTACACAATTTCTACAGGGGCGAACAGTTCACCTAAGAAGCCGTCCATTCTGTAGCCGTTTTCTTCTTCAAACAGGTTTTCGTTATCCTCTAAGTGTACTATGCCCTGTTCATTATCATAGTCTAATATCTTAGAGGCTTCGGCTACGTCTTGCATACGTAACTGATATACTTGTCTTGCAAGGTCGGGAAGTTGTGGCGCAGGCTCTTCGCTATGTTCTAATACAAATTGCTGTAGCCTGTTTACATAGTTTCCTAATATGTCTAACGACATATCGTACGCAGTTTCGCCGTCGTTTCCTGCCTGCTCAATTATAGCGCCTTTCCATGCTTTACGGCGCTGTGTTAATTTATTGTCAGGGTCAGGGCTTATGTCTTCGCCCCTGCTTTGCATATCTAACAATTCGCTGTATGATCTCATAGTATGATATTTAAAAACCCTGCCCATTGAATAGGCAGGGCTAATTATAAATAGGTAAACAAATTACCGGGCTATTAAATTGTAGGCTTTGCCCATTTATTAATGTACAGTCCTAATTGAACGGCTTCGCCTGCTTCAAGTGGATAGTACAGACCTGCTTCGCCTGTGATTGCTACGCCTGCGGCTACGTCAATATCCAACTGTGCCGGGTTAATAAGGCGCTTATATGATCTTACGTTAATCGTATTATCTACTTTCAATCCTGCGTAAGTACGTAGCTTGTATTCTATATTGTTAGCAAACTGCGCCTGTGTTGCCACAGATACACGTATTACAACAATATTAAAGCCTAATACTTTCGTAGTATCTACTAAAGATTTATACGGGTATTCACTACAGCCTATTGTAGCTACAGGGGCTAAGGCTGCGCCTCTTATCATAAGGTTTCCCGATTGATCGTAAATGTCTATGTTATTAGGATAGGCAGCCTGTCCTTCAAACGATAGACCGGGAATACGTGAATAGGTAGCTACTACCAATTCAGGTTTAAGAATGTCAGCGCTACTATTGTAGGCGTTGAACAGTTCAAAGATTATCTTAGACGCTGTAGGATTATTCAGCGTTAGATTTATTTGCATCTTTTGACCGGGCTTTGCAGTATTAGTCTGCGTTGTGCCGCCGCCTGCGCCATCCAACCCGTCCGGGTCGTAATAGTTTGTAGAAGTAGTGTCTTTACCGAATGTTCTCATATTATTTGCGCCGTTAAAACTATCGTAAGCGGCACGCCTTACGTTTTCGTGTGACATTGTGTAATAGGATTACTGTAAATAATAATAGGCTAATACTATTAGCCTATAAATTTATTCTTTTTAACAGCGTCGGTAATAAAGCTACCAACTACAACGGCTGCTAATACTATTACGAACATTTTGACGAGTTGCATAAAATAATGATTTTGAATGTTTTGTATAATGTTAGTAACTGTGTGGATAAACTGTTAATAAACCCTTTCACCTGTTAATAACTTGTTGGAACAAAGATCGTTAGGTATGATCTACCTACCAAAAAAAGCCTTATTTTGTCCTCAAATTGGGCAATTTAGACCACACTTTATGAGCAAAGACACAGCTACAAATACAGCGCCTAAGTCAGTCGTTATAAAGGTATCAATACCTAATAGACCGGACAGCGAAAACAATAAGAAGAAGTCTATGTTTAACAGGCTTAGTAATTACGCAAAAGATAAAGGCTTAAAGGAAACGGACATAATCCGCTTCTTTATCTCTATTGGATTAGATAAGGCAGGATATTAAATTAAATCAATAATTATATGACACTACAAAATTTGTACTATTTAGCTAATCTAATATTTACTGTTATAGTAGGTATTACAGTCGTTTCATTCTTATTAGATCGAATGAAAAGTAATAAGAAATTAAGACGTAGAAGGCGTAGGAATAAATTAAAAGATTTAGAAAGTCAGTTTGAATTTATTAATGAACGTTTAAATAAGATTATAGAAGATTTAAACAGTAAGGAAGAAAATAATAACGAAACTAATCTTTAATTATAAACGGGCTACAGCGACCTGTAGCATTTATTACAATGGGTAAACAATTCACTAAAAAAGACGAAAAGGACGCTGCTAATAAGGACGTAGATATTAGCCCGTCTGACCGTTTAGCGTCCTTCGCTGACGCTGACGACGATCAATTAGACGAAGGTACGGCGCAGTATGTAAAATTTACTGAACCGGGTACAGTAGTAAACGGACTGTTCGTAAAGATGGACAGCCGGGAATTTAAAGAAGGCGAAGGGGAAAGGGAATGTGTAGTCCTTCAGGGTGTGAATGGTGAAAAACTATTATTTGCACAGTCAATAATAGTGAATGAGATAAAGAAGCGTTGGGACTTAACAAAAGAAACGGGTTTCGCTGTACGTATTAAATATATGGGCTTAGTTAAGCCTAATACTCCCGATCAGTACCAAAACTTTAGACTGTTATTCGAGCCTGTAAAGGCTGCGCAGTAATAGTCATTAGTAGCGCTTATCTATTACCTTTTGATTACAAGGGGCGCTATATTAAAACTACAGCGCCCCTAATTTTTTACTTATGCCAAAGAAGCCTACATTACAACAAAAGAACCTTTCTAAGAAGGACGATCTATTAAAGCAGAAAGTATCTACTACTACAGGATTTTTGAAGCAGGATTTCAAACAGTTTATAGTAGATGAAATGATACACGCTGCTAATAATAAGAAGCAACCTATAAAAGCTACTGATAGCGTACAAAAGCGCTACGATAAATTCAAAGTCTATTACGACAAACTATTCACTAAAGGACTTCCCGGACATGGTTTATTTAGTCAGCAAATAGAGAAGCAGGCTAAACGAGATATGGACAAAGGGATAGAATATTACATACGTGAAAAGGGAATAGAAAAACTTGTACGCATAAATGAATTAGCGTATAAGATGGAATTACTTTCTCATAAAATGGCTACACAACACGACGTAGCCTACACAAAATTTAAACCAGTACACTACTTAATAGGTAAAGGACAGTATAAAGTAGTTATAGAGATACCAAACATTAAGGAAGACGTAGAAGACTTAGGCTACGACGATTTAGAAGAAATGTCTGTAGAAGAAGTCTACGAATACTTTGAAGAACATAATGTAGAAATTATTATAAGCGATCCTTCAAAATTGAAAGGTAAGGACGCAAAAGAAAAGTTTTCTAAGGCTAAGGCTAAACGTATTAAAGCTATAGAACAGAGTAAGAAAAAACATTATAAACAATGGAAGAAGGGCAAAAAAGTATCTACACAAAAGAAGAAGCCGAAGCCTTCTACAAAGAAGACGCAGGGGAAACGAAAAAAGTAAAAATAGAGTGGGACGCTGAATTAATACGGGTATTGACGAATAAGCTAAACGAAGATAAAGAAGACTACAGCATGACACTAACAAATTATACCTGTCTAATAGAAGCCCCTGAATATTCATATTACTTTCTTAAACACTTGCAAAAGCCGTCTGTATTTACTGTAACGAAACTATTAAAACGTTATATGGACAGTTCATTAGATAATGAGATACAGGACATAGATCGTAACAGTATGAAATATTATAACGCTAAAATAGTTACTAAGCCATTATATAAACATAAGGCTTTTAATATAGATATTAACGCAGCCTATCCTACCTGTCTATATAATGCTAAGTTGATAGATCATAAAATGTATATGCGTCTTATGTCGCTTAATAAAGACGAACGATTAGCAGCTATTGGAATGATGGCAAGCCGTAAGCGTATATTTAATTTTGTAGCAGGCGAAGTAGACAGCTACGAAGACATAGAAAGTCCGTACAGTAAATACTTCTTCTATTGTGTACAGACTATACAGGAAATAATTTGGAAATGCGAAGTAATAACAGGTAATAGCTTCGTCTTTTCATGGGTAGACGGATTGTACACAACGGATAAAAAAAGTGCAGAACAATGTAGAAGACTTATAGCTGAATATAAGTATAAATCTACAGTAGCCGAATTAACAGACTTCTATTACGAGCCGTTAGAGAATAGGGTAAAGGTTACATTTATGAAGGACGGGAAAAATAAGCTATTTAATATTCCTATAGAAAATAACAGATTAGCACAAATTTTAAAATTTATACACTCATAACATGGAAAAAACTATCTACACGATCAAATTAACGAACCAAAAAGCGTTTCGTTATGAATTAATTAGATTTTGCGAAACGCATAATATTTCTACCTTCCTTACATGGCAGGAAGAAGACATATTTACAAACACTCTATTCGTAGATGTAGTTGTACCGGATGAACATAAGGTACGCTTTGAAACAAAGTATAAAATAGCTATAACAAAGACTGAACCTTTTAAACTTTAATAGATGGACTTAATAGAACGTTTAGCCGGAAATAAAACTATAGCAAACCTTGTATTTGGTAAATTAAAAAAGTTTATCAAAGAAGAAAACATTAGTATGATCTGTCTATATGTAGATAACGAAAACAATATATGCGCTAAACAGTACGAAGACCCTGTAGTAGTTGTTAAGCAAACAGACCTACAGTTTTATTTAGACGCTTATAAAGAATTAGAAGACCTTAAAAAACAATTAGACAATGGAAAACAATCTACAGGACTTTAGTAATATACCAGACGAACAATTAATAAGCAATGAAACGACAATACAGCAACCGGGACAGTCAACAAATACAGCGAAGCCTACGGATAGCCGCCCTGCTCCTGTTATGGATTTCTTCAACTCTGCCGCTAATACAAAACTTTCAGACGACGACAAAGACGAAAGTAAACCGAAGGAAGAAACGCCGGGCGTAGAACGTCCTAAAGGACAGGTTACATTAGGCAAAGTTATAAGTGGAAAGACTACGGTTAAACTCATTAATATTTTTATCCCTTCGTTTATAGTCTTCGCCCTTCAAAAGTTTGGCTACGCTGCGCAAAAGTCACAGCTACGACTAACGAAGGAAGAAGAAGAAATTATGTCGCCTGTAGTACAGGACTGCTTAGACTATATTACTATTAACTTCGATAATCCTTTCTACGCTTTAGCCTTCGTCGCTTCTATGATCTACGGCGCTAAAGTTATGGACATAATACCCGATCTTAAAAAGATTAAAGACGACGTATTAAAAGACGACGAAGGGCAACCTGTTAAACAGGCTATAGTTAAGGAAATGACTAAACGTAATGTAGATAGCATTATGAAGCCGCCTGAATTTAACGAAAGTCTTAAACAGACTGTAGAAGAAAAGCCTACGCAGGAAGTAGCGCCCGAATTTCAGGAAGTAAGGGCTAAGATAGATAGTACGTCTATACGTAAACAAAAGCTACAGTTAATTATTGAATGTATAGAACAGTACAGCCCTAACGACCTAATAGAAATGTATAAGATATATAACGGTATATATCCACATAGAAACGAAAACTATTTCCGGGAATGGTACAGTAATAACGTAGAAGCGTTTCCCGATCACTTACGATTTATAGACGGCGCTATATGATGAATATAGTAGTTATTGGAATGATGGGCGAAGGAAAGACTACGGTTATTAAACGCTACATGGAAGGCAAAAGGGCTTTAGCTTATGATGTACAGAATGAGTATAGAGAATTAGCAGACGATACACGTAAACAACGTAGTCGGGTTAGTCCTGTAGATATGAAGTACATAGACTTCGTTAAACTATGTAGGACGAAACGTAATACTGTTTGCATATTTGAAGACGCTACAGGATTTATTAGCGGACGATTAGAAGACGATTTTAAGCAGTTCTTAGTAGAAAAGCGGCACACAGGGAACGTAAGCGTATTAGTATTTCATTCTATAGTAGACGTACCTCCTAACGTATTACGATTATGCGACATAGTTATATTATTTAAGACTAAAGACGAAGCCCACTACGTAGAAAAGAAATACCCGTCCTTATTAAAATATTACTATGATCTATTGAAGAAGCCACAGTATAGCTATCATTTAATAAAACGATAATGAACTATAAACACGGACGATTTACACGTAATAGAGAAAAATCTACAAGACGTACAACTATAGGCGAAGTAGAAACTATATACTGTAAAACTTTTGGATGTGGGCGTAAATTAAAGCCTACTGAATTATTATACGGCGAATATTGTTTTAGCTGCGCCGCTACACGTAACCAAAAGGAAAGGGAAAGGCTTAAACTGTCTAACCCTACGTCTAAATATTTCGTTCAAAAGTTTCATTGGTCAGCATTAAATAACCTTTGGGAAAAAATAAGATACATAGAAATAACATTAGAGGCGTTTATAAAATATATAGACAGCGAAGATTATATAGCAGACGATAGCAAAGTATTTTATAGATACGATATTTTCGTTAATAGCGCCTGCGTAGATACTATCTATTCTTATAACGCCTCATTATACGATTAATGGAAACTACGGCTTATATATGCGACTGTTGTAATACTGTATTCTTAGAAGAATATACTGTAGGACTTATAGTAAAGCCGCCTGAATTGTTTAATGAGAAAGGGAAGAATGAATACGACATAACTAACAACTTAGACAAGACTAATATACATTTTTCATTATCTTGTCATAGGAAACACGTAACAGATTTACTAAAGGGAATAGATCGTAGCAAAGACGAAAACGAATATAAATACAGCTATAACTTATACAGCAATAAATTTTATGAAAGAATATACCATAACACGATATTACGTAATCACACAGGTAATAAACGGACTAAAAAACTATTACAGCCATTGGGAAAGACTACACAGTAAATCGTCTGTCTTTGGCATAGTATGGCAGGAACATTTAGCCTACGCCTATATATATACGAGCCATAGCAAGGTAAGAAAANNGATAGCACGTATTAAAGACTACGATAAGAAGCTAAACTGTTTAATTGAGTCTGTGACATTAGAACAGATTAACGAAGCGTTCGTATATGTAGCCGCTAACAATATGCCAGCGCCGGACTGTACAATAGACAAGACAGGACAGGTAATAGAGCTACGGGACAGGGTAACAGGGGCGCTTCTAAATAATTTAAAAATAGTTTAGAAAAAATTTGGTAGTCTCATAGACGGATTGTACATTTGATCTATCATTAAAGAAACAATACATTTTATGCACTACGGTTTTGAAAGGTTCACGAAAGAAGACGAACTACAGTATCTTTCTTGGCAGCTATACAGCGCCAAAGCCCAAATAATCAGATTTATAATCGAAAACAAAGTACCTATTAAAAAGGTAAAACTACTTGCCTCCGATCTGTATAATGAGTATTTAAGACAGAAATTTAAGACAGGTATTACGTACAAAGAATTTATTGAACAATACAATAATCTATAATACTATGGAAAATAACCTACCTAAACGCATACATTCAGTAATATGCGTACGTAACAAAAAAGAAAGCCGCCTGTACTATTATATAGTATTCTTAGGCGACGTTCTTAAATCCGATACAAAGCTATTTATGAACGAAGCCTTAGTAGAAATAGACTTAGCTAAGTTCTTATCCTTAAAGGTAGACTTACAACTAACGGCTACAGATCATAAGGAAAACGACTTAGAAGAAATACACATTTATATATAAACAATAACCTGACCGGGCAGTATATCCCGGACTTATAACAATGGGTAACGAAACAAAACAACCGGGCAATAACAAAGACGTTAAGAACGCCCCCGCCCCTACTGTTAAACTTACGCCTGAACAGGTAGAAGCAAAGAAGAAGGCGTTATTTAAAGAACTTGCCCCTAAACGTACAAGGCAGATATTAAAAGCCTTAGAAATATTGGGTAACTGTAGCAACCGTAGCGGCTATAGCTTTACGGACGAAAACGTAGCTAAAATCTTTACCACTATCGAAAAGAAGGTAGCTGAAACTAAGACTATGTTCAGTACGAAGGCTAAAGACGCAGCCGTAACCTTTACCTTAGACTAAAACTTGCTCTTTGAAATGTTAGCAGTAGATTTTTTAATCTTTGGTTGCAATGTTTCATAGACGATTAGTATTGTTTAATACGCCCCTTGTTTTTACAGGGGGCTTTTATAAAACCTTAAAACCTTTTAAAATGAAAAAAAATATCTTTGTATTGATCGTATTAGTAACTGTAGCCTCCTGTAGTAAAGAATATAAACACAGCACGGACTACGATAGAATGTGTTGGACGATAATCTATAAAGATAGTATAGGTTATACCTGTCCGCCTTATACTGATACGCTTAAATTTCCTAACCACTAAAAAACATAATATGGAATACGGCGAAGCTATACAACACTTAACAAGGGCAGGCGTAGCGTCTACGTCTTATCGTTGGTACACTATAGATAATTATATGTACTTTGCGTTCCCTACGATCACAGACGACACTACAAAAACTATGAACGCTTTATTTAAAGAAGTAGACCTATTCAAAGTTTACGGACAGTATGCTATTGATCTTAAAAAGCAGATAGTAGAAGGCGCTAAAGAACAGTTACTAACTAAGCGCAGGCACAGGACTAAGAAGGAAGTACAGGACGAAATAAATAATTTTACATTAGAAGAAGAAGCTACTAATGAAACTACAACGCTTTAAAATGATAGCTACGATAGTAATAGGCATAGCCTGTATTATCTGTATATTGATCTTAATAGGTATAGCTATATACTTACTATATACAATGCTATAGCGCCCTACCAATCCAATCCCTTCCAATATATGTACACGCCCCCTATTATGTAGGGGGCTTCTCTATTCCTATTAGGGAAGCAGGGAAGGGACGGT
>Ga0065707_10082398_pt1 | contig 15685 bp, 15 predicted proteins | sample SwiRhicommuniRL3_FD_59094 | JGI IMG/M metagenome (GOLD analysis project Ga0065707, IMG submission 59094) | Switchgrass rhizosphere bacterial communities from Rose Lake, Michigan, USA - RL3 v2 (version 2) | ecosystem: Host-associated > Plants > Roots > Rhizosphere > Soil | place: East Lansing...
GCTTCTCAACGGCGGGCTTGCCGCCGGTGGCCGCGCCAGGACCGAGGCGATCATTCATGATTATATCCTGAGCCATCCCGAGATCCTGCCCGAGGCGATGAAGCGGCTTCAGGCGCGCGAGACCGGCTCGCTGGTCTCACGCCACCGCGAGGCGCTTGAAACGCCCTTCGCCGGGGCCTGGGCGGGGGCGGCCAGGGGCGATGTCACCTTGGTGATGTTCACCGATTATAGCTGCGGCTATTGCCGGGCGAGCGTGGGCGATGTCGATCGGCTGCTTGCGACCGACAAGGGTCTGAAGGTGGTCTGGCGCGAAATCCCGATCCTGGGCCCCGGCAGCGAGAGTGCTGCCCGCGTCGCGCTCGCTGCCGCCGGACAGGGCCGTTATCTCGACTTCCACCGCCGCATGTTCACCGAAGGCCCACCCGACGACGCCAGCATCGCCCGGGTCGGCAAGGAGGCGGGCGTGACGGCTTCCACCGATGCCAATGGCGCGATCCAGCGCGAGATTGAGACCAACCTCTCTCTTGCCCGCGCGCTCGGCATGACGGGAACCCCGACCTTCGTGGTGGGAGACCGGATATTACAGGGCGCGGTCGGCTACGAGGCGCTCAGGAATGCGATCGCCGAGGTGCGGAAAAGCGGCTGATCCTGTCTATTCGGCCAATCGGATCTCGATCGCCGGCAAACCTTCCACTTCACCGCGTACCAATTGGCCGCGCTGGATCGGCCCGACACCTGCCGGCGTGCCGGTGAAAATCACGTCTCCCGGCATCAGCGCCACATAACTCGACAGCTCGGCGATGATTTCGGCGACATTGCAGATCATGTCCGCCAGGTCGCCCTTCTGCCGCGGCGCGCCATCAACGGTCAGGCTGATCCGCCCGGCACGGGGAGGCGCTCCAGGCACGAGATCGCCGATCGGCGCGGAATAGTCGAAGCCCTTGGCAAGATCCCATGGCCGCCCGGCTTTCCTCGCTTCGGACTGGAGGTCGCGTCGGGTGAGGTCGATGCCCACCGCATGGCCGAAGATCAGCGCCTCCGCCTGCCCCACCGCCACATTGGAACCGCCACCGCCCAGCGCAATCACCAGTTCCACCTCGTGATGCAGGTCGCTCGTGCGGGAGGGATAGGGGATCGCTGATCCCGTCGGCACGACGGCATCGGCCGGTTTGCTGAAGAAGAAAGGTTTGGTCCGCTCCGGATTGCCACCCATCTCGCGAGCATGTTCTGCATAGTTCTGGCCGACGCAGTAGATCCTGCGTACCGGAAAACGCTCAGCGCTTCCCCTGATGGCCAGCGTGGCGGGATGGAGGATCGGCAGGTCCATGTTCTTCTCTCGCTATGCGACGGATCAGAGGATTTCCCTTACCTTCTCTTGCGGTCTGCAAAGGCGGACGCCCTTGTCGGTTTCGACCAGCGGGCGTTCGATCAGGATCGGATTGGCGATCATGGCATCAAGGATCGCATCGCCCGGGGCATCGAGGAAAGGCTTGGCCTCGTCCTGCTTCGTGCGAAGACCCTCGCGCGGCGTGATGCCCGCCTTGTTGTAAAGCGCGGCGAGCTTGGCGCGCGACGGCGGGGTCTTGAGATATTCGATCACCTCGACCTCGATCCCCGGCGTTTCCTTGAGGATCGCCAGGGTTTTACGCGAGGTCCCGCAATTCGGATTGTGCCAGATCGTCGCCTTCATGCGTCCTCATCCTTCGCCAGCCACTGCTCCAGCCACTTGATCGTATAGTCGCCCGAGAGAAACTCCGGATCATCGAGCAGCTTCTGGTGCAGCGGAATCGTGGTCTTGACGCCGGTGATGACGAATTCTTCCAGCGCCCGCTTGAGACGGCGGATGCAACCTTCACGATCGCGGCCGTAGACGATCAGCTTGGCGATCATGCTGTCGTAATAGGGCGGGATGCGGTAGCCGGCGTAAAGCCCGCTATCGACGCGGACATGCATGCCACCAGGCGCATGGAAGTTTGAAACGAGACCGGGCGACGGCGCGAAGGTCACTGGGTCCTCGGCATTGATCCGGCATTCGATCGCGTGGCCGCGGAATTCCAGATCCTCCTGCTTGACCGAAAGCGAGCGTCCCTCGGCGATCCGGATCTGCTCGCGGACGAGATCGAGGCCGGTGATCGCCTCGGTCACCGGATGTTCAACCTGGAGCCGCGTGTTCATCTCGATGAAGTAGAAGCGGCCGTCCTCATAAAGGAACTCGATCGTGCCCGCGCCGCGATAGCCCATGTCGGCCATCGCCTTGGCGACCAGCGAACCCATTTCCTTCCGCTGCTTGGCGCTGATCACCGGCGAGGGCGCTTCCTCCAGCACCTTCTGGTGGCGCCGCTGGAGCGAGCAGTCGCGCTCGCCGACATGGATCGCATTGCCCTTGCCGTCGCCGAATATCTGGAACTCGATATGGCGCGGATCGCCGAGATATTTCTCCATGTAAACGGTGTCGTCGCCGAACGCCGCCTTGGCTTCCGATCCCGCCTGGGCGATCGCGGTTTCGAGCTGGGCGGCCTCCGGCACCACCTTCATGCCGCGCCCGCCGCCGCCCGAAGCCGCCTTGATCAGCACCGGATAGCCGATCTCATCGGCGACCTTGCGCGCCTCGGCGATGCTCTCGATCGGGCCGTCCGATCCGGGCACCAGCGGCAGGCCGAGCTTGGCGGCGGTGCGCTTGGCCTCGACCTTGTCGCCCATCGTCCGGATATGCTCGGGCTTGGGGCCGATCCAGATGATGTTGTGGCTTTCGACGATCTCGGCGAAGCGCGCATTCTCGCTGAGGAAGCCATAGCCCGGATGGATCGCGTCCGCGCCGGAGATTTCGGCGGCCGAGATGATCGCCGGGATGTTGAGATAGCTCTCGGAGGCCGGCGGCGGCCCGATGCAGATCGCCTGATCGGCGAGGCGGACGTGCATCGCGTCGTTATCGGCGGTCGAATGGACCGCGACCGTCTTGATCCCCATCTCATGGCAGGCGCGGTGGATGCGCAGCGCGATCTCGCCGCGATTGGCGATCAGGACTTTCTGAATGGCCATGGCCGCTCCCGCTTATTCGACGACGACGAGCGGTTGATCATACTCGACTGGCTGGCCGCTATCCACAAGCACGGCCTTGACGACCCCTGCGCGCGGGGAAGCGATGCTGTTCATCACCTTCATCGCCTCGACGATCAGCAATGTCTCGCCGGCCGCGACCTTGGCGCCCACCGCCACGAACGGAGGCGATTCGGGATCGGGCGACAGATAGGCGGTGCCGACCATCGGCGATTTGACCGTGCCGGGATGATCGCCGGCGGGGGCCTCAACGGGGGCCGGTGCCGGAGCAGCCGCCGCCGCTGGAGCCGCCGCAACCGGCGCGGGCGCGCTGGCCGCCAGAGTGAGGTTGCGGGCGACGCGGATGCGGCGCTCGCCATCCTGCACCTCGATCTCGGAAAGCTGTGTTTCATCGAGCAGTTCGGCGAGCTGGCGGACGAGATCGGCCTCGATCTGCATCGCTCCGCTGGGCTTGTCGCTCATCAAAGACCCTTTGTGTCGTTAACGGGAGATACTCGGAAAGCGCCGCTACTGTCAGAGAGTCGCCGCCGCGTCCAGCGCAAGCAGATAGGATGTCGCGCCGAAGCCGGCGATCGTGCCCTTGGCGGCGGAGCCGACGAAGCTCTTGTGCCTGAACGATTCGCGCGCGTGCGGGTTGGAAAGATGCACCTCGATCACCGGCACCTTGATCGATTTGACCGCATCGTGCAGCGCGACCGACGTGTGGGTGAAGCCGCCCGGATTGAGCAGCACCGCCTTGGCGCCCTTGGCGTTTGCCTCGTGCAGCCAATCGATCAGATGGCCCTCATGATTGGACTGGCGCATGTCGATCGACAGCCCCAGATCCTTCGCGCGATCCTCCAGCCGGCCGGCGATGTCGTCGAGCGTGTCCGATCCGTAGATCTCCGGCTCGCGCAGGCCGAGCAGGTTGAGATTGGGGCCGTTCAGCACATAGATGACGGGCATATCGGCCATGCTTCGCTTCCGGTTGCGGCAATCAGTTGCGGCCCCCTATATGTCCCACACGCAAAAAGCGCAAAGGGGACGGATTGACATTATGTATCCCATAAGATACAGATGATCGAGATCAGACGGACTGCGGCGTTCATCAATTGGCTTCGCGATCTTCGGGACCGTCGCGCGCAGGAGATCATCACCCAACGCATCACGCGGTTGGCGGGCGGCTTGTTCGGGGATGTGAAGTCGGTCGGTGACGGTGTATCGGAAATGCGGATTAATTACGGCCCGGGCTATCGAATCTATTTCACGCGGCAAGGCAATGTTGTGGTCGTTCTGCTCTGTGGAGGCGACAAGGACAGCCAAGCGCGCGATATCGCACGAGCGAAGCTGATGGCGGCGGATCTGGAGGACTGATCATGGGATTGAAAACCTATCCTTTCGATGCTTCGGAATTCCTCGGCAGCCCCGAAAGCCAGGCCGAATTGATTGACGACGCCCTCGACACGGGCGACGCCAGCTATGTCGCGCACGCGATCGGGGTAGTAGCGCGCGCGCGCGGCATGACCGAAGTCGCACGGCTGACCGGCCTGTCCCGCGAAAGCCTGTACAAAGCGCTGAGTGCGGAAGGGAATCCCGAATTTGCCACTATCCTGAAAGTGGCAAAGGTGCTTGGAATCAAGATCACCGCCAAAGCTGCCTGAAGAGAAAATATGATCACCGACGATACCCTGTCCATCCGGGTCAATGGCGAGCATCGCCGCATTGCCGAAGGTCTGACGCTCGCCGATCTCGCGCGCGAGCTGGGGCTGGAGCCCACCAAGGTCGCGGTGGAACGCAATCTGGAGGTGGTGCCCCGCTCGACACTGGCGCAGGTGAAGGTCGAGGATGGCGACGAGATCGAGATCGTCCATTTCGTTGGCGGCGGCGATCATGCCTCGGCGGTCGATGACGACAGCTGGACAGTCGCGGGCCGCACCTTCCGCTCCCGGCTGATCGTCGGCACCGGCAAATACAAGGATTTCGCGCAGAACGCCGCCGCGGTCGAGGCATCGGGCGCCGAGATCGTCACCGTCGCGGTGCGCCGGGTCAACATCGCCGATCCCAAGGCGCCGATGCTGACCGATTTCATCGACCCCAAGAAGATCACCTATCTGCCCAACACCGCCGGCTGCTTCACCGCCGACGAGGCGATCCGCACGCTCAGGCTGGCGCGCGAGGCCGGCGGCTGGGATCTGGTGAAGCTGGAGGTGCTGGGCGAGGCGCGCACCCTCTATCCCAACATGCGCGAGACCCTGCGCGCCACCGAGATCCTCGCGGGCGAAGGCTTCAAGCCGATGGTCTACTGCGTCGATGATCCGATCGCCGCGAAGCAGCTCGAAGAGGCCGGCGCGGTGGCGGTGATGCCGCTGGGCGCGCCGATCGGCTCCGGCCTCGGCATCCAGAACAAGGTGACGATCCGCCTGATCGTCGAGGGCGCGAAGGTGCCGGTGCTGGTCGACGCGGGAGTCGGCACCGCCTCGGACGCCGCCGCCGCGATGGAACTTGGTTGCGACGGCGTGCTGATGAACACCGCCATCGCCGAAGCCAAGAACCCGATCATGATGGCCGCCGCGATGAAGGCGGCGGTGGAGTCAGGCCGCCTGGCCTACCGCGCGGGCCGCATGGGGCGGCGACTCTATGCTGACCCGTCCAGCCCGCTGGCGGGGCTTATTTGATCGCGGCTTGTTGAAGATGTCCGGTATGTTGTGGCTAGCGGACTGGCAGCTTCTAGCCGATAAAGTTTTGAAGCAGACGCTCTCATTCATGATAGCGCCCTTGGTCTGCGTCGAGCATATTGTAGCTATGCCAGCGAAGTCCGAGATCGTTCTGCAGCTTGATCGTGTCCAACGAGAGATTGGGGAGTTGCTCAAGCCGTTAGGCTTCCGTCGAAAGGGGCGAACGTTTGTAAAAACGGTCGACGCCGACATGTTGCAGGTGATCGCTCTTCAAGCGGGTCCATTCGAGATCGGCTCGCCGCCTCCGCACGAGGTTGCTCACCTACGACCAAATTTCTACGGCAAATTCACGGTTAACTTGGGCGTGTTTGTACCAGAGATATTGGAACGAACGAGTCCCGGCTTTACTCCTAAGGGTGTCGTGACCGATGCTCATTGCAGCATCCGCACTAGGCTTAGCCACATTACTTCACATCAGGATTTCTGGTGGTCTCTCGCCGAACCAATAGAGTCGTTAGTCGAGGAGATCGGCTCGCTTCTGATTGACGTTGGCGTACCTTTTTTGAACCGGTTTGCCTCCCGCGACGCGATTGTGCGAGATTGGGTTACATTCATGATCACGAATTGAGCCTTACGCTCGTTTCACGTTTGGACACGGCTATGGTTCTGCTGAAACGAGGAGATGCCCAAACAGCAAAAGCACTGTTTGAGGAACACTTAGCCGAATATCAGAAAAATCCTCGAAATCCGGGACATGGCCCGTACGTCCGAGATCTAGCATGGAAACTCGGGCTGGGCGAACTTGGGTGATTAGCGTCCTTAAAACGCACCGATGCGCTAATGATCAGCAAATGAATGAATGGCAAGTTTTCAGACGTTTGAATCAAAAGCCCAACGACAGCAATGCGTCGAAATCCGACAACCTATTCAAAGCATCTTACCGTTACGATACATCGACCGGCATCTTCTTCCCCGTCACCCCAGCGAAGGCTGGGGTCCATGTCTCGTGCGTCCACGTTGCGCGTGAGGACGAGATCATTCCTACAAAAGCGGGGATGACGGAAAGCGGGCGATGACCCGGCAATTTCGATTTTCCTACAGCCGCCACTTCGTGTCATGCTCCGATGCATGTTCACCACGCTCGATCCCCGCTCTCCCTTCACCCGCGCATATGTCTGCGCGCGCCACTTTCAATCCTTCCCCAACCAGCGTTTTCATCGCGATCTTGGTGTAACTCCATGAACCTGCGAACAAGAGCACAAAAACGTGCGACCCCCTAACTTTTGACTAACCTTTCGCGCATCGATCCGCTCCCCCGCTCAATCGCGATCAGGCGCACCAAGCGGGAAATAGGAACGATAGGGCCGGGCTTCCTCGACCGCGCGAGCGAAGGACGGCCTGGCCAGCAAACGCGCGCGATAGGCGCGCAATGTCGGGAAATCCGGGCCGATCTGGTGGACCCAGTCGGCATAGAACAATGACGGCGCGGCGGCGCAGTCGGCCATGGTGAAGCTCTCCCCCGCCGCCCAGGTCTTGCCGGCCAGCCGCGTCTCCAGCCAGGCATAGGCGGTGTCGAGCGCCTTGCGCGCGCGCTCCAGCGCCTCGTCCTTGCGGGCGGGATCGCCGCGCAGCGCCTCGAACACCGGGCCCTGCATGGCGGTCATCACATATTGATCGAAGAAGCGGTCCATGAAGCGGACCTCCAGCGCGGCCTCCGGGTCACGGGGCAGCAGCTCGACCGGGCCGGGGTGATGCAGGCCGAGATATTCGATGATGATGCTCGATTCCACGATCGTCCGGCCGTCATCGACCAGCACCGGAAAGCGCCCGATCGGCCACAGCGCCGCAAGCTCCTCTCCCGCCCCCGGCTCTTCCAGATGCCGGTAGGTGAAGGGAATCTCATTCTCCCAGAGAGCGATCAGCGCCTTCTGGCAATAGGAGGAGAACGGATGGGAATAGAGCGTCAGCGGCATTTGCAGCACCTCCGGGGATTCCGACCGCACAGACCAATATAGACCAATGCCGCCGACATGACACGCGATTGACTTCCTCTGCCTGACGGCTGATCTATCGGCCCTGTCCTTGGGGGAGGGCCATGGCTGAAGTCATCCAGCTGATAGCGATCGGCGGCGTGCTCGTGTGGATCAGCGCGATGATCGCGGCGCGGACATCGTCACGCAAGCTCGGCTGGGCGATCGCGCTGTGGCTGTTCGCGCCGGCGATCCCGATGGCGGCGGTGCTCGCGATCGGAACGGTTCTGTCAGCGGGGCCGGGCGGCGCGCTCTACAATGCGTCCTTCGCGATCATGCTGATCGGCGCGATCATCCTGGTGCCATGGTTCGTCCTTTGCGGGATCGGGTTCGCGATCGGCTTCGCCCGGCGACGGAAGCGTGCGCCCGAAGCGCAGAGCGCCCCCCGGCAAGCGCCGCCGACCGCCGCGCCGCAAGCGCATATCGCGGCCTCGGCCGCCAAGCCCCATTTCAGCCACAGCGCGCCGGATGGCTCGATCCGGATCGATATCGAGCCGGTCGAATGGGCAAGCGGCCAGTTCGTGAACACACCGCGCGTCATCGAGACAGCGAACAACCGCATCCTGTGCGATCTGCTCGGCACCGACTGGGAGGCCCATACCGCCTTCCCGCGCGAGCGCTACATCTGGCTGGGCCTGCGCCGCTTCCGGTCGCCCGGCCATCTGTTCGCCGAGTTTGATCTCGATGCCGACCGATACCGCATCGCGCTGCAATCGCTTGAAACGCCTGACGAGGAAGGCCTGATCGGCGACATCACCGATCGGCTCGAGCATTGGTGGCCGCAGGCCACCACCCTCGCCGCGAGCCGGGGCACCAAAGAGCAGCCGGCACCGTCGCCCGGCCCCTTTGCCGCCTGGCGAACCGCGCTCATCCTCCTGGTGGGTGCGCTCGCCGCGATTGCGGGGTTGACCTATCTCTCGGTCAATTACGGCATCGATCCGCCCAGGCTGCCGACCGGAATTCCGCACATCCCGCACATGCCGCATTGAGGAACCCGCACGCTGACTCGCTCGTTCCTTTGACGTCTCTTCCCCGGAGACATTTCAAGGAGTGAGTTCATGGGTGAGATTTTGGACAAGGTGAAAGGCCATGCCAACGAAGCGGTCGGCAAGGCCAAGCGCGCGATCGGCGATGCGACCGACCGCCCCGATATCCGCGCCGAAGGCGATGCACAGGAAGCCAAGGGCGACGCCCAGAAGGCGAAGGGTGCCGTGAAGGGCGCGATCAACGATCTCTGATCGTCCAGCCATGATTGCGAGGAAGGGGCCGCGCCGGAGGATGGCGCGGCCCTGATCCTGTGAGCGACCCTTATGATCTCGAACGGTTCGTGGCCGCCCAGCACGGCATGTTCGAAACCGCGCTGGCGGAAATTCGCGGCGGCGCGAAGCGAAGCCACTGGATGTGGTTCATTTTCCCGCAGCTCGCCGGGTTGGGCAATAGCGCGATGGCGCAGCATTATGCGATTGGTTCCCTGGCCGAGGCGCGCGCTTATCTCGATCATGGGATACTCGGCCCGCGCCTGCGACGCTGCGTCGAGGCGCTCGGCCAGATCGAAGCGAAAAGCGCTGAGCAGCTATTCGGACCGATCGATGCCCTCAAGCTTCGCTCTTCGCTGACCTTGTTCGCAGAGGCGAGCGATGAGCCCCTGTTTTCAGCCGCGTTGAAACGCTGGTTCGGGCAGAGTGACCCAAGGACAATCGAGCTTTTGCACATGAACCGCTGAAATGTGCACGGAACGCCAGGCAGCAGAATGCCTACGCCGATGCAATGGCCGCGTGGCGCATCCAGACTGACGAATGCAAGCGCGGCATCCTGAAATCCTGCAAGAAACCTACGCCGGTTCCGGGCGATTACTATATCCCCTGATCCTCAAGCCGCCTTCGGCCGCCCCAGCGCCAAAGCAGGACCGGCTACTGAGCCCCGTTGCTCAGATCTTGAGTTCGAGGCTCAGCATGATCGCCTGGGTCTCGTAATAATTCTCATAGACCGCGTCGAAGCCGATGCCGCGCACGGTGGTCTTGGTACCGAAGCTGTTGAAGATGTCGGTCGCCGTCAGGCTTGCCTTGATCTTGTCGCCCCTGAGCTTGCGGGTGATGCCCACATCCAGCGTGCCGCGCGCCGCCTGGCTGCCCTGGGCGATCTCGCGCTGGGCATAATAGGTGCCGTTGACCTGCGCCGTGGTCGATTTGCCGAGCGACGCTTCCATGCCGATCTTGCCGTCCCAGGTGAAATCACGCGAGGCATCGAGAGCGATGTCGCGGACATAGGGGAACAGCAGCGTGATCGTCGTCGCCGGGCGGCGAATGCGAAAGGCGTTGAAGCTGCCGTTGAACTTGAGCCCCGGCTGGGCCTTCCATGCGGCCACCAGCTCGACCCCGCTGTTCGTGGCGCGGCCCGTATTCTGGTAGATCTTGTTGACGATATCGTAGGTCGTGTTGCTCTCGTCGATCGCATAGATGCGCTGGAAGGCGTTCTTGATGCGGCGATGATAGGCTGCCAGCGAGCCGGTCAGCCTGCCCCAGTCCTGCCGCAGCGACACCTCATAGGCGGTGGTGAACTGCGGGCGCAGATAGGGGTTGCCGACCTTCAGCAGCTCCGGGTCGTCATATTTGGGGAAGACGCGCAACTCGGGTTCGCCTGGACGGTCGACGCGGGTGTTGTAGAACAGCGAGAGGTCGGTGTCCGGTCCCAACGCGCGGGTCAGCCGCACATTCGGGAACAGCCGGAAATAGCTGTAGGAGTCGTTGAGCGGATAATAGATGTTCACTGGATCGAGCTTGTAGGCGACACTGGTGTGCTCTGCGCGCAGGCCCGCCTCGATCGTGAAACCGGCGGTCTCGCGAACAAGATTGAAATAGCCCGCATAGATATCCTCCTTCCAGTTCGAATGATCGCCGAGGCCTGGATAGATGATCGAGCCGACGCCGCGTACCACGTCGTAAGTCACTGGAATCCAGCGATATTGTGCCTTGGCGCCGACCTCGATCCGGCCATTGCTCATCGGCCGGACATAATCGATCGAGATGGGGAGCGTATTTTCCTTCGCGACGATGGTGGTCTGGTCGGTGCCGATCCGGACGGGTGACACTTCGTTGAGCCGATAGGTCTCGTCCTCCCAGCCGCGAATGAACTCGGCGCGCAGCGAAATATGGTGCCCCGCCTCAGGGAAATCGTGGCGATAGTTGACCGTGGCCGAGGCATGGCCGGTCTGCTCATTCTCGCGCCAGAACCAGTAGCGGGTGAGCGTGTTGGTGGTCTCCTCGATGAACGGCACCTGTGCCACGTCGAGATGGTTCTCGAGATCGAAGTTGAAATTGACGGTCAGCGTGTCGTTGTCGCTAAGCCGCTGGTCGGTGCCGCCCTTGAGGATATACTGGTCCTGCTTGCGGTTTTCCGGCACCTGGCTGACGATCCGGCGGCCGTCATCATAGAAGCGGGTGGTGAACTCGTTGTTGGGCAGCTTGCGCTGGAGCAGGAATTCACCCTGAAGGCTGTAGTCGGCGCGGTCGCCGCCATAGCGCAGATTGAAATAGGGCGAGATCTTCGGCGTCCAGTCGAAGCTGCCAAGCTGGGTCGGCAGATCAGGCTTGCGCCGCTCCAGCGCGCCGAAGCCGCCCTTGATGCCGACATGACCCGAAAGCCCGCTCTTGCGCTGCTCGCGCATGATGATGTTGACGATGCCGGCGCTGCCATGCGCGGCATAGCGCGCCGACGGATTGTTGATCACCTCGATGCGGGCGATATTGGCGGCGGGCAGCGTCTCCAATCCGCGCTGGTTGCCGACGCCGGTCAGGCCGGAGGGCTTGCCGTCGACCAGGATCGTCACCCGGTCGCTGCCGCGCAGCAGGATCTCGCCTTCGCGCTCGACGGTGATGCCGGGCAGCGCCTTCATCGCCGCGAGCGCCGATCCGCTCTGCGCGAGCGCATTGTTCTCGATCGCGTAGCTGTTGACGCCGATGCCGATCTCCGGGCCGGTGCGGGTGCCGGTGACGACGATCTCGCCCGCGTGGCGCTTCAGCCCGATCCGTCCGAAATCGAGTGCGTCGGTGGCCTCGCCGACCAGCACCTCGCGCTCGACATCGTCATAACCGGGCGCGGAGATGATCAGCCTGTACTTGCCGGGCGCGATCGAGGGGATGGTGGAGCGCCCATTCTTGTCGGTCGTCGCGACGCCGACCGGCTCCTCATTGCCGGCACGCTCCAGCATCATCGCCGCCGCCGCGATCGGCGCGCCGGTGACGGCATCGATCGCGTGGGCGGAAAGGGCAACACCTTCGCGGGCCAACGCGCGCGCTGACGCGGCGGTCGAAACGGCGAACAGAAAGCCGAGAAAGGAAGCGGGATGCATGAACTTAATTCTCCCTGGGAGTCGTATTGAATGAGGATAGAATCATGTCGGTTGAGAAACGGTGAGCGTTGCTGGCCGCCACCAGCGCCAGAGCAGGATCGGCAGCACATAGAAAGAGGTCAGCGTCGAGGTGATCAGCCCACCCAGGATGACGATCGCCATCGGCCCTTGAAGTTCGCGGCCCGCTTCGCCGTTCGCCAGCGCGAGCGGCAGCACGCCCATCGCGGTCACCAGCGCGGTCATCAGGATCGGCGTCATCCGGTCCCGGGTCGCGGCGAGCAGCGTCTCGAACGACCAGGGCTGACCTTCGACGGCGGTAACCTGCTCGACATGCGATACCAGCAGGATCGCGTTGCGCGCGGCAATGCCGAACAGGGTGACGAAGCCGACCAGCGAGCCCAGCGACAATTCGCGCCCGCTGAGCAGCACTGCCAGCACGCCACCCACCATCGCAAGCAGGGTCGAGCCGAGGATCAGCACGACCGAGCGCCCGTTGCCGAACGCCATCATCAGCAGCGCGGTGACGCCGACCAGCGCGAACCCGGTATTGCGCAGCAGCTCGTTACGTGCCGCCAGAGCGGCTTCCGCTGTACCGACATATTCGAGATAGACGCCGGGCGGCAGCTGTACCTCTCGCGCGACAGCTTCACGCACCGCCGCCGTCACCCGCGCGGTATCGCCGGGCGGGGGATTGGTGGTGACGACCTCGCGGGCGCGGCCCCCCTCATGCGCGATGTTGGAACGGCCTTGCGCCAGATAGACATACGCGACATCGTCAAGAGTCACCGTCGCGCCATTCGATGCGCGGACGAGCAGCGCGCCCACCGCCTCGGGGGTGTCGCGCAGCTCGGGCGGCAGCGTCACCGCGACGTCGATAGCCCGATCCTGCTCATAGAGCTGGGTGACGGCGGCCCCCGCATAAGCGGCACGCACCGCGCCGAGCACGTCGGCGGCGCTCAAGCCGCGCGCCGCCGCGCGAACGGGATCGACATCGACCCGGACGACGGGCGTCTCCGGCGGCGTGGCACGCTGGACATCGACGGCGCCGGGCACCTTTCCGACGACCGCCGCGATCTGATCGGCGACGCGACCAAGCACGTCCGGGTCGGCGCCATAGATGCCGATCGCCAGCGACGCCGTTTCGCCCGAAAGGGATTCACCGATACGGTCGCCCAGGAAGGTCAGCACCTCGGTGTTAAGGCCGGGATAGCCGTTCAGTATCTCGTGGATCTGATCTTCGGTCTCGTCCTGCTCTGCCCCCGACAGGCGCGGTTTCAGCTCGACATGGAATTCCGATTGCTCCGGCCCCCAGCTGTCCTCGCCGCCTTCGGCGCGGCCAATCTGCTGCTCGGCGCTCTGGATGGTGGGGATGGCGAGCAGATCATGGGTGATGCGCTCGCCATAGTTGCGCATCACGGCCAGCGAAGTTCCCGGCGGCGCCGAGACGCCCAGCACGAAATGCCCTTCCTTGAAGGCCGGCAGCAGTTCCGGCGTGAAGCTGAATGTCGCCGCCGCGGCGAGCAGGATCACGGCGGCCGAGCCGCCAATGATGCGGCCGGGATGCTCCGCCAGTCCCGGAAGAAAATGCAGCACGCGATCCTTGGCCGACCGCAGCAGTGCCGGCTCCTCGCTCAATTGCTGCCTTCCGAGCAGCAGCAGGCTCAGCGCGGGGGTGATCAGCAGCGCGACCAGCAGCGAGATCAACGTCGCCAGGATGAACGATGCGGCCAGCGGGGCGAAGAACGCGCCTTGCAAACCGCCCAGCATCAGCACCGGCATCAGCGCCAGCGCGACGATGAAGGTGGCGTAGACAACCGGCGCCCGTACCTCCACCGCCGCGTTGAGCACGGTCCGCGCCGGCGGTGCATCGGGCGGGGCGTTGCGCAGCCGCCGCATGATGTTCTCGACGTCGATGATCGCATCGTCGACCACGACGCCGAGCGCCACGGCGAGACCGCCGAGCGACATGGTGTTGATGCTGAGGCCCAGCCGATCCATCACGATGATCGCCGCCAGCAGCGAGAGGGGAATGCTGACGAAGGAGATCAGCACCGGCGCCCATCTGCGCATGAACAGGAAGAGCACAACGGCGATCAGGACGGCACCGATCAGCAGGTCGATCGCGATGCCATGGAGCGCCGCTTCGATGAAATTGGCGGGCCGATGCAGCCCGGCGTTCATCGTGATGCCCTGTGCGGCAAGGGCCGGCCTGAATTCCTCCAGCGCCGCCTCGACGCCGTGGGTCACGTCGAGCGTGTTGGCGCCATATTGGCTGGAAAGGCTGATCAGCACCCCCGGTTTACCCATGATGATCGCATCACCATTGTTCGGCGCGGCACTGTCGCGCACCTCGGCGACATCGCCGAGCCGGACCGGCACGCCGCCCTGCGCCGAGGCGATCGGTGCCGAAGCGATATCGGCGGCATCACGGGCCTGACCATGCGCCTCCAGCGGAATGCGCTGTTCCGGCGTATCGATATAGCCGCCGCCGCTGACGCTCGCCGCCTGCTGGACCGCGGCGGTCACGTCGGTCAGGGCAAGGCCGCGCGCCGCGAGATCGGCAGGCCGCACCTGCACCTGCACCTGCCGGATGATGCCGCCATAAACCGTCGCGCGCGCCACTCCCGGCACGGCCAGCAGCCGCGGCCGTACCTTCCACTGGACAAAATCGCGCAGCGCGGCCGGATCAACCTTATCGCTGGTGAAGCCGACCTTGAGCAAATCCATCGTCGATGAAGTCAGCGGTGACACCTTGGGAGCCTCGACCCCGGCCGGCAGCGCGCTGGCCGCTTCGCCAAGGCTTTCTGCGACGACCTGCCGCGCGCGATAGGGATCGGCGCCATCGCCGAATACGACCGTCACGATCGACAGCCCCTGGATCGATTCCGAACGAACCGCGGACACGCCCGCCGCACCGTTCACCGCCTGCTCGATCGGACGGGTGACGAGCTGCTCGACCTGCTCGGCGGACAGGCCCGGTGCCTCGGTCTGCACCTCCGCCTGGCTCGGCACGAAATCGGGGAACACGTCGAACTTGGCGCGGGTCAGCTCGACGATGCCGTAGATGAACAGCAGCGCGGCGAGCGTCGCGCCCAGCCACGCTCGCGCGAGTGACCAGCGGATGATCGCCGAAAGCACTATTCTTCCTCTTCCGGGCCGCCGCCCTGCTCGGCGGCATAAAGCGCCGCCGCGCCGCGCACGACGATCCGCTCGCCGTCGCGCAGACCCGCCGCTGCCGTCAGCCCCGCCGGGCCGGCGCTCACGCCGCCCAGCCGCTTGCGCACAAAGCCGGCGGCACTCGGCACATAGACCCAGCTTCCGCTTTCCACCCGCAGCACGGCGGTCGCGGGCACAGCGATGCCGCCCTGTTGCCCGCTCGTCCCGATCCGCGCCGGCACGGTAAGCCCCGATGAAAGATAAGCCGCCCTCGGACCGGACACGCGCGCGATCACCCCCGGCGATTGCAGCCCGCCATCGGCAATGCGCGCCGGTCCCATCACGATCGCGGTGGCGCTGCCCATCGTGCCGAGATCAAGCTCCGCCGATCGCAGGCCGGTCAGCCCGGCGCCACCCGCCGCATCGATCCGGACCAGCGC
>Ga0065707_10082400_pt1 | contig 15664 bp, 6 predicted proteins | sample SwiRhicommuniRL3_FD_59094 | JGI IMG/M metagenome (GOLD analysis project Ga0065707, IMG submission 59094) | Switchgrass rhizosphere bacterial communities from Rose Lake, Michigan, USA - RL3 v2 (version 2) | ecosystem: Host-associated > Plants > Roots > Rhizosphere > Soil | place: East Lansing, MI...
TATCCAACTAGATATAACAAATTAATAAGAATATCAGAAATTCAGGTGAGAACTTGGCTAACTTTCATTTCTTTCAAGAAATCGCTAGCTTTGAGAAAACTTGATAGAGCATGAATTGGTTTTTGTGCCAATTAAGTACCAGTTATACCATATATAAGGTGCAATTGGTGTCCTGGGCGTCTGAATAAGAGGTTTAACGAATCGATAAGTAATTTCTTGAAATAGTTAGGTGTAGTGAATTCAAGGATGGTTTCAATTGTAAACGCATCACAATTTGACCTGTGATGATAGACAAAAAGTAACCAGTGACTATAGACAGAATTTAAGTAAAGGATTTACAAACTCTTTGTTTATATTTTGTTTATACACTTGTATGTATATAAGGTATATGGAATCCTGAATCATTCAAACACAAAGTTGTTTTAGTTGAAAATTTGAGTAACAATAGTACTAAAGTGAGTTGGGAAGATCCTTCTTTTTTCTAGAACAATATATGTGACTAGTCAATATTTCCTTGCGCTCGTAGTTGGCGATTTTCTAGCCAAATTGAAGGTAAAATGGCCAAGGCATTAATAAATGAGGGCAGTTAGGCATCTTAAAAACATTTAGAAAGTGTACTCAGTAATTTATTAAAGATGTAGAATACCATAGGCCGCCAACACTGAAAAATTATCCTGTTTTAGATTTACCAGCTACTGATATGGACGAAATAGCTGGTGGATCTTCTGGATCACCACCTCCACCACCCCCAAAACATTTCCACTATCTCCTCCCTCGACATCACCTTCCCTTCATAATTTCTCCTTCTCCGTATATATTTCTCATCATTTATCCGAAAAATACTCATACACCTCTCTCAGCAAGTATCAATTTGCAAGAGCGTTTTGATTCAGCCTATATGAAAACAAACAGAGCCCCGTCAGCAGGCAGTTTTAATAGACTCTCTTAGTCAACTCCTCGCCTTTTTTAGTCAAAGAACCGTTGAATTTCAAATTAATAGAGACTGTACGGCTACATTCGGCTGATATTGATCAGTGAGTGTAGTTGTGTAAATTAGTTTATATTTTTGTGAGCAAATTGATTACAAGATCGCTCGAATCCAATTGCACTTTCACCCAAAAGGTATTACGATACTCAAACACATTTTCAATTTCAATGACTTTCACACCTGATTTCTTGAGTTTTCACGGTGAAGTGGTAAATTTGTCTCATAACTGAAATCTCAACGTAATATTAATTTTTGAAGATACAACTGGCTTCACCGACCATATCACTCGTATAGGGACGGACTCTCCCTAGGCTTTCCGTGTATTCGGTAGCCTTACAGTATCTCGCTGAACAAATCAGCCGGAGAACAATTCATTCAACAAGAACTCAACAAGAACTCAACAAGAATATCAACAAAGAATATCAAGAGGTATAATGGCAGCTCGTGAGAGACAGAATATTGTTCAATGCATACCAACAGATTTCACACAGCTTTGACTTATACCAGGATGAACTTGTGCTTGAAATACATGTTAAAGTTTGTTGATGAGTTCTATTTCATTTTTAATTGTATATGATATTCTTTGTAGTTGGCAAGCCTAAAAAAAGATATGGTTATGGCACTTGCTGATTTTTTTGATTTAATTAAGTACATATTACCTGCACATCATTACCCCAGGTTTTTATTGTGTTTTTTTTTTTGATTGAATTACGGTCCCATACTTAGACTGAATTTCTTTATATTCCCCATTCACTATCCTCGTCTAAACTTGAATAGATCAGAATAGATGGCTATTGTGTGTTTGGAGAATTCTTCTATGTGTCAATAATCGAGAATCGCTCCTGATTTTTAGGCATAGTCACACAATCCACTTTCGTCCACTTCTCTACCCCCTCTATTAGTCACCTGACTTTTCACAATTCGTAAATCACTTTAACTCTCTTAAAAGGGTGCAATATCGTTCTTACACGTTTTTTATTATATAAAAATTTTAAGACAAAAGAACTTCACACTATTTAAAAACCAATGACCAGTGGATATAGTCAGGAAAAATATCTATCATACGATAATATTTCAAGGGATACGATTAATATTCTGTGCTTCTACGAGAGTTGATTGGTATGCCCCCACAACAACCATAAACTGAACTATCTTTTCTTGTTCTGGTATAGACTGTTTCTGATGAAACCAGAGCTTTTTCTATATATCAGAAGATTGAATATTTCTGATATACTATTTCTGTACTATTTCCGGCTTTAATGGTATATGAATACGATTTCTGTCGTATTTTATCGATGAAGAATTCCAATGCAGTCTTCTCGAGTCAAGTATAGGAAACTTTGAGCTACTGGAAGGATAGAAGAGTGTGCAACTCGAAGAATCCATAGGTCCATCTTTTTAGAAGAATTCTAAACAATTATGAACATTTATTCCTCACTTGCTCAAGTTTTCGAATTTTCGCATACCGAACTGGTACTGGTCATAGCTCAACTAATGGAGACTTGACTTTTTCAAATCCTTACAACCATTTCTTCTACTGTGGGTTACTGGTGACGTTATAGATGTTTATTTGCTATCAGAAACTGAAAGTCAGTCAGTTAAATTAAAAAGGTAAAGTAAATGACTTCAACCCTCGTAATAGTTCGATTCTGCTTGCTCTTGAGCCGTAGTAGCTTAATTGTTTATAAAGTCGAGCCAGTTATATATATTAATGGCTAGAAAAGCAAATAACTAAATCTTCCTATAATTACTTTGGCCCTAAATAAGTTCAATGTTGATCTAGCCAACTTCCAGTTGCAATACAGATATATATTCGTGCTTCTTAGTGGTATTGTCGGATTTCGTGTCAGACCAATAACCTCGCTATGTACAGGAAATATATTCTATATTGTTAAGTACAGCGGTATTGATGTAGATTTGTTTCGACTATTTAGGAATTAAAGGAAAAGAACGAAATGTAAAAAGTCATACAAATATTGTTAGTAAAATGAGGACCTGGAATTACATCCAAATAGCTACACCCTTGACATTTTCCCCATAATACAACTAGAATCGCCCACCTTAATTATTTTTTCCATATTTCACCCAATTATTCAAAAACAACTAGTCGTTTAAACCATTTCATTTATTACAAGCAAATCTTGAGCTGGGACACATGTATTTCATTTTGAGTATGAACTATTAAGTTGTGATACCAAAGTCGTTAGATGGAAACGTCTGGGGTAGTTTCCACCCTATAAATTAGTTCATAATTAAAATCTCTGAAAAAGAACCCTACAATTACTAAGAGAGAACGAGTCCGGAGTTATTGCAGCCAATCAAAAAGATATCTAGCGAGATATGGATAGTGTATATTAAATGAATCGTTTAATACTTCTTCATTTGGTGATATAAAACTTCAATGAACGATATTTTTGCATATTCCTTTGAGGCTCCTTTCAGCCTCAAGGTTGCAAAATTCGAAGTAAACTCAGTGGAGTCAGCGAATAGAGTGTATTAAAAACATGGAAGAAATCGACTACTGAGCTTTCTCCATACATTTGAAGCTAAGAGATTCCAGATGTAACCGTTAACCAGCCTTATACCAAATATACTTTGCTGTAAGCTTGCTCATATACAAATTTTAAAAGAAATCATTCATTTGTAATATAGAAAGCATAAATCCGAATCATTTCAGGTAATCTAGAGAAAATTCTAAGTGATCATGAACAAATAGTCAGGAAATCATGCTTATAAAAGGGCAGCAATAATAGCAGCAGCTCCGACAATCGAGCCAGCCGACTTGAGATTGGCGCCATTTTCAGGAATTGATGAGATATGTGGAATGTCGGATGGTTTTGATGGGGTTTCTGAAGCAGATGGAGTTTGGCCATCTTTAATTTTGATTTTCATTGGGAAACATCCGTCACCGTTCTTACTAAGAATAGCAAAAGACTTTTCAGTGTATCTGTATGGGTCATTGATGTTCTTACAAGCAAAGAAAGATTCGTTACCATCGACAGAAACAACACCATCAGCGACAGTAACCTTTTGAGGTGCTAAGACGCTCAATTGAAGAATGTTAGCCGAGTTTATACTGACATATTGAGTGATAGTGTCGGTCAAATTAGCATAAACTGTACCGGTTTCTTCATCGAACTTAAGAGTTTCAGAACCGGAACCCAACAAGAAGTAATTGATACCAGCACCTTCATGAATGGAAGATAATCCTAAACCATTGACAGAGGTTTCGGAAGAGTCAGCGACCAACTCAATTTCAGAGACGGCGGCGACAGCGATGGATGATAAAATAGCGAGAGAAAGAGTTTTGTAAAACATTGTTAAGATGATTGATACTGATAAATTACAAGTAAATTATGGGGAGTATCCGACAATTTATAGTGCGGCCCCCAGGTTATGGCTCCACCTTCAATAGTACGTCACAATAACAAATTTCTATATTTGTATCTAAATATTGACTTCTTGGAGCCAATTATGTCACTCTTCGAGTAATGTACAGGTGCAGCAATTTGCCGTGCGTCAACCTCAATATTGCTGGACAGGGTTAAAGGGGTGAAAAATATTTAGTATTTACTGTCCGGTGAGCATGTGAGTGAGGATATTAGTGACATGATGAGGAAGTGAGTCAGGAAGTTAGTGAGGATATGTGATCATGATCAACTTGGTAATACTACAATGGCTATACTCAGATTAGTGATACTCAAATTAGTGATTGGTTGAATCAGGTTACAGATTAGCGACAGATTTTAGTCATGAACTAAACGAGGATTCATCGGAAAAAAAAAATGACGATTATGTCGGGTGATAATTTCGGACATAAAATTAATAATATCCAAACTCTTTTTACAAATCTATAGTGCTCAGGTGCCCAATATGATGATTTCGACCTCTCTTTCAACCCAAGGTGGCCAATGGTGACGACAGTGTTACCATGTAGTGAGTGAAGCCATAAAAAGCCATAAAAAGTCATAATCAAGTCATAAAAGATCATAAAAAGTCATAAATTAAAGAGACCTTTTGTAACCCTTTTAGTCACTTCTTTCTTTCAGGTAAATTTACTTGGCTTCTTCATAGTTTATGTTGCTACTATAATATTAAGTCCGATACTTAATCTTCATTGTACCCCCAGGCGCCGGTGTCCTCGATTGAACTCCGCTCAATCTTTGAATAGATGAACTGAGCTAAAAATACCTCATTTTAACTATGTAAATACGACAAGAATTGTAAATACGAATTAGATTTGCAAATACGAAGAATTTGCAAATACTGAATTAGATGCGATATTGAATACTAAGCACAGTGGTGTATATAATATTAGTGGTATAAGAGAGTATTTGTCAGAGTAAGTGAATATTAGAGAGATTTAGTGAATACTTGTGAGATTTAGTACCATGAATACATCGTTATATTTCATTTAGTCAGAAAAATATATTTTAGTGAGAATAACAAAAATAATGTAGTGGACTATTCAATAATTTGATGAGCACTAGTAATATGTTGTATCCCTAAAAATAGATATCTGTGAGAACAATGAGCGAAGAAAGATTTTAGAAACCTCCCCCAAATCTCTCCTATTTCTATTATGATTTTCATTGTTTTTATAGTGATATTTTCCTTTTTGGCTGCAAATATGTCCTGTATACAGTATAATTACGTCAGTGGATTCAGCTACTGGGATATTTGTCTAAAATGCCTCCAAAAGTGTTATTGAAATCTGTACTAACTTGAAGCAGGCCCTACTACATTATTTACGAATTTCTTGTAAAATTAAACATTTATTTTGCACAGTATTTCGTGGAGTGAAGCTTACATCATATTCTACAAAAACTACGTCCCTCGCACGACCATATATGGATATTGGTAATAAGTTAGAAATAGATGACAATCAGTAATTAATACATCCTCTACTTACAAGAGTCACAGAAACTGATGATAACCGGGGAGCTAAGTTTTAGGGAAATATGAATATTGTGGATCTTCAACATACCAGTTGGAAGTGAGCTAGATGTCCCTGTTGTTGAAAACTAATCTCATCCATCAACTGTGGTCGAAAGATTTGACATTTAAGAATCCAGAATATCTGAATATATGAATATCTGAATTTCAGATAAGGGCCCGCAAGCTCCTTCTAGATCTTAGTAGGTCATCATAACTAGGTCATCAGGAATCGAAGTGTGCCATTTAGTGCAATTCATTGATATGCTGGCCGTAGCAATGTATTGTTCGTCTCAAAATGACGTATGGAATCTGTCAATTCTGTAATTATGCTCAACTATTTGAATATAAAAGTTTCTCTAGTTTACAGAAACTAAAGTCTCGACTCGTTATAAAAATCTCTCTCAGAAAGGTGAATAAATACCAAGAGAGTTTTGTCTCTGAAAGTTGCAACTATTCTCTCTCCACTAATAAACACCTGATCCCACTAACAAGCTTGATCTCCATTAAATACTTACAACGCTTCGCTACGTTCAGTGATGATTCTAAATTATCTAATGATTAGTTGAAATATATAGAAACGTATCCAACTTCCTAGTGTTCTGAGCTCAAAGTCACCCTGTAATTATAACTGATTTAGTTATCTGCGTATAATGTACCTTTATCCGTATTACTATTAATTAAAACTATAGTTTTATTAATTTATAATACATAAATCATAGAAATGATTTAAAATCACTTATTATTTCCTTTCGTTAATGATTTAATAGCTAAATGTAGTAATTGAATTATAATGTTATCATTGAATTTATAACAGGTTTACATAATAAAACAGCTTAAAATATGTATTGTATTGTATTATGTAGCAGCCTAGGCTACTAAGTCATGATCTAACTTTGGTTGGAATCATATGCTAGGCGATAAGTAAACATTTTGTGTCGACGATCGTTTTTTAACCACTAGGAACTAAGTTTGTTTGAGCTCTTAAGGTTATTGGTTTGAGGAGTTAAGGCGAGGAAGGATATAGAAGAAATTCCTTAAGATATGAGACTTTAAAAGATATCAGAGCTAAGCAGAAACAGAAACCATGTAGATTTTGCATAAACAGGTGCTTTGCAAGATTTAGTTAAGTCCGTTATAATACTTTTATGTCTTACTATTTTGCATATTACTCACAAATTCACTTCGTTGATGGAATTATCGTCAGCATACTGTTAGGATGTCTCTGATCACTCAGTTCTCTAATCTCTGAATTCTAAAATCTCTCAATTCTTTAACTCTATTATTAGGCTCCACGCTTATATTGAATAAACCCTCCCAAATTCATCCAAGTCTCTTCAACCTTCATCTTAAGTTGTGGATACTTATTTTTATCAATTTTCTTGTACATCTGTTTGACCTGAGGTTCCAAAGCAACCAATTTCTCCAAATAGTTCTCTCCAACGAAAACAGGTCCGTCATAAACAAAATCACTATCACCAAACACTTCATAAATAGTGTCCAAAGCTTCTACAACAATCTCACAGTACAAAGGACTATTCAAACCATTCAACTCTTCAATAGATTGTATCAAGAACTTTCCAATTCTTGAGGTAACTTCAACATTTCCAATTACTCCAGCAGCATTTCCAAGGAATCCTACAAGAGACTTGTAGAATTCCAATTGTAATTCGTTTTCTGCTTGTGTGATTTCTTGCCTTATGGCATCACCTCTTTCGACGAGTCCAGAGACCATCTTCAAGTCGAGTTTGCTCTGGACCTCACCTCCCAAGGACTTCATGACTCCCCACAAAACATTCAAGCAGTTCTTCTGGACTTCCAAATCATCACTTGCTGAGAGTGTGACTATTCTGTCCCACAAGTTGGTGGATTTTTCAAACCATTCAACTGGAAGCTGAGATGACGATGCAAGTAACCACGAGAAGTTATTGAGAGATATCAAAATCTTATTGGTCAACAAAAGAGTTCCAGAGTTGGCCATATCGAATTTCAATAATTCGTCCATTACTGGATAGACTCTAGTTAACAAAATATTCATCATATCATCTGAAAAGTTGAGAGGTTCGTCTTCAATTTCGTTGACAGACAAATACTCCAAAATCGAAGTGATTAAATCCAAAGAAACTTCGAGAGATGTTAAAATAACCTTTGAAGCTGATAAGTTTTTGGATAATTCCTGAGTTACTGAGTCGTTATCCTCAATAGGTTCGGTAGGTGCTGGATTCATGGATTTTTTAAGTTCGTCCAAGTTGATTTTCGTCAAAGTTTCAAATAAAGAAGACAAAATTTGTCCTACAACTTGTTCTTTCTGGGAGTTGTTAGATAATGCTTCGTAGTTGTTGAATTTTATACCTTCGAGGTAAATTGTAGATAAATTCAAATTTGAATGTGAAGCATTTGCATCTGAATCAGACTCACTCTTGATGTTCAGATCCAAATTCTTGACATGTTCGACCACCTTGTCCAAATTAAATCCGAATTGATTATATTTTTCAATAAATTCCTTTGATTCGGTGGAAAACTCGTAGATGAACTCTAAAAGAGAATTAAAGAGTTTCTGAGAGAATTTGAACGAGTTTAATAATTCAAGGACGAATTTCAAAACAGGATCGATTTTGTATAAAATTTCTTCATATAAATCATCGGATCCACTGGCCAAAACTACAATTAACGACAAAATATTCTCAGTGAAATCGTATAGCAATGTGATTTTAGATTTATCCTTTTCTTCACCATTTCCGAAGAGAAACTTGAAAGATGTCTGGATTTTGGCTAATGCTCCTTCAATGCTGGTCCATATATTATTTCTCCAACAAAACTTTATCACATCGTAGCCTTCTTCGATTCCCAAATTCCTAAGGAGACCAAATGATTCAACAATGACTTCGTCGTTATTATCGTTAAGACACTGTTCCATGAGTATAGGGACCAATTTCTCCTTCAACAACATTTTTCTCATTCTCTCATCTTCACATAACACAGTAATTGCTCCTAGAGCCATGGATCTGTCATTTGCGATTGGAGACTTCAATTTGTTTACCAATGGAAGAATTTTTGATTGACGGGTATTTTCATCTTTTTTATCTTCCGAATCTTTCTTGGGTGCTTTCCCTATTGGATTTGTTCTAGACTTCTGATTCTTTCTGCCTCTTTTAAGTTTACCCATGGTTGTTGTAGTGGCGATGTATTGATTAAAAAATTTATCTTTGAAAAATGAGATGAGAAGATGATGAAAATGGGTGTCGCTAAAAAATTTGAAAAATTTGAAAAATAGCGACAATTCTGTCAGTAAATATGATAATTTTTAGATTTCGCATTAAATCTTGATGAAAACAGAGAAAAATTAAAAAACTCCCTCACTAGAATGGTGATGATTTAGTCTACCCACATTATGAGTCCCTCGATTTGTGACCACAATTTCACATCTATAACTCTAATATTCTCCAAATTAGCAACCATCTATTCGATTCTGACCAGCAAACTCCTCCTAAACCTCATTTAGAGATTTCCAAACATTTAAATTGGTACACCTATTAAAAAATACCTCTCTTTTAATAATCTACATCTATATAGGTAGTAAATTGTAGTATTATGATCCTTTTATATACATTGGTGCCATGAACTGGTTAGAGCCACGAAAATATGAATAGTTATGATAAATCATATGATAAAACCGAATCAGTATTAGTCTTATTAGTCTTACTGGAGTCACTTAGTCTCATTAGTCTCTCATTAGTCTCTCATTAGTCTCTCGTTAGTCTCTCGTTAGTCTCTCATTAAACTCACTTATTATCATCAGTCTTTCACTAGACTAGCTCTCTCTAGACTCTCTTTCTCTCACTAGTCTCACTAGTCTCACTTTCTCTCACTAGTCTCACTAGTCTCACTTACTTTCACTTCACTAGACTTCGCTACTGGGACTTCTTCATTCAACCCAGGATGAAATGTCCCCCTAACTTTCTCCTTCAAGTCTTCCCACGACTTGGGTTGTTCTCTCTCATCATATTCTATATTTATATCTTCTCTTAATCTTCCTTCCTCTTTTAAATGTTCACTGGCTGTTAGTATGTTACTGATTATATCCATGACTGAACTTACACAACTATTGGCTTCCAGAACTTCAATCCTCCGTACCAACTTAGAGCTGATACAAATACGATCGTAAGAGCCTTGCTTCCTACTCCTGGTGCCATTTTTCCTGTTCCTTAAGTTCTTTAGTTTTGATATTGTGGTAAATATGAAATAAGAGTTGGGCTATATGTAGGAATGTGTAAATATGCAGGACTAATAATTGTGCTTATATGCATATAATCATAAAGGGTCTATAAACTTATTGAAGTGGAGATATGAAGTTAATACTCATGGATATTTGATGATGTTAGATAGATGAGTCCTCAATAATATATAAATAGACTTAAATGACTAATAAATAAGAAACAACAGAAATCAGAAATCGTTCAAAAAATTCAGTTGAACAAGTTTAAATTGTTTAATTCTCCATAGGAAGCATATAAATGAGAATTAATCTCGTAGCAAATATTCAAGATGAGAAATATATTACCCGTTATCTAATCATATATAATTATAGATCGTCTACAATATTTTATCTACCATTATTAGGAAACTCTTGTCTTTATAAGTCTAGTAGACTAACTGTAAACTGCAAACTATAAACTTCTAGATCAACCATTTGATACTAAAACAAACTGGACTTTTGAAAAATACAAATAATCAAGGATCGCTCAGGAGAAGGAAATAACGTCAGATTTCTCAGAAGAAGGAAATAACCATAGACCGCTCAAGCAACTTCGCTTCGCTCAGTTCCTTTAATCTATTTCTGGTGGAAATGCATCATCGAAATTATCCTCACCGCTTTCATACTCACTATTCTCACTCTCCGATCCTGTATCCTCATCACTAGTAACTTCTCCAACATCACTTCCACTGCCCTTTTCATCCACTGCACCAACAACTCCCCAAGATATACCCGTGACTTCTTCCAAACGTTGCAAGATCTCACACATCGGAGTGAATAATCCAAACTGCTTGAATTCTCCATCGTATGAATGCAACATACCAACTACCCCCAAACCTTTCAGTCTTCTTCCATCAATATCTTCCAACTTTGTCAAAATCCAAGATCCACTATCACCGCCAGCAGCGAAAGCAGAATTGTTCTCTACAGAATTCACAATGAACTCTGAAGAATGGATAGCTCCATCCAACCAATATACCAACTTGATTCCGTTCAAGTTACCCTTGGTGAATTTGGTTGTAGAACCATACTTGAAAACTGACATCCCATTATAATTTATAGGAGCGTCGTTGGACAATTGCGAATCCACCTCGTCGATATTCAAATCAAGAGGTTTTGGAGAGTTTCTCTCCAAGTTTATGACAGCTCTGACATACAAATTGTCAAAAATCAATGCTGGATCAAACTCGTTGAAAGCGATATCGTCCCCCAAGAAGTTTTCTTCACAGGTCAAATTCTTATTGACCTTGATAATGGCCAAATCTGAGAGTTTCTTCTCGACTCTCTTGGATTCGTCGTCATCATCATTCTTGATATTCATCAACGTTCTTTCACCCCAAATAATTTGTCCAAATCTATTTCTAGGTAAATTTCTCATCTCATAGATTTCTTTCTTCGTCTTTGGATCGATCACTTTCACCTTTTTCATAGGGAACATTTCTTCCAACTGTTTCAAAACAGCACCATATGCAACTTTCGATTGCGCAACAACAACTTCATCATTGACGTTATCGACTTTTTGATATTCATTCAATAATGCCTGTTTGTATAACGAGATGAATACTGACAGGGGCGCCGAAACATGCGGATAATCTGTAGTAGTATTTGTTGTGCTGTCAAGACATACATGTCCACAAGAGATGGCAAATTTAGAATTTGCGTATGCTTCTAAATGTGGTTGCTTCTTAAGGTCAACTTTAGGATATATATATCCTCCCACTGTTCCTGAAGTACGCGAAGAATTTTCGACCGATAAAGAAAGTGACATTGGAGGTCTTGAAATATCCGTGGGAATACGGAATGGAAGTTTAAATTTCTGAGCTGTAGTAGGTGGTTGGAGTGGGTTAGAATGAGGGTGAGAGTTAGAGTGATGAAGATGTGATTGGTTGTGATGAGGTTGTGCACGATGTGTTTGTGTATGTGTATGATACGCTTGGTTATGGTGAGGCTGATTATGGGCAGGTTGAGACTTCTGAGGCAGAGATTTCTGAGGTTGATTCTTATCTCTGTGTTGAAAGTGAAATTTCAGAAATTTCAGATCTTTCCGATGGCTGGGGTAATCATCTTTCATATACTCTTTTTCCTTTGGCAGTAAATCTTTCCGATAATCTAAAAGACTTGCCAAATCCATCTGATTCTTCACCACCATGACATGTACGTCCTCATACATATCATAAAAAGTCTGACTCAACTTCAAATGGTATTCATTTGGGTTAGGATAACCAAAATATAAGCATAAAATGTTCAAATCCTTACTAACACCTCTCGCAATTGGCGCAATAAACGAACCATTTTGTTCCTTTATTGGTATTGAAGTCAGAGCCATTTTTTCCATAATCCTCTCTAAAACATCTTCATTTGGTAGGGATACATTTCTGTTGACTCCAATAGGAAAGTTTTGAGGTTTACTCATAATCAGGGATGTCTGGGTATTGTTTGATTTCAAAGTCATTGAAAAATCATTAAAATTCTTCACCAATAAAAGTTTCAACTTGATGTATACTTCATCTCTCAAAAGATTGTCGTAAAAGTTGAGGTAAATCTTCAAAATCCGTCTCAAATCTGAGTTGTTGAAAGTGGTAAAGTTCCAATCTAATTGGAGAGTTTCACTAAAAGCAACAAACTTCTTGAAACAATCTATTGAGTTCACAACCCCAGTTGTTATATTTATTAACTCGTTACTGAGTTGACTTGAAACATATTGTAAGTCGTTTGATAACGTATGAAGTTTATCAGAGATTAATTCACTTGGAGTACGAGTATCCTGTTGAGTTTCTTCCGAGATATTTACAATCTGCAAAGTTCTCCCATAAGCAAAAGATTCCTTTCTTTTGAAACTATTTATAGACGATTGCTTTGTTGATTGTTTAGTTGATAAGGTGAAGCGGTTGGAGAAGAGGGACGATTTCCCAGCGGAATCTTTGGTAAATACAGATTTGCCTTCGTTTGTGAAAATAGATCTTCCTTCCATAGGGTATGATTTTGAGTTGTGGTGTCTGTCTACTAAAAGCGATAGATCAGCATCCAGTATAGATGGGTTGAGATTCAAGCTCAAATCGTTGTTAAAGTTGAAGTTGTTTTCTTTGGACTCCTCTACAACTCGTGTTTCAAACATTGGGGGAAGTTCATTAAAAGAGTCTGGAGATTCCCGTGAACTATTTGTCTTGAGTGGTGTAATATCCTGAAGAGGAGCTTCTTTGTCTTTATCAGCGTCTGACTTGCTTCTATTTAAAAACCGTTTCATAGACATGATAATGACTGGCGGTATTGTTCCTTAGAGAGTAGTGAATTTTTGAGATCATTTAACAAAACTTTGTCGTACACAAAAGATCTACCGCAATAAAGATCTACCGCAATAAAAAACCGTACGGCATCCAAGTTGGGGAGAGAAGTAGGCTTAGATTTAGGGAGAGAAGTGGGTAGAGATGTAGGCAGAGAATGTAGAGAAGTAAACAACGAGGTATACTGTAATACAAGGAACGAAGAAGTAGATATAAAGCGCCCTTCTTGTGGGTTCCGGTGATATTTGTAGCACTTCTAGTTACATGAAAAGAGATTCAGCAAATCATATTCTGATACTTAGCTGGTAGATACAAAAATACCACCGGTTTACCGAGTAAGGAACCATTGGCCCATCAAGCACCGGTACAGTCCAAGAAAAACCTTGAACAGTGTAGGATGGTTCCCAAATCTAGCTGGTATTCGAAACATCAAAGCGTCGTCTTCGGTCAAAGAATCGTTTGATGATATCGGATAATCTGGTCTAGGATGAGCACTCGTGGCTTCTAAATCTGCCTTTGTCAAAGTTTCTGGTATTTGGAAGATAATGGCCTCTCCACCAGCATCTTCAACTCCTTTTTTTGCAGCTTCTGACATGGTGGGAGAGAATAGATGATGATAGCAGCTTTAGGAGACATGGTGATTGTGATAATAGTGTGGCTATGCTAGTGTGGCGATGATTCTGTACGTATTGTGTTGCTTTTCTATCAACTTACATACATCGTATCCTCCACCTCTGCTTCAAACGCAATATCACTAAAATTACTATAACAAATCGGCAAAAAGTCTCTGATAAATCTGAAACGTTACTCTAGACATTATTAATCGGATGAATGGTAATATTATAGACACTACTGCCTCATTGCCATCGAGAACTTGCTCTGAAGAATTAAGTTAGTCCTAATAATAAAATTAATAAACTGAACATCATAAAAAATTAAGCAAAAATAATTTATTAATAAAATATATTTAATATTAGTAATTTAGTGGTATGAGCTGTCACTAGGTTTATAGAATAAGCTACGTTGCACTTTGTTTATATGTATGGGATTTTCTCTGGCGATGATCTTCGGATGTCTTGAAATTAGGGGATTATATGTATGAGCTTTGAAGAAATTCTGTGAGTCGTAGTCTGCCCACCAGGTTTAAATAATTGTGGTGTAATAAAGAATTTTGAGCTCTTTGAAAACTGTCACCTTGTAGACTCTCGCCTTGTAAACTCTTCCCTCATAAACCTTCACCTTGTAAACTTCAACTTCAAAAACTACTCAAAACCTCATCAATATCTCTCAATATCACTCAATATCTCATTATCTCAATATCTCAACATCATTTCCTCTGAACTCAGTAAATCACTTAAATCGTTATTATAGGGGGTGGGAAACTGAGCCGGCTGAAACGGTTCCATGTGTTCCTGAGCCGACCAAATTGGCTCACCAGTAATTAATATCTTCAATCTTTCATATCGCTCATAACGCTGGGCTGTTTGATAATACGTAGTGCAAAAGTCTTAGACAATTACCGTAGAGTAAGCTCAAAGTATCTCTAGGTATCTAAACCTCTCTGTTAAACACCCTCTATATCTATCACATTTTCTATATCACACTTTCTATATCACCTTTCTACCAGTCTGGAGTTGTTACTTTTTTATAGTTTTGGATGCAAAATTTTACTAATTACTTCTTGCTCAACTTCATCTCTAAAGTCCGAGAATATATAAATACTATTATATAGATGCTATATATAGGTGCTATCTTAGAGTTGCTATTGCATAGGGACGCTATATTAGTCTATTTCCTTTCGTTTGGCTCTTAGCTCCAGGCATACTATACTTATATTAAAAACATCACTACCGCAAATTTCACATCAATAGTTCCAATCTCTATGAAAGAGTCCAAGAGGGTATGAGTATGCTACTGATTGATGAATGTAGTATTTAGTATACTTTAGAGATCAATTCTCTTTACCCGCAGTTCTTTCAGTCTTGAAAGGCTGCTATAATCAGACTTTCGGTGCTTAAAGGGTTCTATGTATATAATACTATATGCAGTACATGAACTTAAGTAGATTCATCTAGTTGAATACTGACCAAAATTGCCTCTACTAACTAAATGAAATCTCGACTAACTTGAAATAGGTGCCATTATATCACAAACGAGCTCCCAATACAATTAAACAATTATTACCTGCAATATCCATCATAGACC
>Ga0065707_10082401_pt1 | contig 15662 bp, 16 predicted proteins | sample SwiRhicommuniRL3_FD_59094 | JGI IMG/M metagenome (GOLD analysis project Ga0065707, IMG submission 59094) | Switchgrass rhizosphere bacterial communities from Rose Lake, Michigan, USA - RL3 v2 (version 2) | ecosystem: Host-associated > Plants > Roots > Rhizosphere > Soil | place: East Lansing...
CGGCACGCTGTTCGTGCCGATCGTCGGCAGCTTCTTTCCGTTCCACCTCGACTTCGTGCGCGGAGCCGGGCTGCTGGTGGCGCTGGCCAGCGCCTTGTCGGCCGGGCCGATACTGTTGCGCAACGGGCTGGGCAGCCTGCGCCTGGCGTTGCCGCTGGCGGTACTGGCTTCCGCATCGTCGATCGGCGGTGCGATGTTGGGCCTGGCGATGCCGGCGCACGTGGTGCAAATGCTGTTGGGTGCGGTGGTGCTCGGCATCGTGGCGCTGATGTTCGTCGCCAAGAAGTCGGAGTTCCCGCAGGTCGAGCGGCCTGATGCCCTGTCGCAGGCCTTGGCGCTGCACGGCGTCTTCGTCGACGGCGCGTCGCGCCGCACGGTGCAGTGGCGGGTGCACCGCGGCGTGCCGGGTGTGCTCGTCTTTCTCGTCATCGGTGTGCTGGCCGGCATGTTCGGCATTGGCGCCGGCTGGGCCAACGTGCCAGCACTGAACCTGCTGATGGGCGCGCCTCTGAAGGTTGCTGCAGGCACCTCGAGCCTGGTGCTGTCGCTGGTCGACTCGGCTGCGGCCTGGGTCTACCTCAACAAGGGCGCGGTGTTGCCGATGATTGCGGTGCCGTCGGTCGTCGGGATGATGCTAGGCGCTCGCATTGGCGCCCGCCTGCTGAACGTGCTCAACGGCTCGGTGATCCGTCGCCTGGTCATCGTCGTGCTGTTGTTCGCCGGCACGCGTGCGCTGCTCAAGGGCTCCGGGGTGTGGCCATGAAGAACCCTGGCGACCTGGCAGTGCAGCCGCCCGAGCAGCTGCGCTACGCGCAGTGGCTGGATTGGGGCACGCGCGTCGGCTTGGTCGTGCTGCTGCTGAGCTTCGCTTCGTATGTGATGGGTCTGGCCGAGTCGCACGTGCCGGTGGCACGGCTGCCCGAGCTGTGGATCCATCCGGTGGTTCGTTTCCTGGAGTTGACCGATTCGCCTACCGGCTGGGGGTGGCTCGCGCTGGTGCACCGCGGTGACATCGCCGGACTGCTTGGTATCGCGATCCTTTCCGGCAGCTCGGTGCTGTGCCTGCTGACCCTGGTGCCGATGTACCTCGCGCGCGGCGACAAGGCCTTCGCCGCGGTATGCGTGGCCGAGGTGATGGTGGTGCTGCTGGCGGCTTCGGGCTGGCTGCCGGGGGGGCACTGATGGTCGCGCCGTTTGCTCGCCTGCTGCTGGCCACCGAGCACACCGAATTCGACGCCGGTGCCGAAGCGTTGGCGATGGATATGGCGCGTCGTTGCGGGCTGCCGTTGGTCACCGTGCTGCCAGTGGTCAGCAATCCGGAGTTCGAAGTCGCGGCGCCTCAACTCGCCATACAAGCGGACACCGAGGCATTGCTGCGCTCGGACGCGCTGCTGGAAATGGCACTCGCGCATCAGGTCAGGCTCGAGATCGTGGTGCGCCGCGGGCCCGAGGTGGAAGTCGAGATCGTCGACGAAGCGCGCCGACGCCATGCGGATCTGATCGTGATCCGTCGCCGAGGTAAGAGCGGATTCCTGGCCAATCTGCTGGTCGGTGAGATGGTGAGCAAGGTCGTCGCGCAGGCGCCATGCAGCGTGCTCATCGCACCGCGCAAGGCGCAGATGTGGGTGCAACGCGTGATGGTCGGCATCGACCCGCAAGCCCCCAGCGACGCGGCCCTGGGTCTGGCGGCCGGCATCGCCGCCGATTGCGGCCTGCCGCTGCGTGTTGTGTGCGTGGTGAGCACCGATGCGTTCGCTGCTCAGGCCGAGCGGGTGCTATCCGCCGTGCTGCAGAAGGCGCGCGCGATCTGCTCGAGCGTCGACGGTGAGTTGCGGGCCGGCCGAGTGCTGGATCAGTTGATGCTGGCCGCCAAGGTCTGTGGGGCCGACCTGCTGGTGGTGGCGCGGCATCGCGGCGACGGTCTGCAGCGTTCACGCATCGGCAGCACCGCGCAAAGGCTCATCGGCCTGGCCGAATGCCCGGTGCTGGTCCATGTCAACCCATCCCAGGCGCGCGAAGCAGCATGAGCGACGCACTGAACTACCTCGTCAAGGCCCGCCCGGAGGCGATGGCGCACTACTTCGCGTTTCTCAAGGACTGCGGCAAGCACCTCGATCCCAAGACGCGTGACCTGATCTCGGTGATCACCAAGGTGCACGCGCAAACCGAGCGTGGCTTTCGCCAATACCTCGGTCGTGCGCTGCGCGACGGCTGCACACCGGCCGAAGTGCTCGACGCATTGCTGATGGCGTTCCCGGCACTCGGGCTGGCCAAGATCGTGTGGGCGGTGGACATCCTGCTGGAGATGGATCTGCCGGAGTTCCAGCCGGCGGCGCTCGGCGCTGCCGGCCAGTGGCACGACGTGATGGCCACCAGCGAACTCGAGCCGGGCGGCGTGACGCGCGTGGAGTGCGACGGCCGGGGGCTGTTCGTGCATCACGGTGACGACGGCTGGAAGGTGTTCGACAGCCGCTGTCCGCACCAGACCACCAACATCCCCCATCTCGCCCTGCAGGGCACGCAGTTGACCTGTCCGAAGCACGAGTGGTCGTTCGACGTCCGCTCGGGGCAGTGCACGGCCAAGGGCGATCGGCCGCTCACGCAATGGGACACCCAGCTCGTCGATGGCCGACTGTTGGCCCGCTGGTGACAGCGAACGCGGCATGCGCACATCGAATCGACTCTCGCTCCCAGCTTTTCAACCCGGAGACAACGATGAAAACCTCGCGATCCATGCTTCGATTTCTCCCCGTGGCTGCGGCCTTCCTGGCCGCGCCGGTGTTCGCCACCAACGGCTACTTCCCGCACGGCTACGGCATGAAGGCCAAGGGCATGGGCGGCGCGACCCTGGCGATGGCCGAAGACAGCCTTGGCGGTGCGACCAACCCGGCGGCCATGGTGTGGGCAGGTGCCCGCATGGACGTGGGGTTGGACGTCTTCATGCCCAGGCGCGACGCAGAGCGTACCGACGCTGGGTTCGCGCCGATCAACGGCAAGGTTGAGAGCGACAAAAACTACTTCTTCATTCCCGAGTTCGGCTACAACCAAATGGTGCGCAGCGACCTGTCGCTGGGTGTGAGCGTCTACGGCAACGGTGGCATGAACACCACCTATCCACAAGGCTCGTTCCAGTGCCCGACCGGGCCGACCACCGTAGCGCCGGCCAACATGCTGTGCGGCAGTGGCACGCTCGGCGTGGACCTCGCGCAACTGATCATCGCACCAACCGTGGCGTACAAGATCAACAGCCAGCACGCAGTGGGCGCCTCGCTATTGCTGGGATACCAGCGCTTCAAGATCGATGGCGTGCAGTCCTTCGCTGGCCTGAGCAGCGCGCCCGCCAACGTGAGCAACAACGGCTACGACAGTTCCACCGGCGTCGGCCTGCGCCTGGGCTATCAAGGGCACATCACGGACACGTTCAGCATCGGTGCGGCCTATGCGCCGAAGATGAACATGGGCCGCTTCGACAAGTACAGCGGCTTGTTCGCCGGCAACGGCGACTTCGACATCCCCGAGCACTACGGCATCGGCATCGCCTTCTCGCCCACGCCAGTGTGGACGATCGCGCTCGACTGGGACCGCATCAAGTACAGCGGCGTCCCCGCGGTCGGCAACCCGAGTTCGAACCAGGCGCCGTTGGGCGCGGCCAACGGCCCGGGCTTCGGCTGGAAAGACGTCGACGTGGTCAAGCTCGGCGTGGTCTGGCGCATGTCCGAGGCCTGGACGCTGCGCGCCGGCTACAACCACGGCGACAACCCGATCACCTCGGCCGACGTGACCTTCAACATCCTCGCACCCGGTGTGATCACGACGCACTACACGGCCGGGTTCACCTATGCCCTGGCCAAGGACAGCGAGTTGACCGGCTTCCTGATGGTGGCCCCGCGTCAAACCGTCACCGGCCCCTCGATGTTCAACTCACCCGCCTTCTTCGGGCCCGGCGGGGGCGGCAACGAGACGATCGGCATGAAGCAAAGCAGCTTCGGCCTGGCTTGGGGTCGCAAGTTCTAGCTGGCGTCGGTTCGACAGAAACGGGAGATAGACCATGGCACACGTCGTTGTAATGGGAGCAGGCATCGGCGGCATGCCTGCCGCGTATGAGTTGCGCGCACTGCTGCCCAAGGAGCATCGCGTCACGGTGGTCAACGCCACCAACTTCTTTCAGTTCGTGCCGTCCAACCCGTGGGTCGCCGTCGGCTGGCGCGACCGCGACGCGGTGACGCTGCCGATCGCGCCCTATCTGCAGAAGAAGGGCATCGACTTCATCCCCAAGCCGGTCACCGCGATCGACCCGGTGGGCAACCGGCTGACGCTCGACGACGGGCAGGCGGTGGCGTACGACTACCTGGTCATCACCACCGGGCCGAAGCTCAGCTTCGACGAAGTGCCCGGCGCCGGCCCGAACGGTGGCTACACGCATTCGGTGTGCACCGTTGGGCACGCCGAAGCCTTCTACAGGGACTACCAAGAGTTCCTTAAGAACCCCGGCCCGGTGGTGATCGGCGCGATGCCAGGCGCCAGCTGCTTCGGGCCGGCCTACGAGTTCTCGCTGATCCTCGACACCGATCTGCGCCGGCGCAAGCTGCGCCACAAGGTGCCGATTACCTTCGTGACCGCTGAGCCGTATATCGGGCACCTGGGCCTGGGTGGCGTGGGTGACTCGAAGGCGATGCTCGAGTCCGAGCTGCGCAGCCACGACATCAAGTGGATCACGAATGCCAAGACCACCAAGGTCGAGCCGGGCAAGCTGTTCACGACCCAGCTCGACGACCGGTGCCAAGTGGTCAAGGAGCACGAGCTCGGCTTCAAGCTAGCGATGATGCTGCCGGCCTTCAAGGGCGTCGATCCGGTGGCCGCGGTCACCGACATGTGCAATCCGCGCGGCTTCGTGCTGGTGGACGAACACCAGCGCAGCAAGAAGTACAAGAACATCTTCTCGGCCGGCGTGTGCGTGGCGATCCCGCCGGTCGAAGTGACGCCAGTGCCCAGCGGGGCACCGAAGACCGGCTACATGATCGAGACCATGGTCACCGCGCTGGCACACAACATCGCCGACGAGCTGGCCGGACGGCCCGCCACCGCCAAGGCGACCTGGAATGCGATCTGCCTGGCCGACATGGGCGACACCGGTGCGGCCTTCGTGGCGCTGCCGCAGATTCCGCCGCGCAACGTCAATTGGTTCAAGAAGGGCAAGTGGGTGCACCTGGCGAAGATCGCCTTCGAGAAGTACTTCATTCGCAAGATGAAGGCGGGCAACTCGGACCCGATCTACGAGAAGTACGTGCTGAAGGCGCTGGGCATCGTGCGCCTGGTGCGGTAGGAACCGGCGTCGCGCCGCCGCTTCGGGCTCGTGCCGGTTTGCACCTACCCCAATCGGGCAATGTCGGTAACCCGCGGCGGCACCGAGAATCCATTGCCGTGGGGCCGGTGCGCATCGCGCAAATCCTTTGAACGACTGCTCCGAACGAAAGGGAGACACATGATCCAGATCACCCGGCTTGCCGTGCTCGGCCCGCTGATGGCCGCGGCGCTACCAGCCCTGGCACAAGACGCCAACCTGGGCCGCAACCTGGCGGCCACGTGCGCCAACTGCCACGGCACCAACGGCCAGGTGCGAGGTGACACCGTCAAGCCGCTGGCCGGCGTGTCGGCCGACAAGATCGTCGCGGCGATCAACGACTTCAAGAGCGGCGCGCAGCCCGCAACGATCATGCACCAGATCGCCAAGGGCTACAGCGATGACCAGATCAAGCTGATCGCGAGGCACTTCGCGGCGCAGCCAGCGAAGAAGTGAGGAGCCCACCATGAGACAGCACAGCACCTTCTCGCGTCGTCGCCTGCTCGGTACGGGCCTGGCTGCTGCGGCGGGCCTGCCCTTCATCGGCTGCGCCAACCTGGGCGGCGGCCCGTCGATCGGCCGCGTCGTCATCGTCGGCGGCGGCTTCGGCGGCGCCACGGCCGCGCGCTATCTTCGCCTGTGGGGCAGCAACGTGGACGTCACGCTGGTCGAGCGCAACGGCAGCTTCGTGTCGTGCCCGATCTCCAACCTGGTGCTCGGTGGCCACAAGCAGATGAGCGACATCACGATGTCGTATGCCGGTCTCGAGGCCGTGGGCGTCAAGCGCGTTCAGGGCGATGTGACCGCCATCGACCCGCAGGCCAAGGAGGTGCGGCTGGCCGACGGACGAAAGCTGCCCTACGACCGCTTGGTGCTGTCGCCCGGCATCGATTTCATGTTCGACCAGGTGGGTGGCCTCGGTACCCCGGCGGCGCAGGAAAAGGTCCTGCACAGCTGGAAGGCCGGCCCGCAGACGGTGGCGCTGCGGCGTCAACTCGAGGCCATGCCCGACGGCGGCGTGTACGCGCTGACGATCCCCAAGGCGCCGTACCGCTGCCCGCCCGGGCCCTACGAACGCGCGTGCATGGTGGCCAGCTACTTCAAGCAGTTCAAGCCGAGGTCCAAAGTGCTGGTGCTTGATGCCAACCCCGAGATCACCTCGAAGAAGGGGTTGTTCGAAAAGGCATTCGCCGACCACTACAAGGGCATCGTCGAGTACCGGCCCAACAACGAGCTGAAGTCGGTCGATGCCGCAACCAACACCGCGAAGCTCGAGTTCGACGATGTGAAGGCCGACGTGCTCAACGTGGTGCCGCCGCAGCGCGCCGGCGACATCGCGCGCACGAGCGGGCTGCTCAACATGAACAACCGATGGGCCGGCGTGAACTGGCTGACGATGGAATCCACCGCCGTGCCCGGCATCCACGTGCTGGGTGACGCCACGTTCTCCGCGCCGCTGATGCCCAAGTCGGGTCACATGGCCAACCAGCACGCCAAGGTGGCCGCAGCGGCCATCATCCAGATCCTGCAGGGGCAGCCGGTCAATGCGACGCCGGTGGTGATGAACACTTGCTACAGCTTCGTGACCGCGCGCGACGTGATCCACGTGGCCTCGGTGCACCAGTACGACATCGCGGAGAAGATCCTCAAGACCGTGCCGGGATCGGGCGGCTTGTCGCCGGCAGCCAACCAAGTCGAAGGTCGCAACGCACTGTCGTGGGCGCAGAACATCTGGGCCGACATGCTGGCGACTTGATGGCCCACCCCCGAGGCGGCCTGGCGGCCGCTCCCCCTCCAGGGGGCAACACCAGCGGACCGGCAAAGCCGGATCCGCGGTGTCCACTTGACTCAGCCGGAGCCACTTCAGACCTGCGATGCAGGCCGACACGGCCCTTGGCTTCGAGCTCGGTGAGCTTGGTCGCTACCGAGTGCATAACCGCGTTGTCGTTGGTGTACTTGCGGTTGCCGAACTTCTTCAGCTGATTCTCGGTGTACGCGGCGTGCTGGCCGGCCAGCCGCGGCAACTGCTCGTCGGCAGCTTGGGCCGTGCGCGCTGCCACGAACAACACGGCCGCCCACGGCGCGGCACCCAATGCGTCATGCCTCGCTCTCTGCGATGCCGGTGCTGCCCGCCACGCCGACCAGCTTGGGCGTGTTGACGCGTCGCGGCTTCACGCGCCCGCTCTGGCTGCGCAGCCAGGTTTCGACCACGTCCCATATCGGCTAGACCCCCGGCGCGTGGCGTGCCTCTTCGGACACCGGCGCCCAGCCGGCCACCTTGTATGTCTTGTCGGCCTCGATCGGCTTGCCGTTCAAGCGCATGTCGCCGATGCGCGCACCCATCTTGGTGCCCGGCGTCATCGTGTAGCTCAGGCCGCCCACACGCACCATGTCGCCGCCTTGCTGATAGTAGGGATCGGGGTTGAACAGGTTGTCGGCCACGTCTTCGAGCACGGTCTTGATCGTGTCGCCGCTCATCGGCGCGACGGTGGCGTACGGGTAGGTGATCGCGAGCTGGTCCATCAGCAACTCGCGCGTGACGGTGTCGCCCGGCAGCAGGCTGGTGCCCCAGCGGAAGCCCGGCGAGAACGCGATGTCGGCGTCCTGCACATCGATCAACGCGTCGCAGATCAGCTGGTCCCAGCTGCCGTTGAAGTTGCCGCGCCGGTACAGCAGGCCGTCGGTCAGCGCGAGCTTCTCGTTCAGCTCGGCTTCGTACGGTGCGCGCAGCTTCGTGATCAGCGCATCCATCGCCGCATCGGCGGGCAGCGCGTCGGAGAACACCGGCAGCAGCCGGTAGCGGTAGTCGGCCACCTGGCCCGCCTTCACCTGCAGATCCATCACGCCGAGGAATTTGCCGTTGCTGCCGGCGTTGGTCACCAGCGTGATGCCGCCTGCGTTCTTGACCGGCACCGCCACCGGCACGCCGTCGTGCGTGTGGCCGCCGAAGATCGCGTCGACCCCGCGCACACGCGTGGCCATCTTCAGGTCGACGTCCATGCCGTTGTGCGACAGCACGACCACCACCTGCGCGCCCTTGGCGCGCGCCTCGTCGACCACCTTCTGCAGGTTGTCGTCCTGGATGCCGAAGCTCCAGTCGGCCACCAGATAGCGCGGGTTGGCGATCGGCGTGTACGGGAAGGCCTGGCCGACGATCGCCACCGGCACCCCGTTGATCTCGCGCATCACGTAGGGCGCGAACACTGGATCGCCGAAGTCGGCGGTCTTGACGTTCTGCGCGATGAACTCGATGCGGCCGTTCAGATCCTTGTCGACGATCTGCTTCACGCGCTCCATGCCGTAGGTGAACTCCCAGTGGCCGGTCATCACGTCGACGCCGAGCAGCTTGCAGGCCTCGACCATGTCCTGCGCGTGGGTCCACAGCGACGTGGCGGAGCCTTGCCAGGTGTCGCCGCCGTCGAGCAGCACCGTGCCAGGCCGCTGTGCCCTGAGGCGCTTGACCAGTGTGGCCAGGTGCGCGAAGCCACCCACCTTGCCGAAGCGCCGCGATGCGGCCTCGAAGTCCAGGTGGGTGAATGCGTGCGCCAGGTTCGGGCCGGCCGGCACGCCGGCGGCCTTCAGCAGCCGCTCGCCCACCAGGTGGGGCCACTGGCCTTGCATCGTGCTGACGCCGAGGTTCACGCTCGGCTCGCGAAAGCGGATCGGCTTGAGCTGCGCGTGGCAATCGGTGGAGTGCAGCAGCGACACCGCGCCGGCGCCCTTGAACGGACTGGGCAGGTCGTACAGCGCGGCCTGCGCGCCTTGCGCATCGGCATCGCCCCATCGCGCCAGGCCCATGCCCGCGGCCGACGCTGCGGCCATCACCTGCAGGAACTCGCGCTTGCTCAACCCCATAATAGGTATCGGCTCATGCACTGCCGCCGAAGCAACCCACCGCAGCGGGCTGGCGCCGCGCGGCGCGGCTCACTGGTTCACCGGTGACTTCGGGTCGAGCAGCAGTGCCAACACGTCGCGCAACTGCTGTTCGTCGAGCAGGCCCATGTGTCCGAAGCGCGGCATGTTCGAGCACGCCGCATAGGCCTTGCTGTTCCACAGCTTGGCCCAGGTGTACTGCACGATCGCCGCGGCCGACGGGTCGGTCACGTCTTTCACGCCGCGCAGCCTGCCATAGTTCCACAGGCTCGGGCCGATCGTGCCGAAGGAGATTTCCTTCTTGTCGATCTGGTGGCAGTTGTAGCAGTTGGCGCCGTTGTCCTTGGGCAGCGCCGACGCGTCGGTCCACGTCATACCGCGGCCGCTTTGCGCCAGCTTCTCGCCTTGGCGCCAGTCGCCCAGGTATTGGCCGCCGGCGGGCCACTTCACGCTGGCCAGCGCTGTGGCTTCGATCCGCTTGGCCACTTCGGGCGGCGGCGCCGTCGGCGACGAACACGCCTGCTGGCCTAGGTCTTGGTTCAGCCGGTCGACCTTGGCGATGCCTTGGTCGCGGAACGACGCCTTGATCGCGGCAACCGCTTCGCGATCGAGGTCGGCCGGAGCGGGCATCGATGCGCAACTGGCCAGCGCCCAGACCGCGGCGGCCGTGACAACGAGGAAAGGGGATTTCATTCGGCGAGCTCCGGCGAGGTTCAGCGTTTGATCGACGGCGCAATCGATTCCGCGCCCTTGGCGTTGACGCCCATGAAGACACTGACGGCTACGGTCGCTTCCGAGCCGAAGCCGGGATACGGAAAGCGCTGCTGCCGGTAGCAGTCGTTCAGGCGCAGCTGCATGCCCCACATCTGACCGTTGCTCACGCGGTAGGCGGGCCACGCCGCGAAGCCCACGCCATCGCCCGGGTTCTTGGTGAGGTTGGGCAGGTCTTGCAGCCTGATGCGCTTGCCGTCGTCGCCGTGGCACGACGCGCACGAAAAATCGTACGGGCCGCCGCGAAAGTAGAACACCCGCTTGCCGATCTCGTACATGTGCCGCTCCTGCACGTGCGACTGCGGCAGGTTGAAGCGCTGGCCACGCGAGGCGGCGGCCACGTAGGTCGCCAGCGCGGTCACGTTGTTCTGTTCGCCGCGGCCGAACGGCACCTTCGCGATCTCATCGGCGCTGAAGCCTTGCAACGTGGCCATGCAGCTGACGAGCCGCGACTCCAGGTCTTGCACGCGGTTGGTGTCGGCGAAGTAGCGCGGCAGTTCGACGAACGCACCCTTCACCACGCCCGGGCCCTTGCCGAGGTCACAGGCCTCGAGCGAGGCGTTCTTCGGGCCTCGCTTCTGTTTCCACAGCGCTTCGCCTTTGGCCTCGAACAACTCGGCCGGGTTGCCGTCCTCGAGCATCTTGCGGTATTCGGCGATGCCGTCGGCAGCGGATTTTTGTGCGGACGCAGGTCCGCAGCCAACGGCAGCCGCGAGGGCTGCCAAGATGAAGAAAGGTTTCACGACGTCTCCTGCTTGTTGTGTGCGCCGCTGCTCCACCGGGCTTTGCACCCGTTCAGCTCACGATCGCTTCGTCGGTGCGTTTGTCACCCTTGTTGTCGACCCAGCTGACCGCGATCTTGTCGCCGGCCTTGGCGCCCTTGACCGTGAACTGCAGGAAGGGGTTCTTCGAAACCGCCGGGCCCCATTGCGCACTGAGCACGGCTTTGCCGTTGTGCGACGCGCTGACTTCTTGGATGAACCAGGCCGGGACGGGTTTGCCCGCGCTGTCTTTGCGCTGGCCGGTTTCCATCTCGTGGCTCATCAACACCCGCACGGTGGCTTTGTCACCGGCGGCCTGGGCACGGATTCGCATCGGATCTGCCATGTTCACTCCTTCGTCATTCACCCACGGCCCGGCCCGCATGCCGGACTGGTTCGCCAGGCGCACGATCGTCCGCAGGGACGGCCGTGCGTCCGGGCTCACCCTCCACAGCCACCGAGGGTGACTTTGACTTCCTTCTGCGCGAACAACACCTTGCCGTCGGCCATCATTGCCACCGCAAACACTTGGGATGTTTGGCCCATCTTCACGCGAGTGGAGACATTGGACTCGACCCCATCGCTGAGGTCGAACACCGCCGCCAGCGTGTTGGGGTTCTTCTCCACCAGCAGCGCCAGCCGCTTCACGCCCGGTAGCGCACAGGCACAGGCCAGTGGCACCACGGCGCCGTTCTCGGCGATGTCGGGGCCAGTGAGGGTGACGTCCTTGCTTTCGGCGGGTGCGCTTCCGCCCAGGGCTTTCACCGCATCGGCCATCGACTTGGCGTCGAACGCGGCCTGCGACCAAGCGGCCTGCGCCGCCGCCGGCAGCATGCCGACTGTGGCTGCGAGCCCTGCCACCGCTGCGGCCTGCGATATCAGCTCGCGTCTCGTGTGCATGCCGCCGGTCTCCTTGGAATGGGTTGAAATCTCATCGCTCGACGCCTTCGATCACGGTGAATTGCAAGGCGCTTATCGCCCCATGCCATCGTGGCGCCCGTGCGTGTTTCTCCACACTACCCAGATGGGCTATCGACCATCACCCTAAGCGGTAATAGACGTTCTCCTGTGGCTCCGACGTAATACACAGACAAGCCGAGCCATGGGCGGTGCATTGCGCGCTGCCTCGCAAGTTGGGCCGCGCTCCGCGGCCGCGTCGGCTGCACGATGGAGACAAGCATGAACTTCGACAAGGAATTCGACGCCTCGGGCTTGGCTTGCCCGTTGCCGATCGTCAAGACCAAGAAGTCGCTCGCCGACATGGCGTCGGGCCAGGTGCTGCGCGTGGTGGCCACCGATCCCGGTTCGGTCTGCGACATGCAGGCCTTTGCCGAGCAGACCGGTCACACGCTGCTGTCGTCGAGCACCGAAAACAGCAAGTACGTCTTCTTCCTCAAGAAGGCCTGAGCACCAAACCCAACGACAGGAGCTGCAATGGCAGGCAAGAAGATGGCGATCATCGCCACCAAGGGCGCGCTCGACATGGCGTACCCGCCGCTGATTCTTGCCTCCACGGCGGCCGCGCTGGGTTGGGAGGTGCAGGTGTTCTTCACCTTCTACGGCCTGCAGTTGCTGCGCAAGGATCTCAGCGGCATCAAGATCAGCCCGCTGGCCAACCCTGCGATGCCGATGCCGGTGCCAATGCCGGTGGTGGTGCAGATGCTGCCGGGCATGGAATCGATGGCCACGATGATGATGAAGGCCAAGATGAAGAAGAAGGGCGTCGCCTCGCTCGAAGAGCTGCGCTCGATCTGCATCGAATCCGACGTCAAGTTCATCGCCTGCCAGATGACGGTGGACTTGTTCGAGTTCCAGAAGCACGACTTCATCGACGGCATCGAATACGGCGGCGCTGCAATGTTCATGAAGTTCGCCGGCGAGACCGACGTCTGCCTCTTCATCTGAAGGCGTGACTTTGCTGCGCCTCGAGGCGCGTTGCGTTGACAGCGGGGCGCCCTCGTGAACGCGGAAGGTTCCCACCTCGCCACGATCGTCATCTGGGGCGGCTTCGCCCTCGCGTTCGTGTTCGGTGCGGTCGCCAACAAGACCAACTTCTGCACCATGGGTGCGTTGTCGGACATCGTGAACATGGGGCACTGGGGCCGCATGCGCATGTGGATGCTGACCATGGCCGTGGCCATGCTGGGCGCGGGTGTGCTCTCGTACACTGGGCAGGTCGATCTCTCGAAGACGGTGGTCCAGCGGCCGATGCTGCCTTGGTTGTCGCTGCTGGTCGGCGGCGTGTGCTTCGGCGTCGGCATGACGCTCAGTGGCGGCTGTGCCAATAAGAATCTAGTGCGCGTGGGCGGTGGCAGCGTGCGCTCGAGCGTCGTGTTGGTCTTTCTGGCCATCGCGTCGTACATGACCCTCAAGGGGTTGTTCGGCCAGTGGCGGGCCAGCTGGCTCGACCCGGTTTCCGTAAACCTCGGCGATTTCGGCTGGAAGGATCAGGGCTTGGGCACTGCGCTCGCGCGCGCCACCGGCATGGCGCCGAAGACAGCCTTGCTCGTCGCGGTGACCGTGCTGGCGCTGGGCCTGCTGGCCTTCGTATTCAAGGACAAGCGGTTCCGGGCCAACACCCTGCAGATCGGCGGCGCGGTCGCCATCGGTGCCGTCGTGGCGGCCGGCTGGTACGTCAGCGGCCACATTGGGTTCGGGGAGAACCCCGATACGCTGGAAGACGTCTACTTCGCCACCAATTCGCGCACGCTCGAATCGATGAGTTTCGTCGGGCCGCTGGCCTACGGGCTGGAACTCCTGATGCTGTGGACGGACAAGTCGCTGCACGTCACCTTTGGCATTGCCAGCGTGGTAGGCGTGGTGCTTGGATCGGCCGCGGTGGCGCTGGCCTCACGCACGTTCCGCTGGGAGGGATTTGCTTCGCTGGCCGATTTGCGCCAGCAGTTGGTTGGCGCCGTGCTGATGGGGTTCGGCGGCGTCACCGCACTGGGTTGCACGATCGGCCAGGGCTTGGCTGGCGTCTCTACCTTGGCGATCGGCTCCTTTGTCGCACTGGCGGGCATCGTCATCGGTTCGGTAGCAACGCTGAAATACACGCTCTGGCGCGAAGTTCGTGGATGAGCAACGCTAGGCCCTTCGGTGACAGCCAAGACGCCACGCGACTTCACATGCCGTGCGGAGCACCCGCGACCATGTTTAGATGCGTGGCGATATCCGGTGTATACGCGATTTCGCAGATCGGGAGTGCGCAAACGGCCAGCTACTTTGATGCGTTTTTCTGCAGGAGGTGTCACAAGTCCCATCGCCCGGCTGCTGTATGGCAGCGGTGATGCACTGCGGTGGTCCCGCGTCCTCGTTGCAAACGACGAGAAGACGAGAACTCGACACATCAATCAGGTGCAGGTACGCACCAGCAAGCACGGCGACGTCTATTTGCCGTCTGCTCTGCCACCGGGCGTTTATATCGTTGATCTCAAGTTCGTGGGAGACGGAACAATCACGCCCTCAGTTGTGAAATACAGATTGACAGTCGCGTGATGCGAGCGAACTGGCTTGTCGCTGGCGGCGGCTTAGTGTGGCGATGTGCCGATTGCGAGACTGTCAGCCTTCCGCGTGAAATCGATGGCGGCTTTCGGCCACGGCTGATGGCAGCATGGGGTCGATAGCGCGCGCTCGTGACTGTCCGCTCCTTCGGCCAGCTAAGTAGCGGACGCTCGCCACCGGTCACTTTCGACCCATAGGAGCCAGTGGCGGTTTTCTGAGCGAACGACCGGTCCGCTTTGGAACTTGACCCTCGCCGAGGTCGTCGAGCAAATCAGAGTTGGCGACAGCAGTCGTTCCCGTGTGCCGACCGCCAACCGCGACGAGTTTGCGGCCGAACGGCTGCATCCGATAGTCGCGAACTGGCACTGCCGACCCTGAGCGGTCTGTCCGCTCAGAGCGGACCTTCACCAATGGTCCCTGCGGGGCCGTGCTCAGCCACGCAGTAGGCGATTGAACAGCGCCACAGTCTTGCTCCACGCCACCCTTGCCGCTGCCTCATCGAAGCGTGGCGTGGTGTCATTGTTGAAGCCGTGCTGAGTGCCGGGCAACTTCTGCATCTCGTAGTCGATGTGAGCGTTCAACGCCGCTTCGTAGCCCGGCCACATGCTGTTGATGTGATCGTCGTTCTCGGCGAAGACGATGAACATGCGTGCCCTGATGCCGGCGACCTGTTCCGCGGGTGGCGCCGCGCCGTAGAACGGCGCGGCTGCGAGCACTTCTGGCATTCGCTCGGCGAGGAGGTTGGTCATGCCACCGCCCCAGCAGAAACTCGCCACGCCGAGTTTGCCGTTGCCGCCGCCGATGCGGAGCGCGTAGCGCGCGCCGGCGAGGAAGTCCTCGACCGTCTTTCTCGCATCGAGTTGGGCAAACAGGCCGCCCTGCAGTTGCAGGTATCTTGGCACCAGCCGGTGCCGCCGTGCCGCCGGGCTCGTAGGCGCGGTGAGTCCTTCGCTTCAACCCGCAAAGCGCGAGCTACGAGCATCAGCGTCCGGCCATCACCTTGTCGATTTCGACGATGAGCTTCTTGAGCGCGTCGGCCAGCGCCAGCGAGAGCGTCTGGCCGTAGGCCTCGGCGGTGGCGCCCCAGTTCGTACCGGCCGATCCGTAGCCTTGGATTGTCTGGTTCAACAACATCTCCTGCCCGCCGCGGCGCAGGCGCACGCCCAGCGTCACCTCACCCGTGTAGGTGAAGTACGCGTCGCACCAGAGGTGACTAAGGTCGCCCGCCATCGCCAGACCCTGTACGGTACCGCTTGCGCTGTCGACGACGCGGTAACCGGCGTTGACCAGTTCGGTCCGAACCGCACCCGTGACCCACGCCCGTATGTCGTCTTTCGTGACCACCTGGGCAGTGGGCATGCCGAAGCCGTTGCGCACCGATCCGACCTGCGTCTTGTCGCTGACGTCGCTGC
>Ga0065707_10082399_pt1 | contig 15652 bp, 9 predicted proteins | sample SwiRhicommuniRL3_FD_59094 | JGI IMG/M metagenome (GOLD analysis project Ga0065707, IMG submission 59094) | Switchgrass rhizosphere bacterial communities from Rose Lake, Michigan, USA - RL3 v2 (version 2) | ecosystem: Host-associated > Plants > Roots > Rhizosphere > Soil | place: East Lansing, MI...
TGCCTCCCGGTTTTCCAGCGCCATTCGTGGATACGGTGCGCCGATGCCTGAGCCTCGCCCCTGCCAATCGCCCCACCGCGGCCAAGCTCGCAGCTCATTATAAACAAGCGCCACAAGCGCAGCCGATATCGACTCCCAAGCCGCCCGCGCAAGAGGCGCCGCAAAAAGCTAATCCGCCACAGAGTGGCGCGAAGCGAAATCCGCGGCTACCTGTCATGGCTGCGACGCTTCTGATAGCGCTCGTCGCGGGAGCCGGTTTGCATTTCTTGGATACGCAGCATGCTCAGCCGCAAGCGCCTGCCGTCGCAGCTCCCGCACCTGTTGCTCCGGTGGCCGTTGCGAAGTCCGCGGAGCCCAATGCAGCCGCACTCCCCAACCCTGTCGCTCCTCCACCGGATCAACCTTCTCCCCCGCCGGAGGCCGCTGCGCCTGCCGTGCTTCACGAAGTCACTCCGGACGTTTCGCAAGCCGCCCGTGACAAGATCAAAGGCCACATCTATGTCACGTTGCGTGTGCTCGTAAATCCTGCCGGCGATGTCTTCGGCGAACTCATGGAGAATCCCGGGCCGAGCAAGCATTTCGCTCGCCTCGCTGGCGATGCCGCCCAGGAATGGAAGTTTGCACCTGCTGACAGTCGAGGCGCTCGAGTGTGGCTACTGCGCTTTGATTTCAGTCGCGACGGCGTCAGCACGCGTGCGACAGCGTTGTAAGCGCCGTCCGTTCTAGTTCGGCTTCCACCCGCTCTCGATGTTGGCTTAGATTGGGTTATTTCGAGATCAACGGGCTGCTCATCTATGTTGTTCTCGAAAGGTAGCTGCACAGGCACGAGGAAACCATAGACTCTACCGGCAGACATGTCGTGATCAAACGGTGGGCCGAGGAAGTGCCACCGTAGCGACAGCGGTGTCGGGATCAGAAGTACAGCGTGACTGTCTCGACAACGACCCCTCGGTTCGCGATCGGCAGCGCGAGCATCCCTCCCAAGCCGGCAGCCGCCGCCGACTGACCGATGGCGCCCGGTTCGTCGCCCGCGTGCTGTCGAATTCTGGGGACGCCGGTGGCGAAGGCTTCGGCGATCGTATCCTCGCCCCTTCCCGACGTGAGTTGTTCTTTGCCGGTGGGCAGACGGCCCGCCGTTTCGCAATAACCGTAGCTTCGTTCGAGCGACCGGCCATCGGCATCGGGGCCCCAGCTTTCGATGCGGCGTGCTATCGGGGTTGCCGCTGCAGAGAGAAACGTCAGGACGTATTGCTTATCTTTGAACTCATCTACGGGCTCATCTCTGTGCTCATCTTTGTGCGCATGGGTGGACATTGGGCACGGTATCGCGAGGCCCCGCTGCAGTTCCGCTGCGGCTGCGTGTTCGGCTCGGACGAATGTAGATGATTGCGACAGTCCATCGATGAAGACCGAGGCTTGGCGTTGCCAGGCCAATCCAGGCAATCCAACACCGCGAGGCACGGAGGTCTCGCGCGAGGCCGCCTCGAAGTCGGAGCCAGTCGATCCGTAGTAACCATCGACCAGTTGCATGTCGGCAGCGATATCGGGATCGTTGCACCACAGTTCGATGGCGCCGCGGTGCTCAGCCTCGTCACCGCAGAAAAACACGACGACGGCCTTGAACTTGTCGGCGAAGAACACGGGAAAAGCCACGGCACACGCCAGGCGGGCTGCTTCGGCAGCCGCTGCGCGCTGAAAGTAACCTCCCTGTAGTTGCTTGAGGATGATCGGATGGCCGGCTTCCCAGACTCGGCCCGGCAGTCCTTCCCCACGACCGAAACACATCTGGCGGCTGACGGCGCCGAAGGCTCGCGCGGCCCCATAGAGACCGCCGCCGAATTCCAGGAGATGTCCCTCCGAGTCGGGGACCCAGACTTCGACCACGCGGATAAAAGTCTTCATGCTCAACGCATCCTCGAGTAGCTGCGGCCCACGACGGCGTAGCGCATGAAAGCAGCACTGTAAAAACGCGCTCGTCGCAAAAGCGATCGTTGCAATACCTCTGCAATATGTACGCCAGCCTCGGCCGATGGGCCGCCTAGTCGTGACCACGCGCGCACGGATCTTGCACCGGATCCGCGGAACCTCCGCACAGGTGTAACCGGGCAACCCATCTTTGGAATTCCCCATGTCCAATTTCAAAGTCTTCATGCGCTCGGGCCACTGGCCGACCCTGCTCGCGTCCTTTCTCTATTTCGACTTCACGTTCGCCATCTGGGTGCTCAACGGCGCCATGGCGCCCTTCATCAGCGAAACCTTCGGACTCGACGCCGCGCAGAAGGGATTCATGGTGTCGGTGCCGATCATTGCCGGCGCGCTGATGCGATTTCCGCTTGGCGTGCTATCGCAGTACATCGGCCGCAAGAATGCGGCCATGGTCGAGATGGCGCTCATCATTATCGGCCTCCTCTACGGCTTCAAGTACGTCGACTCGCACAACGAAGTGTTGGCCATGGGTGTGCTGCTGGGGATTGCCGGCGGCAGCTTCGGGGTCGCGCTATCGCTGGGCTCGGGCTGGTTTCCGCCTCAGTACAAAGGTCTCGCCATGGGCATCGCCGGTGCCGGCAACTCGGGCACGGTGCTGGCGGTGCTGTTCGCTCCGCCGTTGGCGGTCAAGTATGGATGGACCACGGTTTACGGGCTGGCCGCGATGACCATGGCAGTGCCGATGCTGGTGATGTGGTTCTGCGCCAAGGAGCCGCCGGATACGCAAGAGCACCAGTCGTTTCGCGAGCACATCTCGTGCCTGTTCGAAAAGGACGGCTGGTCCTTCAGCCTGATCTACGTGATCACGTTCGGCGGCTTCATCGGGCTCGCGAGTTTTTTACCGACGTACTTTTACGACCAGTTCAAGGTCACGAAGGTCGAAGCGGGCCAGCTCACCATGCTCGCTACCCTAATGGGTTCGGCCACACGCGTCGTCGGTGGATATGTGTCCGACCGCATCGGAGGCGTCACTACCTTGAGTAGCATCCTGGCCCTGGTATGCATCACCTTGGTGCTATGCGGCCTGTCGGGCGCATCGGTTTCGGTCACGACGCTGCTCTTCATGCTGTGCTTCGCGGCGCTGGGCGCCGGCAACGGAGCGCTGTTTCAACTCGTTCCATTGCGCTGGCCGCTGACCACGGCAGTAGCAGGCTCGATGATCGGCGAAATCGGCGCCTTGGGCGGCGGGTTCATTCCGAATGCGATGGGCCAGTCGAAGCAACTCAGCGGCACTTACCTGTGGGGCTTCGTCGCCTTCGCCGTACTGGCTGCGCTGATGCTGCTCATGCTGCGCGTGGTGCAGATCCGCTGGACTCGCACCTGGGCTGAGAAAGGCGGGCGTGCCCGCAACTCCACTCCGGTCGCCGATACGCCGGATTACGGTGGAACCAGGGGGCCGCAGCGCAAGCCCCTGCGGACATGAAAATGCCGGCTGGGGCCCGCCGCTCAACGCGGCAAGAACAACAACCAGTAGATCAGCAGTGCGTTCAGCAGCAGCGACGCACCGAGTGCAATCTTCCAGAGCGCCGTGGGGTCGCGAGCGATCAGCGGTGTGCTGTGCGGTTGGGCAAGCGGACGAGCTGCGGCGCGTTCGAGGGCAACGATGAGTTCTTCGGCCGTTTCGAAGCGCTGCTGCCGTTCGATCGCGACGGCTTTCAGCACGATGTGGTCGAGCCAGATCGGCACGTCGGGGCGCAGTCGCGACGGCGGTTTCGGATCGCGCCGGAAGCGGCCCTTCTGGTACGGCTCGATGTTGCCGTAAGGCAGCTTGGTCGTCAGCCACTCGTACAGCGTAACGCCCAGGGCATAGACATCGCTCGCTGCATCGGCTGGTTCCGGTTCTGCGGCATCGCCGCCCCATTGCTCTGGATTCAAATAGCTCGGCGTGCCCGCGTGCAGCAGCTTGAATGCTTTCGGATCGCTGCCCGCCAGCGCCACTCCCAGATCGAGCACGCGCCACTTGCCGTCCTCTCCGAGATGAAGATTGCCCGGCTTGATGTCGCGATGAATGACGCCGTGGCGATGCAGTCGCGCCAGTGCACGAGCGAAGGCGATGGCGCTTTCGACAATCTCCCACACTTCGAAGCGGCGACCGGCGGCCAGCATCTGCTCGAGTGTGAAGCCCGGATGCCAGTCGAACACAGTGTAGAACGCGGACGCGCCGTCGACGGGATGCATGCACACAAAGCCTGCTTCGCCGCGTGGAGGATTACGAGTGGCGATGCGGTCCGCGAGCCATGCCTCATGCGCCAGGAGCGAGCGCTCGTGCGTGTCGCTGGCGTGGGACTCGTGCAATGTCTTCAGGACTACGAGCGTATTGCTCTGCTCGGATCGAGCCCGATACAGTCGGTGCGCTCCGGTATCCGCCACTGCAGCGACGATCGAGTACCCATCGATACGATCGCCGGGATGCAACCGCGCCGGAACCGGCAGATCGCGGCTGTCCAGCAACATGTCCTCGAAACGCCCGGCGAGCAACTGCTTGACGTGAACCACGAGCGCCGTGGCGTTGTCGCGAGCTCCCTGTTGAAGCGCGGCTTCGACAATGGCTTGGCTCGCTGCCTGCGCGTCGCCCGCTTGGCTCAATGCGATGAGCTGCGCACGCGAAAGCACCCCATGCACGCCATCTGTGGTCAGCAGGAAGAAGTCGCCACGGCGCAGCTCGCCTTGCTCGAAGTCGATGCGCACCCGATCGTCGAGACCTACCGCGCGCATCAGGCGACTGCGCTGGAACGCCTCGTCGAACGCATGATCCTGCGTCAGTTGCATGCACTCCCCGTCCCGAACGAGCCACGCACGCGTATCGCCAACGTGTGCCACGGTCCAAGCCTGGCCGCGCAATACCAGTGTGGTGAGGGTCGTCATCGCAACGGTCGCGCCAGAGGATTTGCGGCGAACGAACCCCTGCCGGCGCCGATTGTGATCGGCGAGCCAGGCGTTTTGCGCACCGATCAGGCGGTCGAGCACAACGGTCGTGTCCCATGTATCCGGCGCGCTATGAAAGTCGCCGACGACGCTGATCACGGTTGTCTGTGCCGCTTCCGCTCCGCCGCCGCCAACACTCACGCCATCGGCGATCGCCGCGATCAGGCCACGCCCCTCGTCGTCCGGTGGCGGTCGAACCGCAGCGGCGAAGTCCTCATTGTTCGGCCGTCGCCCCCTGCGGGTGTAGTGACCGATATCCACGTCGAAGCTCATGGTCGCGAAGTATAGGCCCAGTTTCGATGGACAAGTCCGACGGGCCGGTCTCGGTGCATCCATGCTGATGAACTCTGTTCGGAGTGCGCGATGAAGAAAATGAAACTGGTGATGGTCGGCAACGGCATGGCAGGCGTTCGCACGCTGGAAGAATTGCTGAAGATCGCGCCCCACCTGTATGACATCGCGATCTTCGGCGCCGAACCGCACCCGAACTACAATCGCATCCTGTTGAGCCCGGTGCTCGCCGGCGAACAGACACTCGATGAGATCGTGCTGAACCCGCTGTCCTGGTACGCAGAGCACGGCATCAAGCTGCATCTGGGCAAGAAGGTTGTGGACGTCAACCGTGCGCGGCGCGTCGTGGTCGCTGAGGACGGCACCGAGGAATCCTATGACCGCTTGCTGATCGCCACCGGTTCCAATCCTTTCATCCCGCCGCTGCCGGGCAGGGATCTGCAAGGCGTCATCGCCTTCCGCGACATCGCCGATACGAACGCGATGATCGAGACCGCGAAGACGCACAAGCACGCGGTTGTGATCGGCGGCGGTTTGCTGGGCCTGGAGGCCGCGAATGGCCTGGTGTCGCGCGGCATGGACGTAACCCTGGTGCATATCGCACCCTGGCTGATGGACCGGCAACTCGACGACGTCGCTGGGGATCTGCTGCGCAAGTCGCTGGAACTGCGCGGCATGAAATTTCGTGTCGAAACGCACACCCAGGAATTGGTCGGCGGGCCGCATGGCCGCGTCACCGCGGTGAAATTCAAGGACGGCAGCGAGACGCCGGCAGACCTGGTCGTGATAGCTGCAGGCATCCGCCCGAACACGCAGTTGGCCGAGAAGATCGGCTTGCACTGCCTGCGCGGGATCGTCGTCAACGACACGATGCAGACAGTCACCGACCCGCGCATCTACTCGGTTGGAGAATGCGCTGCACACCGTGGCATCGCGTACGGACTGGTAGCGCCCTTGTTCGAGCAAGGCAAGGTTTGCGCGACCCACCTGGCAGAGTTCGGCATCGGCCGCTACGCGGGTTCGACCACCTCGACCAAACTCAAGGTGACCGGCATCGACCTGTTCTCGGCCGGCAACTTCATGGGTGGAGCGGACTGCGAAGAGATCGTGATGAGCGATCCTTACGGCGGCGTCTACAAGAAACTCGTGATCCAGGACGACCGGCTCGTCGGCGCCTGCCTCTACGGCGATACGGTCGATGGGTCGTTCTACTTCAAGCTGCTGCGCGAGGGCCGCCGGATCGGCGACATGCGCGACAAGCTGATGTTCGGCGAATCGCACCTCGGCGATGCGGGCCACCAGGGCCAGAACAAAGCCGCCGCGATGGCCGACAGCGACGAAGTCTGCGGCTGCAACGGCGTCAGCAAGGGCGCCATCTGCAAGGCGATCAAAGACAAGGGCCTGTTCACGATCGAGGAGGTGCGCAAGATAACCAAGGCGAGCGCATCGTGCGGCTCATGCACCGGTCTCGTCGAACAACTGCTGATGTTCACGGCGGGTGGCGACTACAGCGCAGCGCCGAGGAAGAAGGCAATGTGCGCGTGCACCGACGCGAGCCATCAAGAGGTGCGCGAGACGATTCGCGCCGAGCATCTGCTGACGATCGATGACGTCTACCGGCGCCTTTCATGGCGTACGCCGAACGGCTGCGCGAGCTGTCGACCGGCGGTCAACTATTACCTCATCAGTACCTGGCCCAAGCAAGCGAAGGACGATCCGCAGAGCCACTTCATCAACGAGCGCAGTCACGCCAACATCCAGAAGGACGGCACCTATTCCGTCGTACCGCGCATGTGGGGCGGCACCACGAATTCCTCCGAACTGCGGCGCATCGCCGACACGATCGACAAGTTCAAGATTCCAACGGTCAAGGTCACGGGCGGCCAGCGCATCGATCTGCTGGGTGTAAAAAAAGAAGATCTGCCCGCGGTATGGCAGAGCCTGGGCATGCCCTCGGGACACGCGTATGGCAAGACGTTGCGCACGGTGAAGACCTGCGTCGGCAGCGAATGGTGCCGCTTCGGTACGCAGGACAGCACCAGGCTCGGTATCGACCTGGAACGCGCACTGTGGCGCATGTACGCCCCGCACAAAGTGAAACTTGCGGTCAGCGGTTGTCCTCGCAATTGCGCAGAATCCGGCATCAAGGACGTCGGCATCATCGGTGTCGATTCCGGCTGGGAGGTCTACGTCGCGGGCAATGCCGGGATCAAGACAGAGGTCGCGCAGTTCTTCGTCAAGCTCAAGACGGCCGAGGAAGTCCTCGAGTACGCGGGCGCATTCCTGCAACTTTATCGCGAGGAAGGCTGGTATCTCGAACGCACCGTGCACTACGTCGCGCGAGTCGGCCTCGACTACTGCAAGGCGCGAGTGCTCGACGACGCCGCGAATCGCAAGGCGCTGTGGGAGCGGCTGCAGTTCTCGCTCGATGGCGAGCCCGATCCGTGGTTCGAATTCGAGAAAGCGGGTGTCGATGCACGCCAGTTCCAACCTCTAGGCGTCATTTAAAGGGGAGTCATTTAGTGGGAGTCATTGGCAATGAGTGACTGGAAAGTGTTCTGCAGGCTCGACGACATCCCGGTGCTGGGGTCGCGGCGCATCGCACGCAACGGCAGCACCGATGTCGCAATCTTTCGCAACGGCGACAACAAGGTCTTCGCACTGCTCGATCGTTGTCCGCACAAGGGAGGACCTCTCAGCCAGGGCATCGTGTTTGGAGACAGCGTCGCCTGCCCGCTGCACAACTGGACGATCGGCCTGGACGATGGGTGTGCCAAATCGCCGGATGTCGGCTGTACGCAGCGCTTTTCGGTCGACGTCAAGGGCAGCGATGTGCTGCTGGATGTCGAGGAGCTGACCACGTTGGCGCTCGGACCGACGGTGGTGCCTGCACGGGCGGCGCTCGGCGCCGAGACAGCAGCCGCCGAACGTCCCGCCGTCTGAGCAGGCGAGCAGCGTGATAGAGACACGTTCAACCTGCCCCTATTGCGGTGTGGGGTGCGGGGTGATCATCGAAAGCGAGGCAGCCCAGATCACGGGCGTGCGGGGCGATCCAGAACACCCGGCCAATTTCGGAAGGCTTTGCACCAAGGGCAGCACTTTGCACCTGACTGCCGCAGCGACGGTCACGCAGCACACGCGGTTGCTGACACCGCAGCGACGACCCAAACGCGGCGGACCGCTGGTGCCGGTCGGCTGGGACATTGCCATGGACGAAGCCGCAGAGCGCTTCGCCGGCGTGATCGCATCGAGCGGCGCGGATGCCGTCGGCTTCTACCTCTCCGGCCAGTTGTTGACGGAGGACTACTACGTCTTCAACAAGCTGGTGAAGGGCCTGATCGGCACCAACAACATCGACACCAATTCGCGCCTCTGCATGAGCAGCGCGGTCACCGGCTATAAGACGACACTCGGCGCCGACGCGCCGCCTTGCAGCTACGAAGACCTGGATCACGCGGCAACCGTCTTCATCGTCGGTTCGAACATGGCCTTCGCGCACCCGATCCTGTTTCGCAGGCTCGAAGACGCGAAACGCGCGCGGCCACAAATGAAGATCATCGTCGCCGATCCGCGGCGCACCGAGACGGCAGAGATTGCCGATCTCTACCTGCCAGTGCAGCCGGGAACCGATGTGGCGCTCTTTCACAGCCTGCTGCATGTGATGCTTTGGGAAGGTTTGTGCGACTACGCGTTCATCGCGGCACACACGAATGGGTTCGAAGTCCTGCGAGACCGGGTGCGCGATTTCACGCCGAAGGAAACCGCGAAGCTCTGCGGCCTCGCCGAGGCCGACCTGGTGCAAGCCGCCCGCTGGTTCGCCAAAGGTCCCAGCTTGTCGCTGTACTGCCAGGGTCTCAACCAGAGCAGCAGCGGCACGGCGAAGAATGCCGCCTTGATCAATCTGCATCTCGCGTCGGGCCACATCGGCAAACCGGGCGCCGGCCCGTTTTCGTTGACCGGTCAACCCAATGCCATGGGCGGGCGCGAAGTCGGCGGCATGGCAACGCTGCTATCCGGTCATCGCGACCTGGCGAACGCCGTTCATCGCGCCGAAGTCTCGGAGTTGTGGGGTGTAGATGCTATTCCAGCACTGAGCGGCAAAACCGCGATCGAGATGTTCGAGGCTGCGGCCGACGGACAGATCAAGGCCTTGTGGATCGCGTGCACGAATCCTGCGCAGTCGATGCCCAAGCAAGCTACCGTGCGGGCCGCGTTGGAACGCGCCGAATACATTGTTGTTCAGGAGGCATTTGCGACCACGGCAACTTGTCGCTACGCCGACCTGCTGCTGCCCGCCTCGACGTGGGGTGAGAAGAACGGCACCGTCACCAACAGCGAGCGACGCATCAGCCGCGTGCGACCCGCAGTGCCCGCGCCAGGCGATGCACGCGACGATTGGGTTATCGCGACAGATCTGGCGCGTCGGCTCGAAACTCGACTGCGGCCACGGGCAGCAACTCTTTTCCCCTACGCCGGACCCGAGGCAGTCTGGAATGAACATCGCGAGAGCACGCGTGGATGTGATCTCGACATTACTGGCCTGAGCTATTCGCAGCTCGAAGTGCAGCCGGCCCAATGGCCCTTCCCGCAAGGCGCAAGCCATGGTGCAATCCGCTTGTACGCCGATGGCATCTTTCCAACTGCTGACGGACGCGCGCACTTTGCCGACGCGGCGTACGTCAAGCTCGCCGAGCCACGCGACGCGCGCTTCCCCTTTTCACTGAACACTGGCCGGCTGCGCGACCAGTGGCACGGCATGAGTCGCACCGGTACGATCGGGCGATTGTTCGGCCATGCGCCCGAGCCGCAGATCGAGATGCACGGCAGCGACATGGCGCGGTTGAAACTTGCCGACAGTGACCTCGTGCGCGTCAGCTCACGTCGCGGCGCCATCGTGCTGCCGGTATGCGCCAGCGAGCAGATGTCACCGACCCAGGCTTTCATCGCAATGCACTGGGGCGATGAATATCTTGGCGGCCACACTGGCACCGGGGCCCTCTCGTCCGGCGTCAACGCGCTCACCACGCCAACCTACTGCCCGCAGTCGAAACAGCCCGAGCTGAAACACGCAGCCGTCAAGATCGAGAAGGCTCAGCTGCCCTGGCGCCTGCTCGCGCTCGCCTGGCTCGATGACGCCGTCGCATTCAATGCGCGTACCGCGTTGCGAGCCCTGATGCCGCGATTTGCATTCGCCACTTGCGTGCCCTTCGGGCGGGAGCGACACGGAGTGCTGTTCCGCGCTGCCGATGCAGTGCCGGCCGCGGCCGAACTGCTCGACGAGATCGAAAGCCTGCTTGGTCTGGCCGGTGCGCAAGTACTGAGATATCGAGACAACCGCCGTGGCCAGCGGCGCTGCGTTCGTCTATCGGGTCAAGGCGAATCGGCGCGTATCGAAGGGTTGCTCCTGGGCGGCGATAGCAGCGCCGAAGCCTGGATGAAGTCCCTGCTTCAGGAAGAGCAGCCCGCGCAAGCTTACGGCCGACTGTTGCTGCTGCCTGGCGCCGCACCTCCCGTCGCGGTCGTGAGTCGCGGCAAGCAGGTCTGCAGCTGCTTTGACATCGCTGCATCGCAGGTCGAAGCCGCGCTGAGCAGGTTCGAAGGAGGTCCGGATCAACGCCTCGCCAAACTGCAAAGCGAGCTGAAATGCGGTACCAACTGCGGCAGTTGTATCCCGGAACTAAGACGGCTCGTGCGCCTGCAGGGGGTGCCGGCATGAGATCGCCATCTGCAGCGCTACGTCCCTTTCTTCGCATCGAGCACATCGCGGATCCGCGCCACCAGCTCCGACCGCGTGAAGGGTTTGGTTAGAAGTTCGACGCCGGGATCCAGCCGCCCTTGATGGACGATGGCATTGCGCGCATAGCCGGACGTGAAGAGCACCCGCAACTGCGGCCAGCACCGGCGAGCCTCATCCGCCAACTGTCGCCCGTTGATGGTGGGCAGTCCCACATCGGTGAAGAGCAGCATCACTTCCGGATGCATCTCGAGCACTCGCAACGCCGAGGCGCCGTCATGCGCTTCGAGCACGGTAAACCCCAGATCGCGCAGCGCCTCCGTGCTGTAGATGCGAACGTCATCGTCGTCTTCCACGACGAGGATGACCTCGCTCGGATGTCCCTTCGCATCGGGCACGGTGGATTCGACGTCCTCGCTGCCCACTTCCCCGTGAACGCGAGGCAGATAGATCTTTACGGTCGTCCCTTCGCCAACCTCGCTATACAGTTTTACGTGACCGCCGGACTGCTTGACGAAGCCGAACACCTGGCTGAGGCCCAGGCCCGTGCCCTCGCCTATCCCCTTGGTGGTGAAGAATGGATCGAATGCGTGCGAGAGCACTTCTTTGCTCATGCCGCAGCCGGTGTCGGTAACGCAGATCATCACGTACTGGCCGGGAGCGATCTCGGAATATTTCGCCGCGTAGTGACTGTCCAGGTGCGAATTCGCCGTCTCTATCGTCAGCTTGCCGCCACCCTTCATCGCATCGCGCGCATTGACGACGAGGTTGAGCAGGGCGCTCTCCAGTTGATTCGCATCGACATCCACTCGCCATAGCCCGCCCGCGAGCACTGTTTCGAGAGCAATGTCCTCGTGCAACGTTCGGCGTACGAGTTCCGACAGCTCGCGCACCAGGCGATTCAAATCGGTGGGCTTCGGATTCAACGGCTGCCGGCGCGAGAATGCTAACAATTGCTGTGTCAGCGTTGCCGCCCGCTGTGCGCCGCGATTCGCTTGATCCAGGGCACGCAGCAATCGCGCTTGATCGGGCTGGATGTGGCGACCGATCGTTTCCAGGTTCCCCAGGATCACCGTGAGCAGGTTGTTGAAGTCGTGCGCCACGCCACCGGTCAGGTGGCCGATCGCCTCCATCTTCTGCGACTGATGCAGCTGCTCCTGCATCGCTCGTCGCTCGGTCATGTCGCGCGTGATTTTTGCGAAGCCCACCAACGTGCCATCTTCGGCGTGAATGGGATCGATCAGCACATTGGCCCAGAAAGCCGTTCCGTCCTTGCGCACGCGCCACACTTCAGCTTCGAACTTGCCTTCCTGCACGGCCGTTTGCAACGCTCGGGCTGGCGCGCCGTTGGCGCGGTCCTCCTTCGTATAGAAGGCGGAAAAATTCTTGCCGATGATTTCTGCGGCCTTGTATCCCTTGATCCGCTCGGCCCCAGGGTTCCAGCTCACGATGTGGCCGGTGGGATCCAGCATGTAGATTGCACAGTCCTTGATACCGTTGATGAGCTGCTCGAACCGCTGTTCGGTACGCTGTAAAGCGGCAGTGCGCTCGGCAACCTTCTGTTCCAGCAACTCGTTGAGTTCGCGCTGCGTCGACAACCGTTGCGTGATATCGCGGAAACTCCAGACTCGACCTACGTCCACGCCGTCGATCGACTGGACCTTCGACACGCGCTCGAAGATCCGCCCGTCCACCAGTGTCAGCAAGTCGGCGACTTCCAGGTCCGGCAAGCGATAGATCTCGTCGATGCGGCGCAGAAAGGCCTCGGGATCGTCGAAGTGCTTGCTGATCCGGCGTAGCACCTGGAAATGGTCGCGAGACTCCAGGGCATCGAGGCCCCACATCTCCAGGTACTTGCGATTGAAGTCGGTGATGACGCCCTTCGTGTTGGTCACGACGATGCCATCCGGCGCCGACTCCAGGGCTGCACGGGTCAACGCCAGGGATCGCGCCAGTTCCTGAGTCGTGCGCTCGAGCTGTTCCTTGGTCTGCAGAAGGAGTTGCTCGGCACGCTGGCGCGCCGCCAGGATCTCCCGAGCGTTCTGCAACGCTACGGATCGCAGCTCCTCTTCTTCATCGATCTTCACGCGCTGCCTGCTAGAATCCGCGCCGCGAGCTGCGTTCCATGCACTCTCGCCGCAACCTTCTGGAATGCGACCCCCCGGCTGGTGGAACGATCGTCGCAGAACGGGGCGAAACCACAGTCATCCGTCGTACCCAATTGCTCGATGGGAATGTACCTGGCCGCCTCGACGATGCGATCGCGCACCTCCTCCGGTGTCTCGACACGCGGGTCGATCGGGGAGATCACTCCGAGGAAAACGCGCTGTGCCGGCTTCAGGTAGCGCCGGATCAGCTTGAGTACGCGCTGCGGATCGGACTCGCCTGCAAGCGCGACGTAGAAATTCGTGACATTCAGTTCGAACAGGCTGGGCAGCAGCTCCGCGTAGTCGACATCGGCGCTGTGTGTGGAATCACGATCGCCCCCAGGGCAAGTGTGTACACCGAGGCGCTCGCGATCCACCGAGGAGAATCGCGCCAGGGCCAGGTTGTTCATCTCGATGAAACTGTTCAGCAGTGCACCCGACGGATCGATCTTCATGGCCAGCCTGCCTTCGGTAAAGTCGATCTGTACTGCATGCGCTCCCTTGGCAAGGCAGCGGCGGACCTCCGTTTCGTGTTCGTTCAGCAGATCGGCGATGAACTCCTTGCGAGAGTAACCGGGAAGCGCTTCCGCCGGATAGAGCAGACTCAGGGCAGATGGCGAGATCACCGCCTGCTTCACCGGCCGATGCGCAAAGCGCTGTGCAACGTCGAGATAGGCATCGGCATAGCGCTGGTAGCGAAAGGGACCTTCCATGAGCCGGGGCATGCGCCGCGAATGGCCGGCAGCGAACGGGATGATGAAGCCGTCGGCGGCCATATTCGGCGCGCCGTGCACCGAGTAGGTCCAGAAATTGTGGTACTTGCGCTGTTCGCCATCGGTGACAACCGGGGAGCCGCATGCTTCGAACCGGGCGATCGTGTCGCGAATAGCTTCCTCATAGGCGAGCGCCAGCGCAGGAGCATCGGCGCCGCAATCTGCAATTGCCTCGAGCAACGCAATCGGCCTGGGAATGCTGCCGATCGGCTCCGTCGGAATAGTCACGCTCCTCTCCTGGGCATGGCTGCGGCGACCAAAGACGCGTGCGCGCCGCTGCTCTCAGGCGCAGCACGAGTCGTGGAGCGGCACATAGTTGTTCTGGATGCGATCAAGGGCCCGGCTCGCGGTCTGCCACACAACGCTTGGCCTGTCACAAAGTTCCGTTTCGGCCCGACCTGTGAAATCTGGGGCGGGCAAGTCTGCCTCATGCCTCGCGACGGCGGCGCCCCGGTCTCAATATGTCAACTGATGCCGATTCCTCAGCCCGGCGCGTCCGCAAACTTCCGATTCCACTGCTCGGGATTGCGGCGCGCCAGGTCGTCATCTATATGAGGCGTGAGATCCTCCAACGCCGCCTTCTGGGCGCTCGCCATGCGCTGCAGATCGAAGAGCCGGTCGCCGATTGCCGAAGTATTCAAGCTCCGCCGACTTTCCAGGGACAGGATGGAGACGAGCTGGTCCAGCGACTCGAATGCTTCCGAGTGCTATCAGAGTGCTCTCAAGGTGCCTTGGCATCGAGGGCCAGGTTCAGCTCCAGCACGTTGACACGCGGCTCGCCGAAGATGCCGAGGAACGGGCCTTCGGTATGAAGATCTACCAGCGCCTGCACGCTCGCAACGTCCAGCTTGCGTACAGTTGCGACGCGCGACAGCTGGTACTTGGCGCCACCGACGCTGATATGCGGATCGAGTCCACTGGCCGAAGCAGTGACGAGATCCACTGGGACGGGCACGGTATTGCCTGGGTCGGCGGCGCGTAACGCTTCGATGCGTGTCTTCACCGCATCCACCAAGGCGGGATTCAACGGGCCTTGATTGCTACCCGCAGTCGCCAGCGGGTTGTACGGCATGGTGCCGGTGGCGGACGGGCGACCCCAGAAATACTTCGGATCGGTGAAGTTCTGTCCGATCAGCGAGGAGCCGATGGGCTTCCCATCGCGCACGATCAAGCTACCCGCGGCACGATCGCCGAAGCCCGCCTGGCCGATGCCGGTGATGAATAGCGGATAAGCAACGCCTGTGAGCAGCGTCAGGAATCCGAAGAGCACCAGCGCCGGACGAATGGATGAGTTCAACATGGAGGACCCCCTCGATGGCGACGCTGTTCAGGTTGCGCCGACCGCAACCAGCGCCAGGTCGATGAGCTTGATGCCGACGAACGGAACGACGATGCCACCGAGCCCATAGATCAGCAGGTTCCGTCGCAACAGCGATGCGGCGCCCAGTGCCCGGTACTTGACGCCTTTGAGTGCGAGGGGCACCAGGAAGATGATTACCAGCGCATTGAAGATCACCGCCGCAAGAATCGCGGACGACGGCGTCGCCAGGCCCATGACGTTCAGCGCGTTCAGTTGCGGATAGGTGGTCGCGAACGCAGCCGGAATGATGGCGAAATACTTGGCGACGTCGTTCGCGATGCTGAATGTCGTCAGCGAACCGCGCGTCATCAGCATCTGCTTGCCCGTCTCCACCACTTCGATCAGCTTGGTCGGATTCGAATCCAGGTCCACCATGTTGCCGGCCTCCTTCGCGGCCTGGGTTCCGGAATTCATTGCAACCGCCACATCGGCTTGC
>Ga0065707_10082402_pt1 | contig 15639 bp, 10 predicted proteins | sample SwiRhicommuniRL3_FD_59094 | JGI IMG/M metagenome (GOLD analysis project Ga0065707, IMG submission 59094) | Switchgrass rhizosphere bacterial communities from Rose Lake, Michigan, USA - RL3 v2 (version 2) | ecosystem: Host-associated > Plants > Roots > Rhizosphere > Soil | place: East Lansing...
ACTTATCCAATTTCTTATTTGTAGCTGTAGAAGTGTCTTTACTGGTGGGTAAAACATCGTTTTTCTCAATGGTTAATCTCTTTTTAGCAAAGATGTTTTGGGAAACAAAGATAAGCATCGAAATGAAGGCATAGGTCAAGCCTACGAGATAATATGACGATGAGGTGGTAGTGTTGGCGTTTTTCTTCTTGAAACAAGTAAGCATGATTCCAAGCACCAATGGAAATAATGTGATATATGTGATAGGCTTGTACTTGATGTTGTAGATAGTACGGTAGATCAAGACCGTGATTAACGGAGACAAAGCTTTAATGGTATGGACAAGCGAGACTGGAATAAGCGAGGTTGCTTTATGCGAAGTGAGATGTCCAACAAACTGGAAACATCCCATAGGGAAGGTGGTGGAAATAATGAAGGAGGTAGGTTTCAAAAACTGCCAAACACACAATGCTGAGTCCGAGTTCTTGGGACATGCTGGTATGACACCTTTTGGAAAGCAGCCATACCATTTTTGGTTGGTTCCAATCACTGACAAAAGAGCAACACATAATAGAGAGTTGATGAGAAATTGGAATTGTGTAAGTGTGATTGGATATTTATATTGTGAAAGGATCATCTTGGTAGAATTGCTAGACACAATAGAAAACCAGTACCATAATGCACAAAGTCCACAGATTTTAAAGTCCACAGGGGGTAGCCACGAGGACTTTGATTTATTTGTTTCATTAAAACCATACTCAGAAGTGACAGGAGTGGATACTGTGGATATTGGAGGGGTTGGTGGCAACAGATATGATGAAAATAGTTGATAATTTGCTAGATTTATCCGTTGTTTGGGGATAGGTTGGTGGAGATCTCGGGCCAGTCCCTCTCTGACTAGTCCCTCTCTGACTAGTCCAGTTTTCGGTTCTTGTTTGAATCCCTGTAATTTGAACAAATTAGTCGACGAAGAATTCATATTAATTTGTGACGAAAGATAAGGGGGTCTTCCTTTCTCTGGCATTTCGTTTAGATTCTCAACAGAAGGGTTACCACTGTGAAGAGAGAACGTTGAATCCATGGCGTGTTTTAGCGAATGTGGGGGGATAACTGGGTCTATTTATAAACGATTGTTGGCAGGGCTTTAACCTGAGGAATATTGAAGATGTTACAGAAACTTAGGGATGTCAACAGAGAGAACTTAATTTAGCGCTGGTGATGGAGGACAAAAAATGTCAATAAAAAGAAAGAAAACATCGTTGCCGCAACAGATAAGAAACATGTGGGTAAATATAGTTTCTGTATACAGGTAGTAGATTTGAAGGATGAAAGATTAGTCTGGTTCCTGCAGTTAACCGAGAGAACAGCGAATCAATACTGAGCGTAGCGAAGCGTTGGTTGCTGCAAGAATTTATTAGTAGAACAGCGCTAAGAGATATTAATAGCAGAGAATACTAAAAAATGTGAGAGAAGAAGAATAATTACTGTGATTATTAGGTATGAACTGATGGATGAACTCATAGCTGAGCGACGGCATTGAGGCCCGAAGACTAACCCATATATAGAGCTAGTGGGTTTAATTAATTTATTAATGGCTGAAAAATTTAGCCTGGGGCTAATTGGTGGAGGTGTCAGATTATAGATTCAGCGATATTTAGTGAAATTTAGTTAGCTATCAACCAACCAAGATCGGTTTTATTATAACTTAAGAATGTCTAGTGATTCATATACTTGATAGAAATTGATCTATTATGATATCTTAAAATCTCTACTATAGAAAATTAGTAAAATCTAGAAATTCCCAATATTTCTCCTCATATAGATAATCTGGAGTAATAGTATCACTAAACGAACTTTCTAATCTTAAATACTGAGCTTAGCGAAGGAATTTCTCAGTATTCTTTATGATATACTAAATCTCCCCAAATTCTAAGTACTTTTTGCTTAAGATTCTAGTTATAAGTGTTTATATAGGATTATGTAATCAAAACTACATGTATAATATTTGGGGTAATTGTTACTTAAAAATTTTTGGGAATTCGTATATGATATATTGGGGCCTATCTTAGCTAGCTTAGATGTTATTTAAGTTAGTAGAGGCAATTTTGGTCAATATTTCACTAGCTGAATCGATATATGTTATTGTACTGCATATAAAGAAATGTTGGCTCATTTGCAGCTTAAAAAACGACAGAACTAATCGCTTCACTCATAGTTATCTCTGGCAAGTGCTTATTAGGGAAATAATGAATTCCTGGTACCCAGGAACATGCAATGCTATTGGTAGTTATTGTTCTCAGTAATTGGCCAACTTTCTCTCTAAATCTCACTAAATAACATGCCCACTACACTCATTACTCAATAGTAAGTGTGCGATTCTAAAGATTATGTAAGCAATAACTCCATGTAGAATATTGTGGGTAATTAGAGGTATAAATTACTGGAAACGGGTATATGATATAGTGGTAGATATACCAAGCCAATCCAATGTTAATTTGTTTAGTAGAGGAAATTTTGGTCAATATACCTGTAGCCCAATCTACTGACGTTAATATACTGCATATAATACTGTTCGAACTATCTTGTGTAATCTTCGACCCATGTTTGATATTGGGGGTAATTGCTAGTTTATATAACTGGTAATATGGATTTGATTTAGTGATGGATATATAAAGGTATTTTGATGTTAGCTTAGTTACTGGAGACAATTTTGGTCAGCATTTCACTGCTTAATCTACTGGTGTTAAAGTACTGCATATAACATTTATATAGAACCCATTTATTTGCAACTTTTAATACTGAGAGAACTATGAGCGAAGCTTGTTAGAGAAATGATAAACTACCGGTACTAGTAATTTATTGACTAGTCCCGTTCATCGCTATTTATCCTAATGAGAGTTATTTTCACTATAATCACGCGTTTGGACATCAATAAATCATTAAATCTCACTAATACTAAATCTCACTTAATCACAATATTCACTAAACCATTAATATCAAATATTAAAAGTAGAATTTGCTCAGTATTCTATAATCAGTATTGAATGCTCAGTATTAAAACTCTTCTTATTTATGGCTCACTATTCTCCCTATCATCTCATCAACGCGCCATTCTTCCCAGGTTTGCTTATCCTCTATCAACGCGCCGTGTCATTTATAGTGTCCGGAATAAAAATCAAATGCGTAGAATTTACGGAATTGATCTCAAACTCAACAGAAACAGCACCACAGAATGTCTAGTATAGTGCTATTTGCTGCAAAGCAACTCATAAAGCGAGCAGTTTATGATGAGGATGAGCCAGACGTCTCACCACCGGACGATCCATTGGATGAAGAACCCAACCCAGTGACCGAAGAAATCTTCTCGTCTTGGGCTTTATTTATACTCTTGTTCCTTCTTTGTGCTGCACTCTGGTCGTCATATTTCCTTCAGCAACGTAGGATCAAGGCGATCCATGAAACAGTGTTGTCGATCTTTTATGGGATGGTGGTTGGACTTGTGATTCGAATGTCGCCGGGCCACTATATCCAAGACGCCGTCAAGTTCAATTCGTCGTACTTCTTCAATATCTTGTTGCCACCAATTATTCTTAATTCGGGGTATGAGCTACATCAGGCAAACTTCTTTAGTAATTTGGGTTCGATCTTGACTTTCGCTATACCAGGGACGTTTATTTCTTCCTTAGTGGTTGGGATTATATTGTACATTTGGACCTCGTTAGGATTGGATGGAATTAAGTTAGAGTTTGTGGATGCTCTTGCAGTGGGAGCAACTCTTTCCGCTACCGATCCGGTAACCATTTTGTCCATCTTTAACGCGTATAAGGTCGATCCGAAGTTGTACACAATCATCTTTGGAGAGTCGCTTTTGAACGATGCAATTTCCATCGTAATGTTTGAAACGTGTCAGAAGTTCCATGGCCATCCTGTGCATTTTTCATCGTTTTTTGAAGGTATTGGATTATTTTTGATGACGTTTACCATTTCTACAATAATCGGAATTCTTATCGGAATTCTTGTTGCTTTGATTCTTAAACATTCTCATATTAGAAGGTATCCTCAGATCGAAACGTGTATGGTTCTTTTGTTTGCATACGAGTCGTATTTCTTCTCCAACGGTGCTCATATGTCAGGAATTGTTTCTTTGTTATTTTGTGGTATAACCTTAAAACATTATGCTTTCTTTAATATGTCCAGAAGAACCCAGATTGCTACAAAGTATATCTTCCAGCTCTTGGCCCAGTTGTCGGAGAATTTCATTTTCATCTACTTGGGCCTTTCGTTATTTACTGAGGTTGAATTGGTATTTAAACCATTGTTGGTAATTGTAACGTTCTTTTCAATCTGTGTTGCCAGATGGTCTGCCGTATTCCCGTTATCACGTTTCTTGAACTTTTTCTACAGAGCCAGATTTGAAAAGTTCACCAACAGAAACTCGTTAAATGGTGGAATCTCATCTCAAGCATTACCTGACGAAATCAGTCATAAATATCAGATGATGATCTTCTGGGCCGGTTTAAGAGGTGCCGTTGGGGTAGCTTTAGCAATGGGTATTCAAGGCGAAGCTAAATGGACATTGCTTGCTACGGTTTTAGTCGTAGTTGTCCTTACAGTTATTCTCTTTGGAGGAACTACAGCTTCGATGTTGGAGATTCTCGGGATTAAAATCGGATGCGTTGACGAAACCAACGATTCCGACGACGAATTTGATATCGAAGCTCCAAGACTTCCATTCTCCAACCCTCCAGCGACCAACAATATTCTCTTGGGCAACAGGAGATACAATAATGCTCCTAATATTATCAACAAAATCTATAAAGACGACGTGGTCAGATCCAGAAACGAATCGACCTCCAGCTTACCAAGAAGCAACAGAACATCAAGAAGCAACTCGTCCAACGACTTGCTTTCGGGAGTTGCTGACGAAGAAGATTTCTTGCCCAGTGATGCCGACGATTTGCTTCCAAACGCTATTCCATCTAGCTCAAGTAACACCGGACTAGGAAACAACTCTCTAGGCGGTGTTTTTGGAGATTCACAAGTAGGTACGGGTGTGCTAGGTGCACTTTTGAGTGCCGAAGAACACACCAAATGGTTTACCAAATTTGACGAACAGGTGTTGAAACCGGTTTTGTTGGATACTTTGCCAAACAACAGAAGAAATCTTAATAGAGAAGATTCAAATAATGCTTAACGAATCAATTGAGCTGAAAAGTAGATACATAGTAACTAGCTATTTAAAAATACAAGAAGTTTCGATGAAGAGCAAATACTGAGCGAAGCGAAGTATTTGGTCAATTCCAGTCTGTTGTGATTCCAGTCTGTTGTGATTCCAGTCTGTTGTGATTCCAGTCTGTTGGTCAATTCCAGTCTGTTGTGATTCCAGTCTGTTGTGATTCCAGTCTGTTGGTCAATTCCAGTCTGGTGAAATCGAGTCTGTTGTGATCTTAGTCTGATGAGATTCCATTTTGTTGAGATTCCATTCTGCCATAATTCCAGTCTGGTCAAATTCATATTCACTATTTTAAAACCTGAAACGTTCTTTAGAATTATCCAATAATATTAATACAGCCTGCTTAGCTTTACCGAATTCACATATACTTCGCTAAACTTCGCTATGCTCAGTATTTGCTCACTAAGTTGAGATTCTAGTCTGTTGAGATTCACAAACACTTCACCACGCTCAATTTTGGTCAGTATTTGGCCAATATCTAATGAATTTAAAGGCTCAATTTCTGTAATGAGATTCAGTCTGGTGGAATTCACAAAACCTTCCCTACGCTTAATATTTGGGCAATTTCTCTTGTTGGTGAAATTCACAAATTCTTCGCTACGCTCAGTAATTTGCTACCTTTTGATGATTCTGTTGTTGCTGGGCAATGGCTACATCGATCACCCATTTAGCCAACTTATAAGTCCGTGGATTCAAAACCAAATCATTCAACTTGAAGTTGAACCTGACACAGATTTGAAAGAATTCGTGCATGCATAAATCGTGCATTACGGCAACGAGATGGTTCTTGATCAACTTTGGGTTCTCTCTTTGTCTTGTTGATAATATGATCGATGCAGGTAAGTAGTCGGTATAGTTGGAGGTGGCTCTCACGGGTTTTTCCAACAATTCTAGAATGTCTCGGATGTGGTTGTTGGTGACAGTGGAGTTTTTGTCTTCCTCGATGGAGTGTATTAATAAGTTCGAGATGGCTATCACCGCATTACCAAAACTCACGGCATTCACCACACGACTTTCAGTATCTCTTTTCAAGGTTGTTCTGAAAAGTAATCCGCCACTCGACGAGAGAAATCTCTCGTTATATATCAGACAAGTGTTCTCTATGCGAACGAGGATGTTCTTTATAGGAGCAAATGCGGAGTTTGAGGACTTTTTGCCAGATACGAGGTTGGAAACGAGTTTCTGTAACGGTTTTATGGCTTGTTTTTCAATAAGTTGGTACCAGTAACTGTCCAAAAGAGACTTTTTGGGTTGTTTGGCCTCGGAATATGTTTGTATACCAGGAGAGTTGGATTTGATGGGACTTGTGATGAAAGAGTTGCCGAAAATATCAGAGTCGTCCACAGTTCTTCCTATAGACGATCCACTCAACTCTTGTTTGATTTGGATTTGTTTTTGTCTCAAAGTGTGGAGATCTGAAGTAGATCTGTAGTTGATTGCTGCTGTAATTTCTTTGATAATTAGAGAGCATTCGTCCAAGATTGCTGGCCAGACAAAGCCTCTTCTCGATCTAGCATTATAGATGGCTGTTCTCAACTTTACACCCTCTGGTTCGGAAGTAGTGGCTAGATATGCCAATTCTTGGAACGCAGTCAAGCGACATAATTGTTGTTCAGGATCGACATTCCGTAACCCCGAAAGAAGCGTATTGATCGGATCGGAGCTATACGTACTGATTGGCTTCTTCCCATCCAAACATCCAATTGTAGCATACACATTATAGGCATGGTTCACGATCTCCCATACTAAGAGAATATGGTATGACAAAAACGCCATGGTAATCGACGATTTCAACGTTATACCCAACTTCGGCACGGCCGTATCCAACCCAAGCACTAAAATCAACAAGATATTCGATTTATAGATGATAGGTCTCACAAAGTAATAAGTGACCGGGGCCCAAATCGACATGAAAACATTGAGGGTAAGGGCATTTCCAAACAACAACGGAAGTTTCGTGAGGAGACTATCGTCAGGAGCGGTCTTTGTAGGCCCATACTGAAACGAAAGCTTGTTACGCTGGAAAATAAGTTGGTGCCCACTATAAAACACCGCTAAGAAGAAGGGATAGAACCAAAAGTACACCCATTGATCGTTGATCAACGGACTCTTACGATACTCTTTGGAGAGCAAGTAGTATTCATATCTGAAGGGCAACTGGAATATAAAGATCCCATGTATAAAGTATGAAGAAACAATGTAGAAAACACTATTTTTGAGGAACTGTGTTGAGAACAATGTCCCATAGATTTGTGATCCAAGAGTCTTGTTTGAGGAGAATTCTACAGTTGAAAACTTTCTTCTAGCTTGCTTGATGAGTAATGTCGCTAGAAAGATCACTGGACCTCGATAAACGAATGTGAATAACATATTCCACCAGAAGTTGCCGTAAGGAATCCGCAATGTTATGGAGACCATAAGCGCCAAAATGAGATTGATGTTGTTGATGTATTTCAATCTTTTGGCCAACACTTTGGAGAAGTATGATTGGTACGTGGAGGCGGTTGTTACCGTGGTAGAAACAACCATTGTGGAGGGTAGTGGTGGTGGTGATGAAAGTGGTGATAAAAATATTGAAATTGAAAACGAAAATGAATTGAAATTTTCATTTTTCAGACGCGCAGAAGCGATATGAAAGAGACCCAGGCCAAGTCTGAGTTGGTAGGATTAAGGAGACTAGAAGGGGTTGAAAGGGTTTAGCGGACTATGAGAGGTTGACTAGTGGTCTAGGGGACTATAAGACGCTAGAGGTGCCTATTTAGCGATGATCCTGATTAGTGGTCTCCCCAGTAGACCAGAAACCCAGATATTACCTAGAAAGTTGAAAGGATCTTTTAAATCTCTGTCACTAAATATAGATGTATTACTAATAGGATGTCTGGTCCAGGGTCTCTATATTGAAGTAATGGTTAATGGGGCCATTTATCTTTTAGTGAGTCTTCTTCAGTCACCAAGTCTTCTTTAAGTCACTAATTTAGTGTGTGTCTCGAAGTCTATGTAATATAAGCCCTCTATTGTTACAAGACAACTAAATCTTTGTTATATAGTGAAATCACAGTCAGTTAATCCAGTTGTCTCTCAATATCTCTCTTATCTCTATCTAAGTCCAGTTATCGCCCTCTAAACCTAACCTTTTCTCTCTGAATCCAATTATCTCTCATTAAATCTATTTCTACATCACTAAACCAACTTCTCTGTCACTAGTCTTCACTAATCACTTCTAAATACAATCTCTGTTACTCTCACTAATGACTGGATTTGTATTACTATTTACATGGGTCTTGAGGTAATCATATTCTTATATTTCCTCACCCGTTACTCTCATGGAGTTATTTATTAATAGCCAATTGGGCTTCACGCTTCAACTGCTCAAGTTCTCCACTCAAGGTATCCTTGACAGTTTGGAAGCCAGGTTTTCCATTTAATTCTCCCAATACATGGTCAGAAATGACTCTTTCATTATAGTCGATGTTGGCATAGCCACTTCCAGTCGAAGCAAGTCTGCTTTCTATTATACTTTGACTTCCATCAAATTTGCTGAAGTTGACTTCAAATGCTTCTGTGATGGCGGCTTCCAACTCTTCCTCGGTGGTGATGAAGTTGGAGGCTGCATGGTACAAATCCAACAAGCTGTTGGCCTTTGCTTCCTTTGCATGTAACTCGTTGGTCTTTCTGTTCAAGAGTCTTTGTTCTTGCAAAATCAATTCTTCTGCATCGGTTCTTGGTCTCATGATAGGTCCTTCCAAGTATGAGTCGAGAGTTGGTAACGTCAACTTTTTAGCATCTGATTGTTGATACTCGCTGGCCTCAGAGTGTAATTTCTTCTTTTCTTCCTCTTTGGCACGATATGCGTCTAAGCGCTGTAATCTGTCGGCTTCGGCCAAGTATGCTTGCTTCAAGTAGTCACGACGAATTTCGTTTCTCTTCAACTCCCATAATTGTTCAGCACTCAACTTGGATTCGTCTACGTTGGTGGGCACTCTTTCTTCTATGGTTTTTCTGATTCTTTCTTCAACACTTACAACGGGCTTTGGTGGTTGGATACGTTGGAAGGTAAATCCAGTTTTTTTTGGTAATGGTACTCCTTCTGCAAAACCTTGTTCAACTTTGTTTTCCTTGGCCAACTCTTGTTCTGTCAATGGTCTGATTGGATGGCGTTTGAAAACAGGACGCACTTTTGGCAAAATACCAGATTTGCCTCCATATTTAAGAACACCTTTACCCATGGCCTACTTATTGTGAGATATGGGTTGTTTATGAGAACGATTTGTGAAGATTTTTTGAAAACTTTGTTCCAAGTTTTGAACGTGCACGACTTATGGGTTGCAAAATTGTTCGTTAAAGGATCCAAGTAGTTTCTTCATAGAAGGCTCTACCAGGAACTAGTCCCCCATAAGAGATTCCTGTGCAAATAGTCTTGGCGAATCTCGTTATAATTTCCTGAAATAGATTTTCTTCAAGACCCTTGTAGGAAATTGACACTATATTTTCAAATACTATGAAATCAATTCATATAATCTTGGAACTATTTCAATTCACTTACTCTAAGAACTATTTTCCTCCCCATATATTATAGATATTTTCCAGACATACCTTTCCGATCTTCTTATTACCTATCTGGTCCTTAAATTCATGGACTAATAGTTTTTTTCTCACTTCTATGGGATCATTTTTATGCTCTGCATAGAAATCTAGCAACAGTTTTGGTGTGTGAAATCTATTTTGAATACTTATGGCTCTTTCCAAAGATACACCTCTAATAGCCATGAGCATAAGAATAAACATTTCTTTAACCGTCATCATTCCCGTTTTTCCCAACAGTTCTTGGAATATATCATATAGATGGACACATTCGTAAGAGGTAGCTCTCTTTTCGAAATGATTTCTGAACTTTACGATAGAATCAGTATATTCTAACAGGTTATTGATAGTACGCGGCCGAAGAACAATCAACTTTGTCTTCATCTCGGTGAAATTATCTATTATAACTTGGGTCGTTGAAGCGAGAAACAGAATTGTTTCGTCAATATCTTTGAATTTTCGTAAGTAAAAGTCTGACACGGTCATGGTCAGAGACATTGCAGTTTGTATTGATTCCATCATGTCCATGACTTTGTCACCCCCTGCCTCTTCAATAAGATAATAGAAATGTTTCATTCCTGTTTTCTTTAGACGATTTTTTTGTTCTTGGAACCGGCCATCTTTAATGGAGAATGCTAAATCGTCAAGCTTCTTACGTTCACAAATTATATTGAGAGCAGCCTCTTTTCCTGATGTAAGATGTTTCGCTATCCAGAGCGTATCACCCACAGCCAACGTACGTACCTCACATTTGATTTTCAAACTGTTGAGACGTTTCAGGAAGAAGTCTCTATCTTGTTGAGATCGCACTTCTCGATTATCGATCAAGAGAATTACTTCGAATTCGTCATGGGGCCAAACATCGTACTTGATACCATCATAAATTCGATTTTGAACATCGTGAATTTGTTGAAGAGGATTTATATTCCTTTCCTGGGTTTGATCTCTCTCTTGGGTTTGCTTTCTCTCTTGTGTTTGATTTCTGTCTTGATTTCTGTCTTGATTTCTATTTCTTTCTTGAATGTCACCTAACACATCAACACTCTCTTGCGAATTCACAAACAAATCTTGATACTTAATAGGAGAGGATTCTAACCCTTTATATTCTGTCTGGAGTGAAGTATTCGGACTCACTAATACATTATTATCAAAAGAAATCTCGATATTCTCTCGAATTGGTGATGATTGTACCCCCACCGTCTCCTTCAATTGTCTAGCCAACACCATTCCTTCGTCAGTTAGAAGATATAACTTGGGCGATCTTCCTGTAGAGTAAACAAGTTCGTTATTTATAAGGATTTTGATCGAGCTCCATGCAGAATGGAACTCGTTTGATGAAGGGTTGGAGGAAAATGATTTATCTGCAAAAGGAGCAGCAATTTCAACAACCTCATTCTTCGTAAGACCCTTACGACTCTTGTCTCGTATATATAATGCAATCATTATAGCAAACCCACCGGACCTATGACGTGGCACGTACTGCTTTTTCTTTCTAGGTTTCTTGACCACAGTCTCCACGTCCTCCCCTCTGCGTTTGGCTTCATTTAAACTCGTCTCAAATGCTGAAGGAAACGCATATTTATTGACTTCACAATGTTTTCTCAACTTTGCTGTCAATATTTCCACCGTCTTGTCTCCCACGTACTGGATCAGTTTCAATGTTTTGGGATCAGTTACAGCACCAGGAAACAGCCTCACTTTATCTAAAGATCTATTATAAAGTAACGCGGCTTTGGATCCTTTCTTGGTAGCCTGGATGGCTAGCTCTTCAAGCCAGCCTATTACTAACGGTTTTACATCTTCCAACTCGCCCAACATGCCTCTATATATCTTGCATAGTTAAGGTAAACATCGCGAACTGTGAAACTCTCAGCGCGCAGATATGAAAATCAAGAATTGAAGACCTCACAATAACCACAGACATCTCATAGCAGACTACTCATAACAAAATGTCATCTAATAGAAGCGGGAAGAAGTCGATGCTTCCACCGATCAACTTGATCTTCAAATACTTACAACAACAATCGTTGGTGACTATTTGGTTGTATGAACAAACCCAACTGAGAATCCAGGGTAAAATAAGAGGTTTCGACGAGTTCATGAATATAGTGATAGACGAAGCCGTGGAAGTGTCTATTGAGGACGGCTCTAGAGAAGAGTTGGGGAGAATACTATTGAAGGGAGATAATATCACTTTGATTTCAAGTTTGGATGTTTAGGTGGTTGAGAAGTCATCCAAGCCATAGTCCAGATAGTTAGTAGACCCTGTGATTACTTACTAGACTAGTTACTACAAGACTAGTTGCTACAAGACTAGTTGCTACAAGACCAGCTATTACGAGACCATTGTTTATTGATCTATTCTTTACTAGACCTCATTAAATGTGCTATGATAGTTGAATATAAGGCACCATGAGTAGCCAAAACTCTACCAGTGATCTTTTTCCTACTTGTCCAATTATCGTTCTCGAGGATCTCCCAAATTAGAGCCCTTATCCTCACTAAGACAGTATCAGTATGTTCCTTTTCCTCACTAAGACAGTATCAGTATGTTCCTTTTCCTCACTAGGACAGTATTGTTTCAATATGTGACACTATCCTTGGCGGTAGTCAGGAGTTTATACATATAAGTTCTCCCAGATCACATCTACTATTGAATACTATGAAAGGTAGTTCCTTTCTTTAAAATCTTATTAATACATATAACATATTAGCGACTCAAGAAGTCTATTAGTGGTTATTGTGGCTTACAATGTGTATCACATAATAAGTTTTTACAGTTTAACTGACTGGGTCAGTAAGTGACCACCATCTTTTGTTTAGTGGTGATCTGTAGTCTTTTGTTGTGTCCTTTTTCAGAGAATAGTTGTGCATCTCTAGTCCATAGGTAATCAAACATCCTGGTTCTCTCCCTAATCATCAAACGCTACTCTCTTTGTTCTCTCGCTTTCTTTACTCTTTCCTTTGATTGGTGACAGCAGAGGATCCCTCCTTCTATCATACCTCTTTTTGCGATCTTCGTGAAGAGTTAACATCATATAGTTCGAAACCTGTTTCTCTCTCTTTTGTGAATTTACTTGCTTAACAAACAGAGATTTGGGCTGGCAGGTCAATTGCATTAGTACAGATGGAGGTAGTGTCACTTTGATAATAAATGAAGGTTCAGTTGGTTCACATCTAATCACCTCCACTTCTGAGATATGCGGCACAGGTTCTCTTATTGAAATCTTTGTGGGACTAGCCTTGAGTATCGATTTCGTCGACATAGAGAAACATATTAGTCCAGTGATAAGAAGAGAACTGGTATAAGATCACAGTTGTAGAATAACACAGTTGTAAAAGATCTCGGATGTAGAATATTCCTGAATATTCACAGATCTAAGATGATACTCAGATAGTTAATATGACTGTTAGAAGAGTTCACTTAATATGACTGTTAGAGAGTTCACTAATATGAATATTAGAAAAGTTCACTCCTAACACCAATTTAATCAAGTCTAACGCGTTATTCAGTGTTCCTGGTCCTAATAACAGTCTAATTCTTAGTTGAGATAGAATGCGAAAAATTCACTACTCCACCTCTTCTGATAGAGAGAAGTTAGTGTAGTTTATAAAGATGTGAATTATGGGGACTCCAGACCGAGGAAGAAGAATCCGTCTATCCCTGGAAGTAGAATCGGTGACATTTTACGTTTGTAGCAGGAATTATCACGTCTTGAGTCAAGATGTCGTAGATATAAATGAAGATGTCGTAGATTTCTAGACTCCCAGCTAGTTACTGTTAAACTTCGACTTCGATAACTACAAGAATTAGCAGATGTGTATAAGATATTAATTCTTGACATATATACCTATATATATGTATATATATCAGCAAGTAGGATATCTTCTATTAGTAATACCTAGGATGATTATTTACAGGTTTATGTTATCTACAGGTATGATTATCTGGAATATCTGCAATACAATTATGTAGAGTATCTATAAATCACTATAGGGCCATTTATCATTGACTCAACACTATACTACTCAATTCTAGGCTCTCCTAGGCTCTCTATATATCACAGATTAACTCCGAGCCTCAACTTCTCTCAATATCACGTCTCACTTCATCGGTAAATTTCGCGAACCACGTCTATTTTCAAATACTTCAATTAGTGATTCTTAAAGAATATCGAGTCATATGAATAATAACGGAAGTAATAACGGTGGCTCTGTATCATCAGGACCGTCAGGGACATCAGGAACTCACTCTGGACCTTCTGGACGTGGTTCTAATGAGTTTTCCCGCAATGGGTCGGAGTCCAAATTCAAACCTAACACCAGTGGATCACAACGAATCTTCAAACCAATACCGTACTCAGACGAAGATCACAATAGAATCCAGCTGCTTCTTGATAAAGTGCTTGGACCTGAATATGTGAGTTGTCGGCCTGGAGGTGGTGGACAAAAAGTATCCTACATTGAAGGATGGAAGGCGTTAAACTTAGCCAACGAGATCTTTGGATTTAATGGCTGGAACTCTGAATTGATTAGTTCCCAAGTGGATTACTTTGATACTCACGGAAATACTGGACGTTTCTCCATGGGACTTTCTGTGGTAGTTAGGGTGACTATCAAGGACGGAACTTACCATGAAGATTTTGGTTACGGATACATTGATAATGCAAAGAGTAAGGCTATGGCGTTTGAAAAGTGTAAAAAGGAAGCGTTTACAGACGGAGTCAAGAGGTGTTTGAGATGTTTTGGTAATGTTCTTGGAAATTGTTTGTATGACAGAACCATCATAGCCAAGATCCAGAAGGTAAAATTGCCACAACCAGAGTTTGAGGATGACAATTTTTATAGAGACCCTTTGTTGCTTGAACGAGAACACAGAAAGAACAATTCTTTCAAGATGAATATTATGGAAACTACAAGGAATACAAATTTGAATTACACAGCAGGAAGAAGAAATAATCAGCAACAAGAAGAAGGAACTACTCAAATACAGAGCAATCCCCAAATACAGGGAAACCCACAACCAAATCCACCAAATAATCGACCAAATCCACGAAATAATCTACCAAATAATCTACCAAATATTCAACCTAATAATCAACCAAATAATCGTACAAATTCCAATGAAAGTTCACATTTAGTACATAAGCCGCTTCCAACTACTTCAACTATAGATCAAGCAGTTGCTCCAACCCCCCAAAAAGAATATGCTCCAACTAGTAAAGATTTGGAAGATTTGGAGGATTCGTTCCTCTTTAGTGACGAAATGATGGAAGAAGATTTTGCATTTGCTGATGATAATGAAGAATTGGTTACAAAGGGTGCGGATAGTTCCAATGACACAAAAGATACATCTGTTGAACCACGACCTCCAAGTCAGTTTCCGTTATTTGTAAGTGCTAAAGGTGCTAGTGCAATGCAACAAGGGTCTGATGATCTATCCAAACTTCCACAATTTGATCCTAAATTTGTATCACCCAATATTCGAAGGACTATTGATCCAACAAAATCAGCACCTGTCAAGAGGTCCGAAATTGCACCAATTGCTGTCCCTTCATCATCACAGGTTTCTAAACCACCATCACGTATCAACCCCATAAATTCAAGTCAAAACACGAATACTACTAATACTACTAATATTACTAATATTACCAATAGTACTAATAGTGGACCAAGCATCTTGGGAAAACGAATAGGAATGCCGCCTTCTCAGCGACAATCAAAACGACTCCACAAAGAATCTTAAGATTTAGTTCTACCAGAAAAATAAGTGCCTTTCCGAACAACTGCCAGTCACTAAAGGAACAATCAGGTCTTCCAATTTTAATCTGATATATTCACTCTAA
>Ga0065707_10001141_pt1 | contig 15623 bp, 9 predicted proteins | sample SwiRhicommuniRL3_FD_59094 | JGI IMG/M metagenome (GOLD analysis project Ga0065707, IMG submission 59094) | Switchgrass rhizosphere bacterial communities from Rose Lake, Michigan, USA - RL3 v2 (version 2) | ecosystem: Host-associated > Plants > Roots > Rhizosphere > Soil | place: East Lansing, MI...
CCGCGCCAAACGACGGGTTCGGCTGAAAGTCGGCAAGGTAAACGTCTTCCTTCGTTCCGTGGTATCGCCGCACTTTGCCTGCCCGCGCGCCAAACGCGCGCAAACGCTTCGCGGGGAAACTGGCAGGAATGATGATGCGAGAAGCGAGACGAAAGGCAAGATGGTTCGCAGGCTGATGCTCGTAATCCATCAGAGTAATTGTCTTGATCCCCAACCCGCGTGCCGCCAGGATTTGTGAATACGAGTTGTGACTGATAGCCAGATCGAACTTGCGTTTTCGTGCCCAGCCCGCAAGTTCCCAGGCACGACTCATCAGTGTTCCCGCCTTCTTCGACACATCTCGGCCCGCATGAGCTCCGACAACTTCGGGCGCGAAGCCCGCCGCGCGCGCCAGCGGAATCGTTTCCGCTAATTCTCTCGCAGTGGTCTCTACCTCGTGACCCTGCGCTTCAAATCGGCTTACGAGCGCTTTGAAAAACGGAACGTGAGGAGAGTTTGCAAGATCGATCCAAAGACGCATTTTCATTCATTCTGCGTAATCTGTGGATTCACCACTGGATCTCGACGAGTCGACCGCGGTCGCGAAGTGAAGTTTCCGCAGCCTCAATCATGTTCACCATCCGCAGTCCCGCTGCGCCGTCAGTTTCGGGTTGCTTGTTCGTCTCGATGCATTCGATGAAGTGGCGCGCTTCGGTTTGCAGCGCTTCGGTGTTATCGAGTTGTGGCGCCCACATGTCGCCCAGTCGATAACTCACGAGCATCTTGTAAACGTCTTCCGGTCCGGGCGTCACGCTGATGCCTTTGTCGTAGACCTTAAGCTTTTCGCTCGGCTCGAGATCGTCGTAGAGAATCATCTTCTCACTTCCGCCGATCAGTGTGTGACGCACTTTTACGGGAGTCAGCCAATTGACGTGCACATGTGCGATCTGTGCGCTGGGGAAAAAGAGCGTGATGTACGCCACGTTTTCGGGTTGGCCTGGCACATGACTGATTCCGGTGGCAGAGATCGCCGTCGGTTTCTCGGGAAAAACACAGTCCATGATCGACAGATCGTGAATCGCGAGGTCCCAGATAACGTTCACGTCGTGTTGAAAAAGACCGAGGTTAACGCGCACCGCGTCGTAGTAATAGATCTGGCCGAGCACGCCTAAAGTGATCAGCTCGCGAATCTTTCTTACGGCAGGTGTGTACACGAAAGTGTGGTCCACCAGCAGCACGAGACTTCGTGCGTTGGCTTCGTCAACAAGTTTGCGCGCGTGATCGGATCTGGCCGCGAGAGGCTTTTCTACGAGCACATGTTTGCCGGCCTGCAACGCTGACAATGCGAGATCAAAGTGTGAAAAAACAGGCGTGGCGATAACCACTGCGTCGATCTGCGGATCGTTGATGAGTTCTGCCGAGTCTGTACACGTTTTCAGTCCCGGGTAAATTTTTTCTAACGAGGACAAACGCTCTTCACGGAAATCGCAGACGCGCGTCACCACCGAACCAGGCGCGCTCATGAAGTTTCGGACGAGGTTCGGTCCCCAGTAGCCATAGCCGATTACACCAATTTTGATCATTCAGTTAGATCTTCCAGCAAACGCGANAGCGCATAAAGCATCCACGCCTGTGTCCAGCGCATNTAGGGTTTGCGAACCGTATAGAAACGGCGCTTTTGATAATAAAAGAAACCTCGATTATCGCGCAGGTTACGAATAGTCCAGCTCGCAACATTCTGGGCCAGCCTCGTTGCATCGCGATCAAGTTCGCGACANTCGAGGAACGTCACAATTGCACTGGCTGCGGCGTGCGTATCCACCGGATAAGGGTCGTCATCGTAGTATTTCGGCCACCCATCGGCAAGAAAGAAATGGGTTTTCCAGAACTCGTAGCCTCGTTGCAAAGCTGGTTGAAATTCTTCTTTCGCCGTCGACACGTCGAGTATGCGTTTCAATGAAAACAGAACGTAAGCTGTATGGAAGTTATCTTTCCAGGACTGTTTCGGATCCGTGCCGTAAGACCACGACCCGTCTGGCTGTTGGTTATTTACGACGTATCGAGTCGCTCGCTCGGCAAAATTCAGGAGTTCAGTTTCACCAGTCAACTGCCCAACACTCGCGAGCACTTCTGCCGCCAGCAAACTGGCATTGAATATCCTCGTGTCGCTCCCCGGCGCGTAACTGAAACAAACCTCCCGCTCCGTTTCAACACTCCTCGGCAACTCTTTCAATATAAAATCACAAACACTCCTCGTCGCTCTTAGGTATTCATCCTGTAAATCTTGATCCAAATCCTGTAAATCCTGTCCCTCAATAAGCGCTCGCGCCGCAAACGCCGTTGGCACTATCGTCGGTGTATTTCTCGGCGCAAAAAAATTCCGGCTCTGCCAGTCGAAGTTATACCCCCAAGCCGTTCCGCCGTATCCATCGACTCGCATTGCCATCAACCACGACAAAAAATCGTGAACTCGCGCTGCCGCCTCTTTCGTCTTTACCCGCCGGTAATCCGCAATTTGCGCCAGCGTAAACAACGCTATCCCTTTCGCATTGCGTTCGGCAGGAACACGAGCAAGCGCGCGAAGGTCAGCAGGCGATCTCTTAACGAGCTGTGTCCATATGAATCGCGCGTTGCGGAATTGGGCCAGGGGCGTCGCCTGAAAGAGCCGGCTATTCAGTGCATCGAAAGGATCGTGCCCGGCGAAGTCATGTTGCCGGCACCAGGAGAAGAGTTCGTCGTAAGCAGTTTGAAAGAGAGGCTGACTGGAATCTTCGTTCACGCTCTTTCCCGATTAATCAACCTTCTCTGCTTGCAACGGACGTTTCAATCCGGCGCGGCGTTTCGATAAAGCTTTCGTGCCAAAGCTCAAACATCAACAGAGTCCAAAGCAGCTTGCGATGGTTTGCAACACCACGTTCGTGTTCGTCCTGCAAACGCGCGATGTAGGCGGCATTGAAAACTCCCGCACGTCGAACACGTTCAGGCGACAACAGATCTCTCGCGAGCGGCCGCAATTTTTCCTTCAACCACTCGGCGACGGGAACACCGAAGCCTTTTTTGCCGCGACGCGTCACAAACGGCGGCAGCATTTCTCTTACGGCCTTCTTTAAAATGTATTTCGTTTTATGACCGCGCAATTTGTAGCTGCAGGGCAGCGACGCGGCAAACTCCGCCACTCGAGGATCGAGAAACGGTGCTCGCACTTCGAGCGATACTGCCATGCTCGCGCGATCGACTTTGGTGAGGATGTCTTCCGCGAGATACAGACGCGTGTCAATGCTCTGCATGCGCGTCACGAGATCTTCGTTGTCGCATTCTTCCGCTATCTGGCGCGCGTGGGTGTAGATTTCGCCGTCAGTTGTTGCGAGAACCTGGTGTGTAAGCAGTTCCTGCTGCTCTTCAGGCGTGAAAGATCCGAACCAAACATGATGCCGCGCTATGGCGTCGTATTTTGCGCCCGTGACGAATCGTGATGCTTTGTAATCAAACGAAAGATTCTTCGTCTTCACTGGCAACAGTTTTACGAATGGTTCGACAAGTGCCGCGCGTAATGAGGCCGGAACACGCTTGTAGATTTCAGCCCAGCGCAGACCCGCATACATCGGATAACCCGCAAAAAGTTCATCACCACCGTCGCCTCCGAGCGCAACCGTCACGTGCTTGCGTGTGAAACGCGACAAAAGATAAGTCGGCACTAACGATGGGTCGCTAAACGGCTCGTCCATCCACGCACCGATCTCGCTCACGAGATTCGCCGCAAGATTCGCACTTAGGCGTTCCTCGTGATGGTCAGTGCCGAGAAACTTCGCCACACCGCGCGCGTACGCCGATTCATCAAACGAGGCTTCCGCAAACGAGATCGAAAACGTTTTGACTGCCTCCGAAGATGCCGCGACTGCCAGTGCGGCAATGCTCGATGAATCAACTCCACCTGACAGGAGTACGCCGAGTGGCACGTCCGACACGAGGCGCATGCGAACGGCGTCAGCCATTAACTCCCGCAAATGTTGCGCGGCCTCGTCCTCCGATGGAAGGGGGTCGGCGGTCTTGTAACTGAGTCGCCAGTATCTTTCGACATCGACGCGTCCGTCTTTGAGTGTGAGCGTGTGGGCCGCAGGAAGTTTGTTGATTCCCTCGTAGATCGAAAGGGGCGCGGGTACGTAGTCGTACGAAAGATACTGTCGCAAAGCCTGCAGATTGAGATTTGGTTTTACTGACGGGTGCGCGAGTAAAACTTTCGGCTCGGACGCAAAGAGCAGCGTGTCGTCAAAGATGCCCCAGTAAAGCGGCTTCTCGCCGAACCGATCGCGCGCGATGAGCAACCGGCGCATGCGACTGTCCCACAGTGCAAAGGCAAACATGCCGTTGAGCTTCTGGATCATGCCGTCGCCGTACTCTTCGTAGAGGTGCGGCAACACTTCCGTATCCGAAGCGCTGCGAAAAGAGTGGCCACGCTTTTCGAGGTCGGCGCGTAATTCTCGATAGTTATAGATCTCGCCGTTGAGGATTACTGAGATGCTTTTGTCTTCATTGAATGTGGGTTGTTCCCCCGTGACCAGATCGATGATCGCGAGCCGGCGCATACCGAGAGCCGCGCCGCTCGTTACAAACAGTCCTTCCGAGTCAGGTCCGCGATGGACCATCCGCTCACACATAGCGTGCAGCAGTTCCCTGGCACCATCGGGAGGAGGCGTGTGAGAATCGAGATTGGCCCAGCCAGTAATTCCGCACATACTATTTTTCAGTATTCTTAAAGCCCAGGCGTTCGCGTACCGCGTAGATCGCTTTTGATTGAGATTCGTGATACGTGCGTACAAGCATTTCAGCAAGAAGACCCATCAACAGGAATTGCACTCCAACTGCAAACATCACGATACACAGAACCGGCAAAGGCGTTTGCACAAAGTCGGCTCTGTGAAACAACTTGAGAAAGACAGCATACAGTCCGCTGAGCAATGAGATCACAAAAGCCAGCATGCCAAACGAACCAAAGACGTAGATCGGTTTCGTGTGATACGAAGCCATAAACTTGATCGTCATCAGATCGAAAACCACTTTGATCGTGCGCGACAATCCATATTTTGATTTGCCCATCGTGCGCGCGTGATGTTCGACCGGGATTTCAGTGACGCGAGCTCCCGCCCACGCAGCGTAGATTGGAATGAAGCGATGCATCTCGCCGTATAAGCGGACGTCCTGCAACGACTCGCGCCGGTACGCTTTCAGAGAACAACCGTAATCGTGCAGCGGCACGCCCCCAATCCACGAGATCAAACGATTCGCCATCATCGACGGTATCTTGCGCGTAACCATCTTGTCTTTTCGATTTTTGCGCCAACCTGAGACGACGTCGTAACCCTCATCGAGTTTATCTAGTAGTCGACTGATGTCGGCCGGATCGTTCTGCAGATCGGCGTCCATCGGAATCAGCACTTTTCCCCGCGCCGCGTCGATACCCGCCGCCATCGCCGCCGTCTGACCGTAGTTTCTGCGCAGCGCCACGACACGCACGCGCGGATCGAGATCCGCGATCTTCCGCAAGATGCCGAGGCTGCCATCGGTAGAGCCGTCGTCCACGTAGACGATTTCGGCGGAGCGGCCGAGCCTTCTAAGTGCGTCGTCGAGCTTTGCGTGCAGCGGCAGCAAGTTGGGTTCTTCGTTGAAGACTGGCAGAAAGACCGAAATATCAGGCGTATCCTCAACTAGACGCAACTGTTCTTCTTTTAAATGTTCGTCGAGAATTTTCATCAACTGTGGCGGTAGGTCGAATCCTGGCGCCGGTGTCCCTTCGCGGGCATTGTAGAACAGTTTCACAAACCGCTCATCCTAAACCATCCCACAAAGCGATGCAGGCCCTCTTCGATTTGCGTTTTTGGGTTGTAGCCCAGCAGGGCGCGTGCTTTCGAGATGTCTGCAAAGGTTTGGGGCACGTCGCCCGGCTGTGGTGGCTGGCGGTCAATAATTGCGTGTGTATCGAGTTCCTTTTCGAGGAGCGAAATGAGCTCGTTGAGTTCGACCGTGCGCGACTCGCCGAGATTGAAGACTTCGTAGTTGGTTTTGTCGTAGTGGATGGCGGCGATAACGCCTTCGATGATGTCGTCGACGTAGGTGTAATCGCGGCGCGTCGTACCGTCGCCGAAGACTGGGATTGGTTTACCAGCGCTGATCAGTTTTGCGAATTTGTGAATGGCGAGGTCTGGACGTTGTCGTGGTCCATAGACGGTGAAGAAGCGCAGGCACACACAGCGTAGTCCGTAGAGATGTGAATAGGTGTGACAAAGCAGTTCACCGGCGCCTTTCGTGGCGGCATACGGTGAGATCGGCTGGCGAATCGGATCGTCTTCACTGAACGGCACCTTCGCATTGATTCCGTAAACTGACGATGACGAACCGAAGACAAACTGCTTGACATGGTGCCGCTGAGCGAGCTCGAGGAGATTGAGTGTGCCGTTGATGTTTGTTTCAGTGTAGAGCCGCGGTTCTGAAAGCGACGGCCGCACACCCGCTCTGGCGGCCAGATGGACCACGCAATCAAAGTTGTTTGCGGTAAATATGTTTTCCAGCTCGGAGCGATCGCGAATGTCAATTTCGTGAATAGTGTAGCGTGAATCTTTGAGATGATCTTGTATGTTGTTGTGTTTGATTGATGGATCGTAGAAGTCGTTGAAATCATCAACGACTGTGACATTCGCAACGTCAGTTGCCAGCAGCCGATCGACTAGATGGGAACCAATAAATCCCGCGCCACCTGTGACAAGAAAGTTTTTCATCAGCCTTTTGTAGCATAAATCCACAAATGCCATCCCCAGCGCGATGCCATTTGCGATTCGAATGAACGTGGCAGGATTGGGCCAAGAATCGGCAGCCAACGCTTGTTAAGAAAATACGTGCGCAGATCTACCTGAGAAAAATCTTTGAAAAGATCGCGTGCTTCGGAACGAGAGTAAACACGCGCCAGAGGATTGCCTGCGCCGTCAGTGTTCCGGCTTAGGAACTCGTCTGAGTTTAAATATTCAGACTGGGTTTTTAGCCGTGCGGCGTGTTCGCGCAAACTCTCTTCCGGTTCGCCCGTTAAGAGGTGGACCAGCTTAACGCCTGCGTTCCATCTCAAAAGTCGTACTCCGGCGCGACGCAACATCGAGATGTTTACGCGATAGTTATAAGAGTCGCGATGGTAGAGCATGACGACGGCCTTGCCACCCGGACGCAACACGCGATGGATCTCGCGGACAGCCGCGGCTGTATCGGGCGTATGGTGCAGCACGCCGTGGGAATAGACGATGTCAAAAGTGTTTTCAGGAAAGTCGAGACGCTCGGCATCGGCAACACGAAATGTGCCTGGCAGTTGAAATAATTCGAAGCGGCGTCTTGCTAAATCAACAGCGGCATCAGTGAGATCGATTCCAGTGTAGATGGCCCCCGCCTTGGCGAACTGCGCGCCATCAGTTCCGAGTCCACAACCGACTTCAAGCACATTTAGGTTTTTCGATTGTGAAAAACCGGCGGCGTCTGGGATNTGCCACTCTTTTTCGTAGCGATGCTCTTCGACGAGTTCGTANAACCNGCGGGAACCNGGCGGCGCATCAGCAAACTTCGTCCCACAGGGATTCTCCTGCCAGAATGCGCGCACACGATCTTTTAGTGTGAAGTTGTTTTCGAGCATCTCGAAGCACAAAAGGATAGCAGCGAGAGAAGGTGCTCGACAAAGATGGAGTCAGGTTGCTGGTTTATTCCACTGCCTTGCGCCACAAGGCCAGCCTTGCTGGGCGAAGCGGCCATGAGGCGCAAGGATCAGGGAGTCGTTGGGGTGAGGTTCCCAAAATCCGGCGCAGGACACCCACCTGTCCTACCAGTTGATTTGCCCCCTCTACCAACTGGGCCGGATCAAACGCACTGGCGAGAACTCCTCGCTATTCTGCCACTCATCAGAGTTGCTAATTAAAACCAGGCAGCCCCCCAAGCAGCAGCGGCGTTGACGACGGGCCGCACTATACTCAGTCCACAAACAGAAGTCCTTAGAACAATCTCAAAGAGTTATTAAGTAATTCTCAACGTCGTTTGTTTTAGAAATTTGGCCAACCTGTTAGACCGAATTTAGAGTAGAATGCGCGGGCTGATCCTCTAACATATTCTCAAGGAAACTATGCCTCATAGTCCTCGTTTCGAATTTGGGCCATTCCAACTCGATTTGAATGATCGACTGCTCACTCGTGGCGGTGAGGTAATTTCGCTCAGGCCGAAAGCCACCGAAATACTCGTCAGGCTGGTCATGAATGCCGGCCAACTCATCAAAAAGGATCAGTTACTGAAAGAGGTTTGGCCGGATACGTTTGTTGAAGAGTCGAACCTGTCGCAGACCATCTTCACGCTCAGGAAGGCGCTTGGGGATGACCGCAATGAACCCAGATATATAGAGACGGTGCCGCGTCGTGGGTATCGGTTTGTCGCGGATGTGAAAGATGAAGAGACAAAGAAGAACCAGGTAGAACTTTTGCAAGTTACCTCAACTGCGGCCATTATTCAACAACAAGTAGTCGCAGTGCTTCCCTTTCTCAACCACACCGGAGATCCTGAGTTCGAGTATCTCGCGGATGGTATTACCGACAATCTAATCAACAACCTGGCCCGCCTATCGAAGGTCCATGTGTTGTCGCACAGCGCCGTCGCGGCCTTCAAAACAAAAACCCTGAACCCGCAACAGGCCGGGAAAGAGTTGGGCGCCACCGTGGTCCTATGCGGAAAACTCACCCCGAGACCCACGGGTATTGCGATTGGGGCGGAGTTGGTCGACGCTTCAACGGGTTGGCAACTGTGGGGTGAAAGCTTCGATTCTGAGAGCAAAGACCTCCAGGAAATCCAGGACACCATCACGCAAGACCTGTTACGAGCCCTAAAGACCTTAACGGGTGACAAAGAAAAACAAGTCACAGCTCGCTACACAGAAAATGCCGAAGCCTACCAATCCTACCTCCAAGCTCGCCGCGAGTGGGGTAGTTATACCCGTAGCGGTATCGAAAAAGCTATCGTGCACTTTAAACAAGCAATCAGGCTTGATCCTAACTATGCTCTGGCATACCTCGGAATCATTGATTGTTACCTACGGCTTGCGACCGACTATTTTCCTCCCGAACGTGGTACCTCGTCGTACACTAACGAAATGAACTATCCAGAACGTTCACACAACTACCCCTCCTCAATGGTGAAGTTGCGCTTTGAGTGGGACTGGAAAGGCGCCGAACGTGAACTCCGACGAGCAAATGAGCTCCAAACCAATTATCCGAGTTCCCTTCAATGGTACGCGGCATACAGGGCAACACAGCAATTGTATGATCAGACGTGTTCGTTTGGAAAAAACCAAAATCACTCAAGAACCGCGGTTAGATCTGATGCGAGTGAACTAATACTCAACCAGCTCGGTTCACTTGAACTGACCCCTAATGAACAAGTTCAGATTTATTGCGTGATTGGTCGAGATCAAATTGACGTTGGAAATTATGAAGCGGCTAGCAGAATTCTTAGGCCATGGTGGACATTTGGAAACTGGCCAATTTTGGAAGGATTAGATCAAAGGTGGGGCGCTGACCTTCTATTCACTTGTGGAGAGCTCGCCGGATGTGTTGCAAGTACGCTTCAAATTCCGCGAGGACAACGACACGGAGAAGAGTTATTGAATGGTTCAATTGGTCTATTTGAACAGTTAGGGTTTAAACGGAGGGCTGCTGAAGGCAGAATAGAGTTGGCGTTATGCTATTACCGCCAAGGTCTATTCGATTTAGGACGCACCACATTGATTCGTGTTCTTCGAGAGTTAGCCATCGATGATTCTGAACTACGAGGCCTTGCTCTTATCAGACTTGCAATCCTTGAGCGTCATTCTGGTCGGCTGCATGACGCTCTCGCATGTCTTACCGAAGCTAGCAGAGTTGCGGATAAATCTGGGCCATGGGCGATTTGTCGCTGCCATCTGGAGCTGGCTTCAACATATAAGGATTTGGCCATTTCTGAGAATGCAAGCTCCTATTTTGATGCGGCAAAGGATTATTATCGCAAGGCACTTCGTGAATTTGCAGCCATAGGAAATCATCGTTACGTGGGCATAGTTGAAAACAACATCGGGTTCCTCTTGTTGACCCTAGGATCGTTTAAGGAATCCGCAAACCATCTTTTGCGTTCGAGGACCTTATTTGAGAGCTTCGACGACATAGTTCGAACAGCTCAAGTCAACGAAACGTTAGCCAGATTATACATCGCCACTGAACAATTCATTTCGGGACAGGAGGCAATCCAGCTTGCTGTTCAGACGTTGGAGTTGACGGATGGGGAAGCACTCCTAGCCGAGGCGCTGACTACTAGTGGCTTAGTGAATAGCAAACTGGGGCATCACACAGAAGCCAAAAAGAATTTTGAGGCGGCGTACCGAGTGGCGGAGAGGTGCGGTGACCACGAGGGGGCCGGACGAGCAATGTTGGTAATGATTGAGGAGCTTGGCGATCGTCTAGAAGTGTTGGAAAAGTTGCAACTATCGAGTTACTTAAGAAATCTTCTCTCAGTGACACAACAATCAGGGCTGCGTGCTCGCATTGAAAAATCCCTTGCTTTAATTCACACGTAATTGCGCCCATCGGAGACTCCGAAGAGATACCAATTGTCCTTGCACCTAGTCTGCGGGGAAAATGAATCCGCTTAAGATAGTTAGCGACTGCAGTCGGATGTTACGATGGTTATGCGAGCCGAATGTCAAGTTCATGGCAATCCCTCTCTGGCATGCTCGTTGCCTTTCACTAAGATGAGGAGGCACTAACACTCATTTTGTAGCTATTTGCAGCGAGAAGATTTCATTTTGACTGATTTACTCATCAATCTGACCGGTCAACTACCAGCCGAACACAGCCCAAAAAAGCTCCGCAAGAAAAACACCGCTTGGTCGGGTGGACGCTCTTTGGATACTTTCGGCGCCGAAGGTCAAATTGGTCCGTGTTGTTGGGATCGAGCCCAATCGAGTGGTGGGGATTTGCCCCGACTTAGTGGTGGGGATTTGCCCCGACTTAGTGGTGGGGATTTGCCCCGACTTGGCGGATGCTGTGGCAGACACCAGTAGGAGTAATATGACCGTACAAGTGATTGATTTAACCTTTTTCATCTTTATGCTCCTATTACCTTGAATGTCAGTGTGTGTCAGCCTAGGGGCTCTCTGCTGCTGAACTTCATCCTTTGGGCTGACCTTTAGAAACAAGCAAATTATGAATTGGTCAATCTCAAAGACCGTGCCACGTAGAGAAATTCGCGTGAGACCTTCTTTAAATTATTGAATGCGTTCTACTTACCACAGTCTCTATATCAAGCTTAGAGAAGTAGCTGGTTGCGAATTCAATTGTGTAGCGGGTACACAAATCATCGCGACTCGCAAAAACATCCGTTATTTTCCAGAAAAAAGACTCCGCACATTATCCGTTAGCGTCGCCCAAGTCATGTATATGATAGTGGCAGTGTATACGTCGTATGCAGTTAGCTGGTAAGTCAATGACGTCGATTAAAAACACTTGCTTGTTGAAGAAGGTTCAGCCTAATCCGCTTGATGTTAGCGAGCGAGTATTGGCCTTGTGCGCAATAGCACGTGAAAAAGTTGAAATTGGGGATTATGAGGCTGGCTGCGCTGTACTCGCCCCTTGGTGGACGCTGGGGGAGTGGCCTAATCAGGCGGGATTGACGCGCAAGGCCGCAGCCGAACTACTATTAACGGCAGGCACTCTCACCGACGTCGTCACACGATCCAAACGAATGGTTCATGGACAAAGAATGGCGGAAAGTCTAATCAGCGGCGCACTTGCGGTATTCGATCAGATCGGAGAAACGAGCAAAGCTATTGAGGCTCGTATCGAGTTAGGATGCTGCTATTTTCACCAAGGGCTTTTGGACCTTGCCCACTCTACGATGCAATCCTGTATCGCAAACCTAACTGGCGAAAATCATGAAATCTGGGCAGTAGCGATCATACGGCTAGCGATTGTCGAGCGATATATGGGTAGGCTGCACTCTGCGCTTAGTCTTCTTGAACAACTCTCATCAAACGAAAAAACATTAAGTCCGTGGACCAAGGGTCGGTTCCGCACGGAGATGGCAAATACTCTAAAAGAAGTTGGAACAGCGGAAGGCAGAAAGCACTTCTTTGATTTTGCACTGACTCATTACCAAGAAGCAGCCATCCAGTTTGAGCAAATCGGGAACTCGCGTTATGCGGCTGCAGTAGAAAACAACCGTGGATATCTATTGTTAACCCTTAAGCGATTTAGGGAGTCGAGGCCCCATTTATTACGAGCACGAGGGCTATTCGACGCGTTATCCGATACCATTGGTTGTGCGCAAGTAGACGAAACACTGGCTCAACTCCACTTGGGATCAGGAGACTATGCAACAGCACAAGCTAACATCGAACTTGCGGTAAACACGCTTGAGGGTAGTGGCGAAGATGGACTCCTTGCCGAAGCGCTCACAACGCAGGGGTTGATTCTTTGCAGGTTGGGACATCGACAGGAGGCCAAGCCCATACTGGAACGGGCGAGGAGGGTGGCGGAACGGTGTGGAAATCAGGAGGGGGCCGGCAGGGCGCTGTTGATACTGATTGAGGAGATGTGTGAGCAGCTCCCCGATGATGAGCGGCGTGAGATTGGGGCGCACGCGAGTCAATTGCTTGCGAATACGCAGCAACAGGCCACCAAGGAACGGCTAAAGAAGTGTCTGGAGACCATAGCCGACGCACATACCCGCTATGAGGCACAGCGCGAACAGGAGATTCACGCACGGAAAATGGCGGCTCTCGGCGAGTTGTCCTTCGGCGTTGCCCATAACGTCAACAACACCTTGACAGGCATCCTCGGCCGCGCCCAGCTAATCCTCCGCAACAGCAATGACCCTGCAAAGATCGAGGCTGGCCTAGAACTAATTATCAAGAGCGCTGAAGACGGCGCCCACATCATTCGACGCATTCAGGACTTCGCACGCCAGCGCCCGAGCCGCGAGTTTGAGACTGTAGCCATCGCCGAGCTCCTCAAGGATGCCTGCGAGATGACACGCCCACGTTGGGAGTCGCGCTCCGAATTCGCTCCTATACGCTTCGCCCTACACGCTGACTGCAAAGCCTTTATTAAAGGCGACCCAGTCGAGCTGCGCGAAGTGCTCGTAAACATGATCTACAACGCCGTCGACGCCATGCCTTCCGGCGGCGAAGTGCGCGTGACCAGCCAGGAAAACCGCGACAGCGTTGTTGTCTACATCACAGACACCGGCACTGGCATGACGCCCGAAGTGAAGCAACGTCTTTTCGATCCGTTTTTCACAACCAAAGGTAAGGCGGGTACGGGAATGGGCCTGGCTGTCAGCTTCGGAATCATCCGCCGCCATGAAGGCTCTATCGAAGTCGACAGTGAACCCGGCCGCGGCACCACCTTCAAGATCTCGCTTCCCAAGGTGACTCCAGCCGGAGCTATCGAGGCAGCCAACAACATCACCGCGCTTCCAACAACCGCAACGGCCGAAGACAAAGTGCGAGTAATAGTAGTCGACGACGAAACACACGTGCGCGAAGTGCTGATTGAAGCCCTCGAAGCTGAAGGCTGCGAAGTCGTCTCTGCCGAAAGCGGAGAAATAGCGCTCGCACTGTACGATCAGTATGACGGCAAGTTTGACGCCCTCTTTACTGACATCGGCATGCCTTCGATGAACGGTTGGGAACTCGTTACTGAAATCAGAACTCGCTCAGAAAACATGCCCATCGCGATCATCAGCGGCTGGGCCGACGCGATCAGCGTACAGACACGAAACGCCGTCAAGGCTGACTGGGTAGTTGCCAAACCGTTTGATATCGATCGAATTTCGAAGATTGCGCAGGAAATTGCGCAACGAAAGATGGCCCTGGCTAGTTAAGCGCTGACGCTGAGCTCGTGACGCTCGAGCTTGAGGTAAAGCCCGCGACGCGTGAGGCCAAGTTCACGAGCAGCTCGCGAGATGTTGCCGTTGTGGCGGCGAAGCGCATCGGAGATCATTCGACGCTCGACTTCTGCGAGCGCATCCGCGAGCGTCCCACCCGCACTTGTAATGCCGGACGATGGCAGCGACGTTATCGAAGCAGTTGCTGCCGCGGACGGAGTGGTCGGAGACGACGTTCGCTTCAATTCAGGTGACAACTGTTCGGGAGTAATAACTGTCCCATCCTCAGCACGCGCGACAGTTCTCTGAATCTCATTACAGAGCTGACGCACATTCCCGGGCCAGTCGCTCACCATCAATAAATCAACGGCCTGAGGCGTGATCTGAATATCTTTCCGGCCAAACTTTGCCGAGTAGTGGTTGACGTAATAGTTGACGATCGTCGGGATCTCCGAACGGCGCTCGCGTAACGGCGGCACGCGCAGACGGATCACATTCAAACGGTAATAGAGATCCTCACGAAAACGCCCCTGCGCAACCATCTCCTCAAGATCCGTGTTGGTCGCGGCAATGATGCGTACATCAACTTTGCTGGGACGCTGTTCACCCAGCGGCTGAATCTCGCCTTCTTGCAGAAAGCGCAAGAGCTTTGGCTGAACGTCGAGCGGTAGATCGCCGACCTCGTCAAGGAAAAGCGTGCCGCCGGCGGCTGTGCGAATCACGCCCTGAGAATCATTGACCGCACCGGTAAACGCACCACGCCGGTAACCAAACAAGTAGCCTTCCGACAATTCCTTCGGAACCGCGGTGCAGTTGAACGGCACAAACACTTTCGCCCGTCTCGAAGAGATGGCGTGAATCGCGCGCGCTACCAGTTCCTTGCCCGTGCCTGACTCGCCCGTCACCAGCACTGTCACATCGGAAGATCGAATTTTATGAACCTCTTCAACCAGTTGCGTCATTGCCGGGCTCGAGTGAATAAAGCCAGGCATGAGACTGGTGCCGGTCAATTCGTCCGCGCTTTCATGTGTCCCACTCTTCTGAGCGCCGGCGCGTAAAGCACAGACGTCCATGCCCAACTCAACCACGCGCAGCAGCGGTTCAAGCGCAACTCCCTTCGGCAAACTCGCGCGATTGCGTGGCGCCAAATACATCGTCGCACCGGGAGCGTTAGACGATTTCAAAAGGATCACTTCCGCATCGTGCTTTCGCAAATACCGATCGCGCGACGAACCGTCTTCAACCCCATCCAGTTCGACTGCGATCTTCTGTGCTTCGGTGCTCGTACAACCCATTGCGACGACGACTCTTGGTTCATCACGCTCACCACGCTCGGTGATGATTACTCGTTGCGCGCCGGTTTCCTGACGCATAACGGCTGCCAGTTCGCGCAAAAGAAGTTCGCGAGAAGCAACTGCCTCGGCAAGGCGCAGTGTCAGGAGTTGTGTTAACGCTGACTGGCCCTCGTTGCGTTCAGGTGTTGCACGAGCAAGCTGCCTTAGCTCTTCTTCAGCACGCGCCAAGTCCAACCGCGCACCCAATTCTCGAAACGTATTTAACGCTCGGCTGAGATGCTCACCTGCACGTTCCGGACGGATCACCGCGTAAGCACGACCCAACTCGAGGTGGGCGCGCGCAGCCCGATAACGATCGCCCAGCATGTCGAAAATGGAAACACTGCTGCCGAAATGCTGTGCAGCCGCCGCGGCATCACCGCGCAC
>Ga0065707_10000845_pt1 | contig 15619 bp, 13 predicted proteins | sample SwiRhicommuniRL3_FD_59094 | JGI IMG/M metagenome (GOLD analysis project Ga0065707, IMG submission 59094) | Switchgrass rhizosphere bacterial communities from Rose Lake, Michigan, USA - RL3 v2 (version 2) | ecosystem: Host-associated > Plants > Roots > Rhizosphere > Soil | place: East Lansing...
GGGTGTGCATGCCCGTGCTGGTCACCCCCCCGCGTCCACGCCCATAGGAAACGACGGTACCCATAAACGCAGTGTTTTTGCGATCGCCCAGTGGAACATTTTTATCGAGCACGGTTGCAGCATTCTTCTGCACCGGGAGCGATTCGCCGGTGAGCGAAGCCTCTTCGACCCTTAAGTTAACTGCTTCCAACAAACGTATATCGGCAGGTATGAAATTTCCCGCCTCCAGGAAAGCAAGATCACCCGGCACAAGCTCGTAGGCAGGAACAGAGACTCTATGTCCATCGCGTATCACCTGGGCATCCGGCGCGGCAAGTTTTTTGAGGGCTGCTAACGCTTCCTCGGCGCGGCGTTCCTGAACAATTCCCAGAACTGCGTTCAACATCACAATTGCCATGATCGCCAGGGCCTCCACATAATCTCCAAGGAAACCGGAGACTAGGGAGGCGACGATCAACAGGATCACGACAAAATTATTTAATTGCTCCCACAACATTTGCAGGAATGTTGGACGTGAGGCTTCCTTTAATTGATTGGGACCGTATTGCTCCAGACGTCTTTTTGCTTCCTCAGAAGTTAATCCATTTGCCTGGACCTTAAGATGATCTAATACCTCTTGAGTTTCAAGCGTATGCCATTCGTGCTCATGCTGCTTCACAGCATGCGGAACCTCAGCCTTACCATTATTTTCAAGACTCATAACAAACATCTCCGGAGTGATGTATGTGGTGATGTCAATAAAAAGACCACCACACCCGTGTGGTGGTCTTGCCAACGCTTTCCAGCGCATGGATCACCGATGGCGTTTTCGCCAATGGGTTGACGATGATCCAATGACGCCCCACTCGATTGGGATCTTTGCTAAGGCGCCACGGCTACTCCCCATCCGATTTCAGTTTACCCTAAATCGATTGACTGTCAAGTGAAGCCGCGCAGGGTTCCAGGCATACCTGGAAAGAGTATCGGTTACTCCAGCTCCTTTTCCATCCAGACAAAATGTGTCATCCCAAGGTGAGGCGTAGGCATGCCAACAATGCGGAATCCAAATTTCTCGAAGTAGGCAGTGGCTGTGACACGCGCCATCGTTCCCAGCCTGCAAAATCCATGGGCACGAGCGTATTCTTCGACCGTTTTGAGCAGGAGGCTCCCAATGCCTTTATGCTGATATTCCGGGGCGACCGCCAGATGAGAAATGTGCCCAACACATTCATCCCTTTTATGCAGCTTAACTACACCCACCACTTCATCTTTTTCGTTGACTGCCATGAAATGCTCGCTGATCGGCTCGTAATCGTCTTTCTCCGTGCCTTTTGGAAACCCCCATGGCTCGCTCAACACCTTATAGCGCAGGGCATAATAGGCTTTGAAATCATCATGGGTTGTTGGACTTTTGATGGTGAACATGTTTACTCGAATCCTTTAGGTGGGTTCCGTTTCAGAAGTTGGTTTGAAGATGCCACTGAATACACGGATGAGACCTCGTAATGGCGCAAAGATCCAATCCACAAATTCAGTCACGATACCAATCCCCTGCGCCAGCCAGATCAGCGCAAAACGGAATTTCTGCAGAGCCGGGCTATGAGCGTAGGCCAGTGCCAGCAGGATCGTAGAGATAGAGATGCCAAAGCGCAGCAGATCCGAAATTTCAATATGCCAGACCTGATCGAGAATTAATTCGACGCCGATATTGAGTACCAAAATGTAAGCCGCCTGCTTGAGGATCGGCTCATGTGTGACTGCATAGCTGAAAATACCGGCGGCAAAACGCATGGTGAGGATGCCAATCCCAACGCCCACCATCACCACCCAGATCTTATTGGAAAGGGAGACCGCCGCGACGACGTTATCAATACTGAAGATCAAGTCCATCAGCTCAACGGTCAGCACCGTTGACCAAAAGGATTGGACCTTGATCGGCTGGACATCTTCATCTTCTTCACTGCCTCCACCCGACATATCTTTAAGGTTGTCGAACGCCAAATGGATGAGATAGGCCGCGCCGACAATTTTGATCCAGGAGTTGTGAATCAGGAAACTGGTTAGGAACAACATCGCTCCCCGGCCAACGTACGCGCCCAGCAGGCCTACCCGTAAGGCTGCCATCCGCTGGTTGCCGAGAATGGGATGCAACCATTCACCGATCCGTTCCAGCGCCTTCGGCCAGACGACGTGCTTGTCATCTGGCAGGGGCGAGACCAGGGCACCAATTACAGCAGCATTATCAATGGAAAGGATGCCTTCCAAAAAGATCAACTGTAAAATAATAATAAAAACTGGCCAAACCTCGTTCATAAACTCTCCCATTTGGGATTTTCGTGGGCAAAAATAAACCGTCACACGGGGGTATGACGGTCCATCGATGGCTCATTGGACAAGAAAAGCGTACGCCTCGCCGGAAGGTCTGTCAATGTGATGACCGCTTGCCTCACCATGTTCTACATGTGTTCCACATGCGTTACCAAATTTTGAAGCGAAGTGTAGGCTACATGTTCAATTTTTGGTGTAGATAGACATGCACAGCCTGCGTGCGGCACTATGGAAATTACTTTACACACGGGGCTCAATGTGCGTCCCGGAAGGGATTTCTGTATCTTTTGCAATCACCACGATCCCATCCCGTACAAAATAAAGATCGCTATCAATGTCTTTCGCGCCTGGGAACGGTTTAATCACCACATCATCGCCAATCCGCACGTTCTTATCCAGGATGGCGCACTCAATATGGCAATTTTTGCCAATCCCAATTGGCAGTTTCCCACGTTTCTTCTCTTCATTATAATAATCTGCGCCCATCAGGATGCTGTCTTTGATCACGGTCCCTTCCGCGATCTGACTGCGGATACCTACAATGGAATGAGTAATCTGCGCTTTGCGGATGCGGCAGCCTTCGGCGATCAACACATCTTTCAATTCACTATCTTCAACAATGGAGCCAGGCAGAAAACGGGCGTGAGTATAGATTTGTGACTTCACATCATAAAAATTGAAGGGTGGATTGGGGCTGGTCAGCTTTAAATTCGTTTCATAGAATGACTGAATGGTTCCAATATCCTCCCAGTAGCCATCAAAATCAAAGCCGTAGACTTCATGAGAATTAATTGCCTCGGGAATGATCTCGCCTCCAAAATCATCCTGTCGCAGGTGATAGGTCAGCAGATCGCTCAACACTTTCGTCTTGAACAGATAAATCCCCATCGATCCCAACAATGGGCGTGCGGGATCTTCGCGGCTTACGAATTTATTCTGGACAGCAGGGTCCTTGGGCTTTTCCACAAAATCAGAGATGCGACCATCTCCCTCGCGCTTCAAAATCCCCAAACGCGAGGCTTCGCTCTTCGCGACGGGCTGAACCGCCACTGTAATATCGGCATTCTTCTCCCAATGATATTCGGCCATGGCAGAGTAGTCCATACGATAAAGATGATCGCCCGCCAGGATCAATACATATTCCGCGCCCGTTGCCTGGATCTCGAATAGCTGCTTGCGGACCGCGTCGGCGGTGCCCTGATACCAGGAGGTGCTCTGAGGTGTTTGCTCGGCGGCCCAAATCTGCACCCAGCCGGTATGAAACACGTCGAAATTATAGGCCTGGGAAATATGCCGGTGAAGCGAAACCGAGTTGAATTGGGTCAGGATCGCCACACGGTAGATCCCTGAATTAATACAGTTGCTGATCGGAATGTCAACGAGGCGATATTTTCCCGCGATCGGCACCGCAGGCTTCGAGCGCATCTTGGTCAGTGGGTGCAGGCGCGACCCGCGTCCACCTCCCATAATGACACCCAGAACATCGTTCATTGACGGCATAGCAGACCTCCATTGATGAGGGAATATGACAGCTTATTCCATTCACAGAGTGTGCTGCTATTATCTCTTAATTCTAAAAAGTTGGTGTAATTTTCCTGAGACGAACACAAAAGGATATGCCAAAATAATCAGCACATCGATCAATGTAAATAGTAGGTACAATCTCATTGCTCACCTTTAAATTGAACAGCTTTGATCGTTTCATTCTATAGTGTAGAATATCGAAAGTCAACAGCCCCAGGGCGTATCTAACAGAAAGTATATATTCAAGCAAACATCCTCCACGCACTCCGTGCCGGAGGATGTTACCTTGCCGGGTATAATACGATCAAAAGTGCCGAAGGAGGGAATCGAACCCTCATTCCCGGAGGGAACACGATTTTGAGTCGTGCGCGTCTGCCTATTCCGCCACTTCGGCTACTGGAGTGTCTTTCCCCGTGCGCCCCAAAGTATACCACTCCCGACACGAAGGTCAAGATAAAAGTAAGGCGGGACTATAGCCCCGTCCTACGCAAAAGGATAAGATGAAACTTGGAATTATTGGACTGCCCCAATCAGGAAAGACGACCATTTTCAACGCGTTGACGCGCGGGAACACTCCTACTACCGCTTCGGCGGGCCGCTTCGAAGTCCATACCGCAGTAGTGGATGTGCCTGACCCGCGGGTGACAAAACTCTCGGAGATGTTCAAACCGAAGAAGACGATCTATGCCAAAGTGACCTATGCGGATATCGCCGGGCTGGAAAGCGGCGTGGCGAAAAGCGGCATCTCTGGTCAATTGCTGAACCAACTCACTCAGATGGATGGCTTTATCCTGGTCGTGCGCGGCTTTGAGGATGAGAGCGTCCTGCACACGATGGGAAGTATCGATCCAGCCCGGGATGCGGACATCATGCTCAGTGAATTGCTCTTGAACGATCTGATCACTGTGGAGCGGAAGATCGAACGCCTGACCGAAGAGCGCAAAAAAGGCGGCACCGATAAAGTGGACAACGAACGCCAGACCGCCCTCTTTCAACGCCTGCGCGAGGTCCTTTCCGACAATACCCCTCTGCGGAAGGTGGAAGTCTCAGCAGAGGAGAGTAAAATCCTGGCGAGTTTTGGGCTGCTCACACGCAAGCCGGTGCTGATCGTCTTCAACATGGGTGAAGGTCAAGCCGCGCCAGTTTGGGAGTTTGAAACCCCATCCGTGTCTTTGCAGGGTAAGCTTGAAATGGAGATCGCCCAACTTTCGCCGGAAGACGCAGCCACCTTTATGCAGGAATATGGCATTGAGGAACTCAGCCTGAACAAGATGGTCCGTCTATCCTATGACTTACTCCAGGTGCAATCGTTCTTTACCGTCGGAGACGACGAGGTCCGTGCCTGGGAGACGAAACGCGGCGCGAGCGCGCAGGAATCCGCGGGTGAGATCCACACAGATCTTCAGCGTGGATTCGTCCGGGCGGAGGTGGTGGCGTATGACGACCTCGTCAGCCTGGGCGGAATGAACGAAGCAAAGTCCAAGGGCAAGTTGAGACTCGAGGGCAAGGAATATCTCGTCAAAGATGGTGACATTGTTCACATCCGCTCGAGTTTGTGAAATCNAGGTGACAGTCACTTTGATTTCCATACTTCGCTATAGGAATCCTGNGCACAAGTGACTGTCACCTTTAGATCCAAAAATACATCTTCAAATACATCTTTTGTCGCTACGAAAGCGTTTCAATTTGTGGTAAAAAATATTTATAGGAGAGATTAAATCATGGCTTATACGATCAACACTTACTCAGTCAAAAAATGGGATCTCGGCGAGCTTTTTTCCGGCTTCGACAGCCCGGAACTGGAAGCCGCGTTTGATAATATCGAAGAGCAGGTCACATCCTTTGAAGGTGTGCGCGACAAGCTGAAACCGGATATGAACGCCGAGACATTTCTCGACGTGGTACGCGCCTCCGAAGAAATCGCCCGCATTGTGAATCGGGTGTATGCGTTTGCCGGTCTCTCGTTTGCGGCGGATACGCAGGATCAGAATGCGCAGAGCCTAATGGGACGCGTGCAGCAGTTCGCAGCGGAAATCCAGAACCGTACGCTGTTCTTCAACCTGTGGTGGAAGGATGTGGATGAAGCGAACGCCGAACGTCTGATGAATGCTTCCGGTGATTATCGTTACTATCTCGAAGAGATCCGCCATTTCAAACCATACACATTGAGCGAGCCGGAGGAAAAGGCGATCAACCTTAAGGATGTGACCGGATCGAGCGCGCTGGTCAATTTATATGATGCAATGACCAACCGTTATGTCTTCAAACTTGAGGTGAATGGCGAAGTGAAGGAACTGACACGCGCTCAGCTTCAGCCTTACATCCAGGGACCAGATACTGACCTGCGCGCCCGTGCCTATCAGGAACTTTATCGCGTCTATGGCGAAGAGGGACCGATTCTCGGCCAGATGTACCAGACCCGCGCCCGCGACTGGCACAACGAGAACATACTCATGCGCAAGTTCAGTAGTCCCATGTCGGTGCGTAACCTGGCAAATGATGTCCCGGACGAAGCGGTGAATGTGTTGATGGATGTGACCAAGAAGAATTCAAGGATCTTCCAGCGTTACTTCAGGCTGAAAGCCAGGCAGTTAGGCATTCCTTCGGGCAAGCTGCGCCGCTACGATATTTATGCGCCGATGGCGAAATCGGACAAGGCGTTCGAGTTCGATACCGCCGCGAAAATGGTTTTGGAATCATTCAGCGCCTTCGAGCCAAAGGTTGGCGAGCTGGCACAGCGCGTCTTCGACCAGGATCATCTCGATAGCGAGGTCCGTAAAGGCAAGCAGGGCGGCGCGTTCTGTGCCTCGATCAACCCTGAGAATACCCCTTATGTGTTGATGAACTTTACGGGACGTGCGCGTGACGTGGCGACCCTGGCGCACGAGCTGGGACATGCCATCCATGCCATGCTGGCGTCGCATCACAGCACGTTTACGTTCCACTCGTCATTGCCCTTAGCGGAAACTGCTTCCACCTTTGGCGAAATGATGCTAACTGAAAAACTGCTCGCCGAAGAAACCGACGAAGCTGTGCGCCGCGACATCCTCTTCAAACAAATGGACGATGCCTTTGCCACCATTCTGCGCCAGATCTATTTTGCGATGTTCGAACGGGACGCGCATGCGATGATCCAGAAGAACGCCTCTACGGATGAACTTTCTGCAGCGTACATGGACAACCTCAAAGAACAATTCGGTGATTCGGTGGAATTGAGCGATGAGTTCAAGTGGGAATGGGTGTCCATTCCACACATCTATCACACGCCATTCTATGTATACGCCTATGCCTTCGGGCAATTGCTGGTGTTCTCACTTTACCAGCAGTTCAAAGCGGAAGGCGAATCATTCAAGCCCAAATATCTTAAGATTTTATCTTCGGGTGGCTCAGAAGCGCCTGAGAAGATTTTGTCTGATGCAGGCATTGACATCCGCAGCCCCAAATTCTGGCAGGGCGGGTTCGACGTGCTGAGCCGAATGGTGGATGAGTTGGAGAAACTTTAGGAAGTACACAGGTAGACATGAAAACAGGTAAACAAGTTATGGCTTGTTTACCTGTTTTTATTTAATATGTTGCACGCTTTACAGGCATAAATTCAATCACCCCAGGCTTCTTTTATACTTTCGCGGAAAAATTCATCAAGTTTATTGCAGTTTGAAGCAACGGTACTTTTTTGACATAGGGATGTGCCCAATTAGTGTTTATATGACAAAAGATTAATTCGCTGAAATAATTATAGCGCCCGACCGTCATTGCGAGCCCCGAGCCTTAAACGGGAGTGGGCGAAGCAATCTCATTTTAGCTTGAACATTTTATCCATATTTGAGATTGCTTCGTCGGGATCTCGATGCTACGCATCTCGACCCTCCTCGCAATGACGAAAGTGTATTTTACTTATCTACAAAGTATACAAACAAATCCTCTGGCAAGCCTTTCGTTGTTTTCTCGAATTCGATCTTCGTCCGTTTGACTGCGGCTTGAAAGGCATACTCAAAATTCGGTCCCTGTTTTGGGGAATCGAGATTCATCCAGGCGTGGGAATCGCGCGGCAGAATGCGCAGGAGCAGAGGTCTCAGCCAGTGAAAATGATAGAACGCTTCAATAGGAAGGTAAATACGACCTGAGTTCAACGAGGGGCTATTGAGCAGGTCCGGGTTAATCGAGTCAATTTCGGATGGTGCCGGGGTCGATCCATTGGATTGGGATGCAAGCCACAAGTCAACGTAGTTGCTATGGGAATAAAAGTCCTGCACGGCGTGAGTCAACCTTCCAAAGGCAGACCATGCAGAAGGTTGATCATTTGCCACCAGCGATGAGATTGTCAACGCGCGTTGTTCTTCCACGTATTGATACGATTTTTCGAAGGCACTGCCGTCGAAGTGATATTCATCGTGACCAATCTGTTCGAGCAGGCGGTCCTGATAGAGATTGGCATCCGTGATCTGTTCAAGTGCCTTCGAACTAAATTGTTCTCCCACGGCAAGGCGCGTCATCTCAATATGAAAGGGTTTGAGCATCTTTCGATTATAAGCGAAGCGACCCCGTGGGTAAGCGAAGCTATCCTGCGGATAGCGCAGCAACCCTGCGGGTAAGCTATGGCTTTCTCAAAGTCGAAAACGAGTCCGCGAATTTACGCTAATCTCCACGAATACTTGAAAATTCGCGCCGATTCGCGGAGACACCTGCACTGCGTGCCGGCGCAAGTGTTAGCGGATAAAACTGATGGTTCTTAAGACTTTGAGAAGACCATGGTGGGTAAGCCAAGCACGCCGTCCCCGCTGAGGCGGGGCGGCAGTGTGGATCAGCGCAGCAACCCCGTGGGTCAGCGACACATTGGTTATAATGACTGCATGACGTTTTACACATCCAAAGGCGACGACGGGACGACCAATCTGCTCGGTGAGGGACGCGTTGCCAAGTATCATGTGCGTATCGAAGCCGTGGGGACACTCGACGAATCCACTGCGGCCCTAGGGTTGGCGCGGGCCCAATGCCGCGATCCACACTCAAGCGGAATTCTACTCGAAGCCCAACGCGACCTATACAAATTGATGGCGGAAGTCGCGGCCACACCTGAAAACGCAGAGAAATTCCATTTTATCAACGCGGCGCGCGTGTCCTGGCTGGAAGCTCAAACGGATGAATTGAGTCGACTCGTCGAGATGCCAAAAGAATTTATCCTGCCCGGGGATTCGCTCGCGGGAGCAGCGCTTTCCCTGGCAAGAACGGTTATCAGACGAGCAGAGCGCCGCGTGGTGGAATTGTTCGACGCGGAAGAAATCAAGAATCCCGATTTACAACGCTATCTCAATCGTTTATCGTCCTTATGTTTTGTTCTGGAATTATTGGAAAATAAAGCTGCGGGGCATAAGACAACATTGGCAAAATCGTAAATTTATCGCAGGGGCACAGCAAGACGAATCAGGAGTCAGACCTTCTTCATTCTGCTGTGCCCTGGCCAGGATTACACATGACCGGCACACTCCTCAATATTGCAACAGTTCTGATCGGGGGCATCATCGGGTTAATCTTTGCTGCCCGCATCCCTGACAAATTAAAAGAGACAGTCATTGCAGGCATGGGATTGTTTACTGCCGCGATGGGATTGCAGATGTTCCTGAAGACGGAAAACCCACTGATCGTTTTGGGCTCGCTTTTGATCGGCACATTACTCGGAGAGTGGTGGAGAATCGAGGACGGCTTACAAAACCTGGGCAGGCTCCTGGAACAGCGCTTTTCCAAAGAGAGTGAAGATGGCTCGAATAAATTTGTGCGCGGCTTTCTGACTGCGTCCCTGCTCTTTTGTGTTGGTCCGATGACCATTCTTGGCTCCATTCAAGATGGCTTGACCGGTGATTACAACTTGCTGGCTGTCAAGTCGGTGCTGGATGGTTTTGCAGCGATGGCATTTACTTCCACGCTTGGAGTGGGCGTCGTGTTCTCAACGCTCATTATTCTCGTGTATCAGGGCGGCATCAGTCTTTTGGCGGCACAATTAAACGCAATTGTCACGCCATCCATGATGAATGAGCTGACCGCCACAGGTGGAGTGGTTTTAATAGGGCTGGCAATCTCCAGCTTGCTCGAAATTAAAAAAATACGTGTGGGGAATATGCTGCCTGCTTTGGCCATTGCCCCCTTGATCGTGTGGATCTTGGGTCTTTTTTAATGCCTTTATTTTCTCTTCGTGTCCTTTGTGTCCTTAGTGGTTAAATAATTTTCACCCAAATATCGCGATCACCAATATCCCCATAAAGATCACAATCGAGCCGAGCACGCGCGTGCCTCCCATTTTTTCTTCCAGGAATTGCCAGCCGAGGAACGCGCCAATCACCACACTCACTTCCCGGATTGCGCCCGAGTAGCTTAACGGAGCAAAGCTGTAGGCAATTAAAGCAAGCAAATAGGCAACCACTCCCAGAGCAGCCGCGAAGATCAGCGGGAGGCGCGGTCCATTCCATGCTGCGGCGAAGTGTTTCCAGCCAAAGCGGCGAATGTTATAGGTTGTCGTCAGGATAGGGACGAACATAAACATGGTCAAGGCGTAGGGAAGAGGCGGACCGTTTTTGACTGCCGTTCCATCGATCAGGGTATACAGAGAGATGACCAGGGCGACTGCCAGGGCGGTCAAAATTCCTTTGATGTGCAGCCTGCTCCCGCGGCTTTGAATGAGGCTGGTCGCGCCGATAATAATCATCCCAATGACGACCATACTGATCCCCAGGATTCCACCCGCGCTGGGATTCTCGCGCAGAAAAAGGATGGACCAGAGCATCAGAAACGCCGGCGCTGTTCCACGCGCGATCGGATACACCAGCGAAAAATCATGATCACTGTAGGCATTCGAAAGCAGGATAAAGTACACCGCCTCGAGCGACATGCTGATCAGCGCAAAGGACCACATGGAACGCGGCGGGAAGCCTGTAAATATCAATAGAAAAAATGCAAAGATGCCGCTGATGAGCACCTGCCAGCCCATGGCACTATATTTTTCCTGGGACCTTTTGAGCAGCAGGTTCCATAGCGCATGCAGGAAAGCAGAAGTGAGGAGCAGAAGAATAGCCAGGACAGGCATAATAGGAGTGACTGTACCATAAAATTTCAAGCGAGTAACTTTTTTTTGTCGGGAAAATGCAAGCATAAAATATTGCATTTCGGCGGTCACATGCTATACTGTGCGGAATCAACTCAAAAGGAGAATGTATGAAACCCCTACGACCCCTTTTCTTTTTTACTGCATTAATACTGCTTGTTGGATTAGCCTGTTCTGCTTTAGGAGGGGGATCCCCTGCGCCAACCCAACCCCCACCTCCTACCCAAGCACCGGTGCAGGTCAACCCCACCGAAGCTCCGCCAGAACCTACTGAAGTCCCGCCTACGGAAGAGCCCGCTGCTACTGAAGTCGCGCCTCCGGCACCCTCCACGTCACAGTTTTTCACTGAAGAATTTGATACGGAAGCCTCAGTGGACAATTGGGAAAAATTCACCCTTGGTTCCGGGGAGGATACAAACCTGGTCATCAAACAGGAAAGTGATCATTTGCTCTTCGACTTAGGTGATAAAGATCTCTATGTCTACTACATGTACACGCCGTACGAGTATGATGATGTTGCCATCAAGTTGAACGCTGAGAACCGCGGACGCAACAATAACAACGTCAGCCTGGTGTGCCGAATGAATTCGGATGGAACCCAATGGTACGAGTTCAGTGTGGAAAGCGGCGGCTTATGGTACTTGTATGCCGTGGATGGAAAGTACAACATCATCTCGAATGGCGGCACACAGGTGCTCAAACAGGGCAAGGAAATTAATGAATATTCAATGACTTGCAAGGGAGACCAGATCACCTTGACGATCAACGATCAAAAGATCAAGACCGTGACGGATACCACGTATGGTTTCAATAGCGGCCTGGTGGGGTTCAATATCTCATCCCTGAATGTCCTGCCGATCACTGTGGAAGTGAACTGGTTCGAGATCAGCCAGCCGTAATTTGTAGAAAGAAGTAAGAAGAAAGAAGCGACCTCTGCATCCAGAGGTCGCTTCTTTATTAAGTGCAGGGGCGACTCGCCTAGCAAGACCAATCTACTTACTCTAGACAGTCCTAACGGGTCGCCCTTACTTTTTTAATAAAGAGGTAGACGCGCCCCCGTCACCTTTGAGGCTTCGTCTGAAAAGAGATACATCATTGCGGCGACAATTTCATCAGGCGTGGTGCCAGTCCCTTTCTTTTCCACGTCGATGGCGCGGACCTGGATGATGTTTGCGGTCACGCCCTGGTCTTGCAGTTCGGCAGATAGGGTCAGAATCATATTTTCCTGCGCGGCTTTTACAGCCGTGTATGTGCCTGTTTTACCGGGCGGGTCTGGTACTGTAGAGGCAGAAACGATCATCACGCGTCCCCATCCGGCTTTGACAAGATGGGGAACAAAAGCCTGGAACAAGTGAAACGTCGTCCAGATGTGTTGACCAATCATGAAATCCAAGTCTTCAATACTGGCCTCAACGAGTGTCTTGCCACCCACCCAGCCACCGACAAGATGGATGAGGGCGTGGACTCCGCCAAATTTAGCAGCGACAGCTTCCGCCGTCGCGTGGAGAGCATTTCCATCCCGTAGATCGATCACAGACGTGAAGAGACGGTCAGCTGGAAGATTCAGGTCGCGGCTCAATTCATCCAACTTCTTCTGATCGTGACCCAGCAGGACCAGGGAATGTCCGCGCGCGGCAAAGGCCTGCGCAGTTTCGCTCCCCAATGCGCCCGCGGCTCCGGTAATAACAACGACTTTTCCCTGAGCGGAGAGAAGCGCAGACGACACTTGCACCTGGCGCACACCTGTCCTGGCGTACGGTGCCAGGGAGTGCAGGTGAGGGTTATTCACTCAGCTCCTTGATCTGTTCCTCACTCATGCCTTCCACAATCGGTCGGTCATACTGTTCGTCCAAATGTTGCTTGCCATGGAAATCGATCATATGACCGGACTTGGCTGCCTTCGTTTCAAGATAAAAAAGGTTGTGCTCATTCGGTTCCATGATATGCGGTATGCGCCCATTGACCTGGATGCCGTATTGTGTTAACTGGTTTATCTTTTTCGGATTGTTGGTCATCAACTGGACCGATTGGATCTTGAGCGACATCAACATGTGGGCAGCAACCGCATAATCGCGTTCATCATCACGGAAACCCAAGGCGAGATTGGCCTCGACCGTATCCAGTCCTTCATCCTGCAAACTATAAGCGCGGATCTTGTTGATCAGGCCAATGCCGCGGCCCTCCTGACGCAGATAGAGCACCATACCCTTTTCCATGCGATTGATCTTTCTTAACGCGGCTTCCAGTTGATCGCGGCAATCGCAGCGCAGCGAACCCATCACATCCCCTGTGAGACACTCGGAATGCAAACGGACGGGCACATCCGAGGCCCCGATCACATCCCCTTTGGTAATGGCAACATGTTCCTTGCCATCCCGATTATTTTCAAATGCCACAATATGGAAATCTCCAAAGCGAGTAGGCAATTCAGCCATCGCCACGATACGGACACAGATCTTATCCCTGCCTAACCCTTCACATTCATGATCGCCTTCTTTTTCAAGAAGCATTTCGAATTTCTGATGCATCGATGTTGCTGTCATATTCACCTCACTACATGATATTTTAATAACACGCCGCCATCCTCCCACGTTTCCGTTTCGACTAGTTTCAATGGAATGGCTTCGTTTCGTTTCAAGCCTGAACCTGCTGCCAGGGTTGGAGCAGACTCGCCCCCGAAGATCATCGGCGCCACATAGGCCGCGATTTCATCCACCAGCCCGAGCCGTATGAGTTCAAAGTTGAGGGTACTGCCGCCTTCCACCATCAGGCGATCCACACCAAGCTCCTTCAAGACGGCTAAAGCACTTTGCAAATCGACCTTTTCTGCATGGTCAACGTACACATCTACGCCTCTCGACTTCAGCAGAGCAAGGTGCTCTTTAGATGTCCGTTGCGTTGTAAATATTACGATGTCTGCCGGACCGGCGTTGAGAAAGTTGGAATCGACTTTGATATTTGCCTGTGTGACAATACCCACCTTGAAAGGGTTTGGAGAAAGCCCGTTTGCGACGCGTTCCGCGCGCAGCACCTCAGATTTAACCGTTAACTTGGGATCTTCGTCAAGGAGGGTTCTCCCGCCCACCATGATCGCATCTGCACTGGCGCGCAACTGGTCCACGCGCTCCTTATCGCGTAGAGAGGAGATTGCCGCCCCTTTTCGTTCAAACGTGTCAATTTTTCCATCGGCGGTCATGGCAACATTCATAAACACAAAGGGACGATTCATAATACAATTGTAAATCCAGACGTTAAAAAAAGTGACGGCCCGTAAAGGCGGTTTTGAGGAGATTGTATGCGCCAATCCATGCTCACGGATGAACAAGCCCGGTTCCTGCGGGAGGAAAAGGAAACGCTGTCAGAGATTCGGCTTGCCCTGACAGAGATCGATGTACCGCGCGAAGCCTTGGGGACTCTTCAGGATGCCATCCTGCAATTGGATGAATTGTTTCTGCTGGTCGTTGTAGGAGAGTTCAATGCCGGGAAGAGCGCCCTGGTCAATGCGTTGTTGGGCGAGAGGGTTTTGCCTGAAGGTGCCACGCCTACCACCTCACGCGTGACCCTGGTCAAGTGGGGAGAAAAAGCTGCTGAGCAGGTTATAGATGAGAATTTTTCCATATACACTTATCCGTTGCCGCTTCTAAAGGAATTGAATATCGTCGATACGCCAGGCACCAACGCGGTCATCCGTTATCATGAGCGGTTAACGGATGAATTCGTGCCTCGCAGTGACCTGGTGTTGTTCACTACGTCTGCTGATCATCCCCTCACCGAAAGCGAGCGACAGTTCCTCGAGCGCATCCTCGCCTGGGGCAAGAAGGTTGTCTTTGCACTGAACAAGGCAGATATCATCGAGGACGAATCTGCTCTGCAGGAAGTGCGGTCCTTTGTCATCAAACACGCCACAAAAGTCTTGGGGGATCCGCCCGAGTTCTTCCCGGTCTCTGCCAGGCTGGCGCAACGTGCCCTCTCCGAATCTGATCCTGAGCAGCGCCAACGGTTACGTCTCGCCAGCGGATTGGATGCTCTGGAACAATATATTACTTCCACATTAGATGACACGACGCGGTTGCAATTAAAGTTCAGCAATCCTTTGGGGGTGGCTGACAATATCATTACGCAAGCCTCAAAATTCACGCAGACTCAAACGGAAGATCTAAAAGAGGATCTGAAGACTGCTTCATCGTTAGAATCCACCGTCACAGATTATGAGCGTGATCTGCAAAACGAGCTTCAGCCACGGCTGGCAGAGATGGAGAATATCCTGCATCGACTCGAGCAGCGCGGCCTTGATTTCTTCGACACGACAATCCGACTAACCCGGATTCAGGATCTGATGCGCGGCGATAAGGTTCGATCCGAGTTCGAAGAGCGCGTCTTGGCAGATGTGCCACAGCAGATTGAAGACCAGGTCCAGCGCCTGATCGATTGGCTGGTGCAAAAGGATTTACAGGAATGGCAGCGGGTGATGACGTACGTTCAGCGACGACGCGCCCTCCATACGGAGCATATCGTCGGCGAAGGGATTGAGCCGCGCGAAATGCGCCGGCGCGAATTGATCGATAGCATGGGCAAGACCGTCCAGCGGATTGTCGATACATATGACCGTGACCAGGAAGCAAGCGAATTGGCGGCCCACGTGGAGACCGCGGTTGCCCAAACTGCATTGCTGGAGGTGGGCGCGGTGGGATTGGG
>Ga0065707_10000804_pt1 | contig 15601 bp, 16 predicted proteins | sample SwiRhicommuniRL3_FD_59094 | JGI IMG/M metagenome (GOLD analysis project Ga0065707, IMG submission 59094) | Switchgrass rhizosphere bacterial communities from Rose Lake, Michigan, USA - RL3 v2 (version 2) | ecosystem: Host-associated > Plants > Roots > Rhizosphere > Soil | place: East Lansing...
CGGGACGCACAGCTTCCCAGTACGGCAGAGCGCGCAGCCGTGGATCCGCAGCAAGGAAATTCTGCAGATAGGTTGTGCCGGAGCGCGGCAAGCCGGCGATGATCAGCGGGCGCTCGATATCGATATCCAGAATTTCGGGAAAACGCCGCACCATATCTTCGATGCGCAATCGCACGCCGGCGGTGCGCACCATGCCGCTGAAAATGCCGATACGGCCGAGCGCCGTAAGTTCCGTGTCCGCCAAGGTCGATTCGATCCACTTGGCCATGTTCTTGCGAAAACCCTGATCGCCAAAGTCGCTCAATCCGGTCGCCTCACGGGCCGCTGCAAGAATGCCTTCTTCATTGAACGGCACCGGATTGGCTTCCGCCCACGCCATGATTTGCTTTTGCAGTTCGGTCAGCACCGGCGCGCACAAATCGGCGATATCGATGAACTCGGGATTGTCCGTCGCCCCGGCAGCTTGCACAGAGGCGGCATCGAGTTGTTGTCCGAAACTCCAGGTCATGGAAAGGTCACCATTACTTTGGCTGAGTGTTGGGGATCGCGAGCGGTCGCGAATGCCTGGGGGAAGTCCGAGAAACCAAAGCGATGACTGATCATTGGCTCGAGGTCGATCGCACCCGTGCTCAGCATCTCCACAATTTCCGGAAATTCGACGGGATAGCCGATGGCCATGGCCAATGTGATTTCTTTGGCCAGCATCATGCGCATGTCGATGGGCACGGGTATGCTGTAGACGGCAGTCACTACAATGCGCGCACCCATGCGGCACATCTCGATGATGCTTGGAATGAGTGGCGGCGCGCCGGCCATATCGAGGAAAGCGTCGGTGCCCACCACATCCATACCGGTGAAGTGACGCTGCGTGCCGTGCAGTTCGCCCAGCGCTTTACGCACATCGCTCTCGGCCGGATTGATGGTGGCGCGCGCGCCTAGACGGCGCGCGCGTTCGAGACGGAAAGGCGAATAGTCAATGACGACGATGTCTTCAACGCCACGACGGCGCAGCCCCACCACAGCGCCAAGGCCGATCGGACCTGCACCGAACACCGCCACCTTCTGACCGGGCTGCGGCTCAGCGCGGTTCACGCCATGCAATGCCACCGCGAGCGGCTCAGCGAGTGCCGCGTGTTCCATGGACACATTGTCAGGAATGGCGAGCAAGGTGTCGTGCTCGCGTAGTGGATCACGCACCAACACGTAATCGGCGAAGGCCCCTTCCGGACCGCCGTTACCGATCTGGTTGGGGTATGGATTGACGATGACGCGTTGTCCGCAGGCCGCGCTGCGGATGTTTGCGCCGACCGCGGCGATGGTTCCGGCCAATTCATGACCGATCGGCATGGGAGCGCCGGGCCCGGCGAGACCACCGAGCTTGGCATAAGTGATGTCGCTCCCGCAGATGCCGCAAGCAGCCACTTTCACGACGACATCGTTCGGGCCGGGCTTGGGGATTTCATGTGTGTCCAGACGAATTTCGCCCGGGGCATGAATGACAGCAACTTTCATGGCGGCAGCCTCAGCCCTGAATGGAAAATCCACCGCAGACATTGATTGTCTGACCGGTGAGGTAGGTGGCGCCGCCGCTGGTGAGGAAAAGCACCGCATCCGCGATCTCTGCCGCCTCGCCGAATCGTTTCATCGGTGTGCGCGCGAGCATTGCAGCGCTGAACTCCGGATGATCGATCGCCGGCTGTGTTTGCCGCGACTTGATCAGGCCGGCTGCCACCGCGTTTGCGCGGATACCCCGCTTGGACCAGGCAACCGCCATGGTTTTCATCAGCTGCACCAGACCGCCCTTGGCAGCGCCATATGCCGGCACGATTTCCAATCCGAAGTACGAGCTCATCGAGGCGATGCCGATCACCGCACCGCCACCCGCGAGTCGGCTGTCCGCCAACTTGTCCAGGCAGCCGTGCGTGAGGCGGTAGACCGAGGTGAGATGCATGCGCACTGCGAGTTCGAAATTCTCAGGCTCGTATTCACTGATGCCCAACGAAGCGAGCCCGACACCTCCGCAGTGCACGAGAATGTCGAGCTTCGATTGCGCCGCGGCCACAGCATCGACTTGAGCGTTGTTGGTGACATCGAGTTGGAGGTAACGGCTGTTCCCAAAGTCCGCGTCGTAGTCCTTTGCGCTCGAACGCGTACCGGTGATCGTTACCGTCGCGCCCGCTTGACGATAGGCCAGCGCCACTGCGGCGCCGATGCCGCTAGTGCCGCCGGTCACGAGGACATGAGCGCCAGCGTAGTCGTAGCGGACAGTGCCCATCTGCTTGGGAGTAGCGCTCATGGCAGCTCCTGCGGTGCGCGAGATGCAGCTTCGTGTCGAAGACGCTTACTCGCCGGTGAATTTAGGTTCGCGCTTCTCAATAAAGGCCTGCGTCGCTTCCTTATGGTCTGCGGAGTAGTTGGTCAACGCTTCGAAGGACATTCCGGCATCCATGGAAATCGCGGCGAGCTGCTTCAGCGCGATGTTGGCAGCGAGTTTGGAGGTTTCAATCGCGCGGCGTGGGCCAGTCGCCAGACGTCTGGCGTATTCCTCGACCACCGTATCGAGTTCGGCTGCGGGCACCGCCTTATAGATCATGCCCAGGCGTTCGGCCTCTGGCGCGGAGATCCAGTCCCCTGTCATTAAATAGTGCTTGGCTTGGCCGCGCAGCAGGTATGTCCAGATCATGGCGCCCCCGTCACCTGCAGTGAAACCCATCTTCACGTGCGGATCGGCGAAGCGGCCGAACTCGGCGGACGCAAATACGACATCGCAGGTGAGCGCAACGGTTGCGCCCAGGCCCGCCGCCGCGCCGTTTACCTTTGCGATGATGGGCTTGGGACAGTCGAGTATGTTGCCGATGATGCGTTTGGCATTAACCATCGCTGCGTAGAACACGCGCGGGTTATCGATGATGTAGCGGATCTGGTCGACGTCGCCGCCTGCGCTGAACGTCTTGCCTGCACCGGTGAGCACGATGGCGCGCGTCGCGTCGTCTGTGGTCACGTCGTAGAAGAACTTCGCGATTTCCACCTCGCCGGGGCCGCTCAAAGCGTTGCGCCGCTCGGGATTGTCGATGGTCACATTCAGCACGCCGCCGTCGCGCCTGAATTTCAGGATCTCGTAGCCATCTAAGCTCATGGGTGGCTGCATCGCGCTCGGTTTATGCATCGAGTTCTCCAATCAGACGCTCGGGGGGGCTGACGGCATCGGCAGCGTCGCTGCGGCACGAGCCGACTGCATTTTATAACTGACAGAGTATCAATTTATAGAGCTGAGCGCCACCGCAACAGCGCGGACGGCCAGCAGGTCTTCGGCTCAGGGTTCGATGGAGTGGCCTGAATGGGCTGTTCAGACGCCGTTGATTAAATATCCGCCGTCCACAGGCAGTACCACGCCCGTGACGAAGCTAGCCTGCGGCGAGGCCAAAAAGGCGATGCTCTGCGCCACTTCTTCGGGTTTGCCCCAACGCCCCATCGGCGTACGGGAGATCACGCGGCCGTAGCGTTCGCTATCCGCTTGCATGCTCTGTGTCATCGCAGTGGAGATCCATCCCGGTGCTACGGCATTGCAGCGGATGTTTTCGGATGCCCACGCAATGGCAAGGCTCTTGGTGAGCTGCCCGATACCACCCTTTGCGGCAGCGTAGGCAGGACCCGTGCCGCTGCCAAAGAAACTCATCATGGAGGCGATGTTCACGATCGCTCCCCCGCGCTTTGCGAGCAGCGCGTGCGCCGCATAGCAGCAGCGCATGGTGCCGCTCAGATTGATGTCGACGGTGCGCAGAAAGCCCTCTTCGGTGAACTCGTCATTGCCGCGCGGTATGCCGGCCGCATTGACCAGCACATCGAGACATCCGAGATCTGCAAATGCGTGTTGGACCGCGCTGTTATCGGCCACATCCAGGCGTAACAATTTGATGCGCGCAAAGGCTGGGTCGGCACGACAAGCGTCCAACTCGTGCTCAAAGAGCCCTGTGGCAATCACTTCTGCGCCTGCGGCAGCCAGCGTCAAGGCAGTCGCGCGGCCAATGCCGCTGGTGCCTCCGGTGACGAATGCTTGCGCATCCGAAAAGTCGTGCTTCAGCACGCTCTCACCGCTTGGTTCCTTGCGATGCTTTCTTGCGTCCGCCCGCGGGTGGGTTGCTCGCTGTGGTTGGCGCGGGATGGGCGCTGAAGCTGCGGGCCAGCATGGTTGCCATGACGCTGGCCAGGCGTGCCGCGCCGATTTGCCACTGCTCGACATGCACCGGGTCGGTTGCCGCAATGCTTTCCATGGCCGCGTGCAGGATAGCGGCCTCGGCGTACGCGTGACCGCGCGGGCGCCGGTCGTCCTTGGGATAAGCGGCCAGAATGCGCTCGGCAAAACGATCGATGATGCGCACCGATTGGTGAATGCGCTGCTCGGCAAAAGCACGATCGCCTCGATCGGCTTCGAGATTGCGGAAGCGCAGCACGTCGCGGTGCCGATTCCACCCGGAGTTGAATGCGTCGACCACGCGCTGCGCATGCCCCTGCTCGACGTTGTCGGGATCCCAAGGCTCTTCAAGAATGCGATGCACTTCGACGAAATCGGCACCCGCCGCTTCGCCGAGCGAGAGCAGCAGATCGCGAATGTCGTTGAAGTAGATGTAGAAAGTGGGGGAGGACGTCTTCGCGACGCGCGCGATGGCAACGGCCGTCAGCTCGACCGGCGACTGGCTGCTGAGTAGGCGTCGAGCGGCATTCATCAGCCGCTCACGCGTTTGATGGCCTTTCCGACCGAGCGCCTGACCCTGTTTGTTGATGCGTATTGGCGTGGCTTTGGCCATTTCGGCGATCGTCATGACCCTGGTTCTCGCGACCTCCTTCATGCGCATTCCCCGACCATTGCTGCTGATATTGTGGGGAATCATACCAGTTCGGTGCAGGACGAAGCCCTCGAAACACGCCTTGACTTACGGCAAATGACCTGCTTCACGCAATGTAGCGATGATCGTGCCCAACGCGGACGTTGCGGCCGGAAAGCCCGCGTAGCCGGACGCCTGGTACAGCACCTCTTCGATTTCCGGCACTGTGGCGCCGTTGCGCAGCGCCGCGAGCGTATGGATCTTCAGTTCTTCGCTCTGACGCAAGGCAATCAGGATGCCGAGCGTCACCAGGCTGCGATCGCGGCGACTGAGCCCTGCACGCGTCCAAACCTTGCCAAACACAATGTCGAGTGACAACTCCCCGAGCTTCGCGCCGAATCCGTTGGAGCCAACGGATCCCTGCAAACGGCTAAACACAGAGTCGTCGAGCATCTCCTTGGCAGTCTGTAGTCCAATATCGCTGGCATCGCTCATGCACCGCTCCTGTTTCTGAACTGACACACTATGAGGGTAACCGAGATGGAGCCGCTTCAAGCTCGATGTCGCGGGCACACCCTTGAAAAAGTGATTATAAGTCAGTTTTAATAGAACGAGACCATTCTTTACCGAGCGCACGTGACAGCGAACGACGACACAGCGGACCTCCTGCGCGAAAGCGCGGCGGAGTTTCTGAACGAGCGGCACGAATTTGGTGCCCACAAACTTGGGGAGGCTGCGAGCCCTGAATTCCCGGCCCATTTGTGGCGCGAACTGGCGCAGCTGGGTTGGCTGGGTTTGGGCCTGCCGGAGGCTTGCGGCGGACCTGGATTTGGAATTCGCGAGGCCAGCGTTCTATCCGAGGAGTTTGGCCGCGTCGCCTCGCATCTGCCGTACGTTGGCGCCAGCGTCTTGCCGGCTGCATTGCTCGAGCATTGCAGGCGCTTGGATGAGCTCGCGCCGATGCTCGCGAGCGGTGAGCGCCCGTTCGCCGTGGCATGGCAGGAGCAGCTGCGGCACCGTGCTGAAGATGCGGTGCAGACCCGCTTTGAGGACGGGTATGTCTCGGGTCGAAAACATTTCGTCGTGGCGGCCGCGGCCGACAGCGTGTTGTTAGTGAGCGCAGTGCACGGCGCCGATCTGGTTTGGGCGGCCGTCGATGCGCGGTCACCGCAGGTGCGCCTCGAAGCCTGCGTGGCTGGCGCGCACAGCGTCTGGACAGTGCACTTCGATCGCGCTCCGGTGATGTTCGATGAACCGCTGGCCGCAGGGGTTGCGGCTCAGTCGGCGCTCACACGTTTGCTGCAAGCAGGCCGCCTTGCCGTGGGCGCGCAGCTTGTCGGTGTGGCGAGCGCGTTGCTCGACAAGACACTTACGTACGTCAACGGGCGCGTGCAGTTCGGGCAGCCGATCGCGAGCTTCCAATCGATCCGGCATCGCTGCGTTGATCAATACATCGCCACCCGTTTGGCAAGGGCCACGCTGAATCACGCGCTACGGTGCTTCGAAACCGCGCCGCAAAGTTCGATGGCAGAGGCGGCGATCAGCGCTGCCAAAGCACGCTGCGGTGATGTGGCCGTACAGATCGGCCGCGAAGCTGTGCAGATGCACGGCGCTATGGGCTTCACAGAGGAGGGCGGCGTTGGCGCATTTTTACGGTCTGCACTGCAACTACGCGCTTGGCTAGGCACCCCCTTGGAACAGCGCCGAAAATTTGCGGCACACCGCGCCGCCAGCGAGGTCGCCTGTGTCGCAGTCTGACTCGATAGTTGATTGCAATGCACTGTCGGACGATGAATTCCGCCAGCGATTCAGGACATGGCTTGAAGCAAACTATCCACCCGAGTTCCGGCAGGACCACCGTCGTCCATTCCGGCGTCTGCGGGGCGAAGATCACCTCCGCTGGCTGCGCCTGTTACTGCGGGAGGGCTGGCGGGCGCCGGCCTGGCCACGTGAGGCCGGCGGGATGGGACTCTCGTTCAGTAAACTGGTGATCTACCAGCAGGAAATGGAGCGCATCAATGCTGCGCGGGTAATCGACAACGGCGAAACACAGTTGGGTCCCACGCTGATCCACTGTGGAACCCCCGAGCAGCGTGCGCAATACCTGCCGAAGATACTCAATGGCGAGAACGTCTGGGCGCAGGGGTACTCGGAACCCAATGCGGGCTCCGATCTTGCGAGTTTGCGAACACGCGCCGAAAGCGAAGGCGAGGTGTTCGTAGTCAATGGCCAGAAGATCTGGACCACGCACGCTCAAGAGTGCACGCACATATTCACGCTCGTGCGCACCGGGGCGCCGGGTCAATACCCAAAGAAACAACAAGGGATCAGCTTCCTGTTGATCGATTTGAAGTCGCCGGGGATCACAGTCCGGCCGATTTTGACGATTGCCGGTGAAACCGAACTGTGCGAGGTGTTTTTCGACAATGTCCAGGTGCCGAAGGCGAACCTCGTCGGCGAACTGGACCGCGGCTGGGATGTTGCAAAGACCTTGCTGGGGCACGAACGGGTTTGGCTGGGCAGCACCGCAATGGCGACGCAGGCGCTCAAGCTTGCTCGCGAGGTCGTGCTGCAAACAGGCCAGCAGCAAGATGTGGGGGTCATGGATCGCCTAGGCCAGCTCGAAGCTGATCTGCACGATTATCGCCAGCTGTATGCGGAGATGATCGACGACATTGCTCGGAGCGAATCGCAGCCGGGTCCCGAGGTATCGATACTGAAAATCTACATCTCCGAGCTGCAGCAACGTATCACCGAGTTCAGCGCCGAGATGGCCGGCGACTTTGGCGGTGTCGTCGGGGACGTTCGCATGGGCGACATCGTCACCGACCTGCATTGGCAGTTCATGATGTCGCGTCCGGTCACCATCTTCGCCGGCTGCAATGAAGTGCAACGCGACATTCTGGCTCGGGCGGTACTGAAACTGCCGGAGTCGCGACAAGCAAAGTAGATTGCATGCGGCCGCTACGCAGACTGTCTGAGATTCGCGGCCGTCTGCCAGCCGAATCCTTGAACCTCGCTCTGCATTCGGCCTGCTCAGACCGCCTGGCCTCGCTGCCATGCCATACAGTCATTAGTTGAGTGGGCCCGTCAGATTCACTTTGAAAAATAATAACGTATCAGTTCTGATCCGATCGCTGAAAGCGTCTTTCATTTCTATTTTTGTCAGGTCAAGAGCATGCCTCAAGGTAACGACATCGTTGCGGTTAGCGCTGTGCGCACACCGATCGGCAGTTTTGGTGGCGCGCTGCGCGACATGGCCGTTTACGATCTGGGCGCGCTCGCCATTCGCAGCGCTGTTGAACACCACTGGGATCGCAACAAGGTCAATGTGTTTGGGGGCGGCCATAGCAATGGGTCATCCCACCGGCTTCTCGGGTGCGCGTTTGCCGCTGACGCTCAACACCATACTTCGCGGCCACGACAAAGAACTGGGTGTGGCGGCAATTTGCGGCGGCGGTGGTGTGACCGTTGCGATGGTGATTCGGCGCGAGAGCTGAAATCAGCTCCAGCTCCAGTTCGGGTCGCGCTTCTCCTGCACGGCCTTGCGTGCTTCGGCCGAATCGTTGAAGCGCGTCACCAGCGATGTGTAGCTTTGCTCGATGCGATAGCCGTCGCGCACGGGGAGATCTTCGACCCGATTGAGGGATTCCTTGCCCAGCCGCAATCCGATCGGACTGTTCTTCGCAATGGACAGCGCCATGGCACGCGCCGTGGTCGCGAGCTCTGCCAGAGGTACGACGGCTTCCACCGCGCCCAGTCGATAAAGCTCTTGTGGCATTACCGGCTCACCGCTGAAAAACATCCGGCGCGCTTTGTAAGGTCCCACCAGGCGTTGCAAATGCCGGCCTCCGCCGAGCACGCCCGCTTTGATTTCCGGAACGCTGAACCAGGCGGTCTCGGCGGCGAAAATGATGTCCGCGCAAGCCGCTATCACCAACCCCGCGCCGATGGCAGGGCCGTTCACGGCTGCAATGACCGGCAGCGGGCAGTTCATGATGGCTTCGAAGCATTCGCGCGGGGCGAGGCCTGTGTCGAGCAGGTCGGCCACCGTTTCGTCCTCGTTGAGTTCGCGTGCGTGGCGGCGGGCGGAATCCTTCAGATCGACACCGGCGCAAAAGGTGCGCTCGCCTTCGGCCGTGATGATGGCCACGCTAGCCTCGCGCGAGCGCGCAAATCCGCGGAATGTTTGTGTCAGTTCGCGAAACATCTCTCCGCTGAGTGCATTTACCGGCGGGCGGTTCAGGGTGACGGTGGCGATCCGGTCCGCGATCTCAACTCGCAGGGTTTTCATGGCGCAGCTCTTAGGTGATGGGTAAAATGATAAAATATCAGTTATAGCGTAACTCTCAAAGTCGAGCGGGGTGAATCTAAGTCATGTCCTACATCCTCTACGAAGTTCGTGAACGAGTTGCCATCGTTACGCTGAATCGTCCCGAGCAGCGCAACGCGCAGAATCCGCCGCTGCTGGAAGAGCTAGATCAGACTTTCGAGCGTGCCGCCGCCGATGAAGGCGTACGCGTGATCGTCCTCAATGCTGCGGGCAAACATTTCTCGGCCGGCCATGACATTGCTCCCGAAGTGCTCCAGCACGAACCGTGGTTGTCCATGTTCGATGACATCAAAGAAACCGGCCTGCTGCGCATGTACAACTGGGAAACCAAACATTTCCTCGGCTATGCCCGAAAATGGCGCGATCTGCCCAAACCCACCATTGCGGCGGTGCAGGGTGCGTGCATTGCTGCTGGCTTGATGTTGGTGTGGCCGATGGACTTGATCGTTGCGGCCGACAATGCGCGCTTCAGCGACCCGGTCGTGCGCATGGGCATCGGCGGAGTGGAGTATCACGGGCACACGTGGGAACTGGGTGCACGCAAGGCCAAGGAGATGCTGTTCACCGCAGGCTTCATTGATGCCCACGAAGCGCATCGCCTCGGGATGGTCAATCGCGTCGTACCGCTGGCGGATCTGGAGAGCGCCACGCTCAGTCTTGCCGATGAGATCGCCAAGATGCACCCACATGCGTTGCTCATGGCCAAGCGCGCCGTGAATCAAACACTGGATTCCATGGGGCAATATGCCGCGATCCAGGCGGTGTTCAACTTGCACTCGCTCGGCCATGCCAATGCGTGGGCAACGTGCGGCCAGGTGACTCTGGCGGGCTTAGCGGAAATGTCCACTGCCAACAAGCAGAAGTGAGCGTGGGTCAGCAGGCGGTACTTGAACAAATGATGGATAGTCAGTTTTAATGCGGCTTTACGGCGGCCATGTCGAAGACATTCATGAGCACTCTTCTATCTCTCAGCGGGCAAACCATTCTCATCACGGGCGCAGGTCAGGGCATCGGCCTCTCGCTGAGCAAGCTCGCAATCGAATTGGGCGCAAGCGTGGGCGGCGTGGATATCAATGCCGATAACTTGCGCACTGCGGCCGCGCAGCTCGGGGACAAGTTCCTGCCGCTCGCTGGTAGCGTGACCGTGGCCGAGTTTGCGCAATCAGCGGTGGCCCAAACTGTGGAGCGCTTTGGCGCAGTCCATGGCTTGGTCAACAACGCCGGCATCATCAGGCCGGCGCTGATCGAGAAAATGGCGCCGCACCAATGGCAGCAAGTGATGGATGTGCACGCCACGGGTTCTTTTTATTTCACGCAGGCCGTGGGAAGGCATCTGATTCAACGCGCCAAGGCGGGTGAGGCGGCGCCGGGCGCGATCGTCAATATCACCTCCGACGCGGGGCGGCGCGGCAGCATCGGCCAGATCAACTACTCCGCCGCAAAGTCCGCTATGTTCGGCATGACGATGAGCGCCGCGCGCGAGTGGTCTAAGTACAACATTCGGGTAAACGCGGTTGCATTCGGCGCGGTCGAGACGCAGATGACCGAAACCGTGCGTACTGATGAGCGCTTTCGCGATCAATACCTCGCGCAGATTCCATTGGGCCGTTTTGCAACGGCAGATGAAGTGGCCGTGCCCGTGCTGTTCCTACTCTCGGCCGGAGCCTCGTATATCACCGGCCAAGTCATCTCGGTCAACGGCGGCTATACGATCGCAATGTGATCCGGTAAGCAACGATGACGCGCGAAGCCGTAATTGTTTCCACTGCCCGTACGCCGATCGGTAAGGCATTTCGCGGTGCGCTCAACAACATCAAATCTCCCACGTTGACCGCGCACGTCATCCGCCACGCGATCGAGCGGGCGGGCGTGTCCCCCAACGAAGTGGAGGATGTGATCATCGGCTGTGCGCAGCCCGCCGGTACGCAAGGCCGCAATCTGGCGCGTGCCGCCGCGTTGACGGCAGGATTGGACGTGGTGGCCGGCGGCAGTACGGTTGACCGCCAATGTGCGTCCGGGCTGATGGCCATCGCGATCGCGGCCAAGCAGGTCATTGTGGATGGCTGCGACATCGTCGTTGGTGGAGGCTCGGAGAACGTGAGCGCCACTTCGCCTGCCTACGGCGAGTGGTCGCTGCGCGAGAAGGATCCGGCTTTCATGGAACGCGTGCCGCATGCCTACATGCAGATGATCGACACGGCTGAATTCGTCGCTCGCAAGTACGGCATCAGCCGCGAAGCGCAAGACGAGTATTCCCTCGAATCGCAGCGGCGTGTGGCTGCGGCGTTCGCGGCGCGAAGGTTCGATGACGAGATCGTACCGATCGAAACCGCGACCAAGAAGGTCGACAAAGACACCAAGGAGGTCACTTACCAGCCCGTGCGTCTGGAACGCGATGAAGGACCGCGCGCCGACACCACCGCCGAAGGGCTGGCCAGGCTCAAGCCGGTCCAGGAGGGCGGCACGATCACCGCAGGCAACGCAAGCCAACTATCCGATGGTGCCTCGGCGTGCGTGCTGATGGAAAGCTCGCTGGCAGCGCGCCGCGGCTTGCAACCGCTCGGCATCTATCGTGGCTATACGACGGTCGGATGCGCGCCGGAGGAAATGGGCATCGGTCCGGTATTTGCGGTGCCCAAACTGCTCAAGAAGAACGGCCTCAATATCGGCGACATCGGTCTGTGGGAATTGAACGAGGCCTTTGCGGTTCAAGCGTTGTACTGCCGCGAGCGTCTGGACATCGATCCGGCCATATTCAATGTCAACGGCGGTGGTATTCCGCTGGGTCATCCGTTCGGCATGACCGGATCTCGGCTTGTCGGGCACGCGCTGCTGGAGGGCCGGCGCCGAGGCGTAAAGTTCGTCGTCGTCACGATGTGCGTGGGCGGCGGGATGGGCGCTGCCGGATTGTTCGAGGTCTGCTGACGTTCGATCGTGCTTTAAAGCCGGCCTTCTAGGCTGTGCGGCGAGCTGAACCAGGCTCACGCGAGCGGACGTGATCGTGCATCAAGTGCGCGAGCGCGGCATTCCCAGCCCTTGCTCAGCGGCTACGGTGTTCTTCGCTCGTACCCCCCATAGATGGTCATGCCGATCGACTGACGATAGCCCAATCCCACCTCAGCCAAATCTTCGTCATCGCGAAACAGCGACTACGGGGCGAACAGGTCCATGAGTTCGCAGGCGTCTTTCTGGTACATCTCCGTGGAGAACAGCTTGGACAGGTCGCGCAGATCGTGATGCAACTCGGTCAACCGGAATGCATTGCCGAGGCCAGGCTGCCGGGCCATCGTTTTGACCGGCGCCAATGGTCACTTCTGTTCAGGCGGTGACGCCCCGGGCATGTCGGAGCCGCGTACATTGCCCGTCGGTCGAGCCGTCAATGCGACGGGTCATCCCATCATCCGTGCTATTGCTGCTAACCCGGCGCTGCAGATGACGAGCGACCACCGGGCCGCCGTTGAAGCTTTTCTGGAAAAGCGCAAGCCAGTCTTCAAAGGTGTTTGATTCCGTCGTGACCGCGGCCGTCAAGGCCGTTGCCGATCGACGGTCCTCTGACACGGCGGGTTTGCTGACGAAGAGACGATAGCGGCCATATTGCGGGTGAAGCTATGCTTGCTGCATGAATGACGATGCAGCGATTCGCACAGTGAGACGGGGTTCCAGGCACCTCAGTACAGGTCCCCCATCCATGGCAACATCCAAACGCAAAACGCGTGCGCCGGGTGATCGCACCCGCCAGGCGCTGCTCGATGCCGCCGTGGCGATCTGGTCCCAGAGTGGAATCGACGCGGTGACCATGCACGAGGTGGCGCTCCGCGCGGGCAAAACGCGCAGAACGGTCTACCATCACTTCAGCGATCGCCAGGATCTATTGTCGGCCGCCCGCCAGAATATCGATGCGGCGCTCAATACAGCATTCAGCGACATTCATCCCGAGCGGCTCGGAGACCCTTTCGATCTGGTGGCCGGCTTGGTGGTGGAAGCCCCGGAGATCGTGCGTTCGCACTTGCGCGACATGCTGGACCAGAATGGCGGGGACCTCGCTCTGCGGCGACGAGCCATTCGCTACTTCAAAAAGATGCACCGTGAAGGGCGTTTGCATGAACACGTCGACCCGACGCAAGCGGCACTGGTGATCTTCGGCATGTGGTTTGCGGCCATGCTGTCGGTGTCCATGGGGGCGGATGCGGCGTCGCGACGCATGCAAGCAAAACAGTTCACCAACACCTTTCGTCAGGTCGTGTTCCGCGCGTTGGTGAAGTGATCATCGCTGTTCACACCCCCTCATCGATGGCGTCATAGAGACTGGCGTCAATCGCGCCCGGCAAAGCGCTCAGTCTGCCGAGCTCATCTCGAACCCTCGCGATTTGATCGCGTCAACGGTCGCTCGAGTTGTACGTCTCACCAGCTCGAGCTCAGGCCTTGCTGTCGCAAATCAGCTCTGCGGCGCGCCAAGCCACCGCCATCGCGGGGGCGTTGGTATTGCCTGAGGGCATGGTCGGCATCACCGAGCAATCAACGACGCGCAGGCCTTGCACCCCGTGGACGCGCAGTTGTGCATCGACCACCGCGCCCCTGTCGCCGGCGGCACCCATGCGGCAGGTGCCGATCACGTGATAGCCCGGAGTACCCATGCGCATGAATGCGTCGATGATCTCGTCGTCGCTTTGCACTGATGCGCCCGGACGCGTCTCCGAGCTGATGTACTGCGCGAGCGGGGGCTGCGCCATGAGCCGGCGCTGGTAGCGGAACATGCGTACGGTGATGCGGCGATCGGATTCGCAGGACAGATAGTTGGGACGTATAGACAAGGGTGCCTGCACGTCTTTGGACTTGATCATGACGCTGCCCTCGCTTTCGGGTCGCAGCGGATAGCCGAAGCTCACGATGCCATGCTCGCGTTCGAAAGCCATGCTGCTCGCATTGAAGTCCAGAGAGAACGGTGCCATCACGAGTTGCGCATCCGGGCGATCCAACCCGGGCTCGGTGCGCACGAAGGCGGCGCAGTCGAACGAGGGCGATGCCAGCGGCCCAGATTTGGCGAGTTGATAGGCAAGCACGTTCTTGGCCAAGCGCAAGCCTGCGTATTGGTGGTTCTGACTCAGTGGCTGCTGGATGCGGTGCTGCGTGAGCAGCAGACGATGTTCGCGCAGGTTGGCACCGACACCAGGGCTGTCGGCGAGCACAGGGATACCCAGCGATTGCAGGTGCGCTCCGGAGCCGATGCCCGATCGCTGCAGTAGTGCTGGGGACTCCAGTGCGCCCGTGGCGATGATGATTTCCTTGGTGGCTTGAAAGCTCACCGGCTGGCTGCCACGCAAACCAAATACCTGGCTTGCGCGACGGCCATCGAAGCCGATGCGCGTGACCAGCACACCGGTCATCACTTCGAGGTTGGCGCGCTTGCGCACCGGATCCAGAAAAGCCTTGGCCGCGCTCTGGCGCTTGCCGCCCGAAATGGTGGTGGTGCAGTAGCCGATACCTTCCTGCTCGGGACGGTTGAGATCGTCCCGTCGCGGCAAGCCCATAGCCACACCGGATTGGATGAAAGCTTCGGTCAGCGGACCGGCAGGCGGCGCCGGTGAAACCTTGAGCGGGCCGCCAGTGCCGCGCACGTCGTCGGCGCCGAGTGCGTGGTCCTCGATGGCCTGGAACACCCGTGCCATCTGCGACCAGCCCCAACCTGGGTTGCCCAGCGACTCCCACTCGTCGTAGTCCTGCGGTTGCCCGCGCACGTAGAGCATGCCGTTGATGCTGCTGGTGCCGCCCAGCAGCTTGCCGCGCTGCCAGGGCTCGCCGGGATGCGTGCCGTCGTCCTCGGTCTGGTAGTACCAGTTGTGTGCAGGCATCGTGGCCAGCTTGCCGAAGCCTTTTGGCATATCGACCAGCGCCTTGGGGCCGCTATTGCCGGCCTCGATCAGCAGCACGCGCGTGCTTGCGTTCTGCGAGAGGCAATTGGCGAGCACACAGCCAGCAGAGCCAGCGCCGATGATGATGATGTCGTATGGAGTCATTGTCGTACGCTAGTCGAAATCTTCATGCCGCAACGAGTCAAGCAGACGTTGTCACCAGCGCGAGCGCCGGCAGTGAGTGGTCATACGCGACTCGAAAATGGCGATTCAAAAATGATATTGTGTAATTTATCAAAATATGCGGCTTGCCGCGACAGGGCGCACGAGCCGTTATCTTCTAGTGGCCTGTAACAGCTGATTGTGTACTGACCAGTGCGCGAGCAATCCACCGCGCCAACCGAAGCAGGAGCAGGAATGAAAAGCATCATCACGATCGTGGGAGTGGGCGGCATGGGCATGGCGTGTGCTCGACGACTGGGTTCCGGGCATCGGCTGCTGATCGCGGATTACAGCGATCAGCTGTTGACGTCAGCTGCCGACGCGCTGACGGATGCGGGCTACGACGTGCTCGCGCAGAAAGTCGATGTCGCGGA